>WNGL01004480.1_pt1 | contig 19788 bp, 18 predicted proteins | sample 5400591 | NCBI WGS metagenome assembly WNGL01 (sample SAMN13153377, study PRJNA577476) | soil metagenome | isolation source: 80 cm soil or saprolite under Garry oak tree replicate 1 | place: USA:California | collected 2016-06-15 | reverse complement strand
GGCAGTGAGGCTGTCGAGGAAGTCGAGAACGGTGTCGCTGGGCCGGTAGCGGCCCAGTTGCTGTTCGGCGACTGCGGTGCGGTCGAGGGCCCGTTCTTTGAGCTTCAGGTCGGCGTGAAGGTACTTCATCGTCGAGGACACATCCTGATGCCCGAGCCAGAGCGCGATGATGCTGACGTCGTGGCCGGCGATGCGCATGTTCATGGCCCTGGTGTGGCGGAACAGGTGAGGGAACAGGCGTTTGGCGGCCAGGGACGGCTGGTCCTGCGACGCGATTTTCTGGTATTTGTCCAGCCGGGCCTGGAAGCCGTCACGGGTCAGTTTCCGGCTGGTCCGCCCGCGAGCGGGGAACAGCGGGTCTCCGGGCTGGCCGCTGGTGTGGTCCAGCCATTCGCCGAGCACGGCCGCGCTGACGGGGTCCAGCGGGGTCGATCGTTCGCGGCGGCCTTTGCCTGTGCAGCGGACGTGGGATCCGGTGGCCTGGATGCGCGTGTCAGCGCGGGTAAGGCTGAGGAGCTCGGAGATGCGCAGCCCGGTGGCCAGCAGGACGGTGATCATAGCGTGGTCGCGGCGGCCTGCCCAGGTGCTGCGGTCGGGGGCGGCCAGGATGGCGGCGGTCTCCTCGGGGGTGAGCCAGGGGATCTCGGTGTCGCCGGTCCGGGCAGATTCGATGGCCAGCACACGCTGGATCACCTCGGCGTCGTCGGGGGCGTGCAGGGCGGCGTAGCGGAACGTCGAGTGGATGGCGGCCAGGCGGTTGTTGCGGGTGCGGGCGGTGTTGCCGCGCTCGGTGTCCAGATGGTGCAGGAAACCAGTGATGAGCTCGTGGTCGAGCTGGGCGAGCCGCATCTTCTCCGGTGGTGTGCCGGTGGCTTGCTGGGCGTAGTGCAACAGCAGCCGCCAGGCGTCGCGGTAGCTGGCAATGGTGTGGGGGCTGGCGTCTTTGTGCTGTATCAGCTTGACGCGGAAGAATCCTTGCAGGATCGGGGCCAGGTCGCTCACGCTGTCTCCTCCGGCGGTGCGGGGCCGGTCTGGCTGCCGGCTTCGCGGGCGGCAGCCCGGAGCATGTGGCCGCTCGCGGCCTGTAGCAGTTCGGGGACGGCTTGCAGGTACCAGTAGGTGTGCCGCGGCTTGGTGTGTCCCATATGAGCCTGGAGCAGCGGGAGGCTGACCTGGGTGTCGGCGTCGCCGTTCAGCCAGCCGGTCAGCGTGGTGACGGCGAAGGTGTGCCGCAGGGCCCGCAGTGTTGGCCGGGGCGTGAGGCCGCCGAGGCCAGCCGCGACGACCAGGTGCGCGAAATGCGTGCGGACCTGGTCGGCGCTCAGCCGGTGCCCGCGGGTGTTGACCAGCAGGCTCGGCCCGGCATAGCCGGGTATCAGCCGGCCGCGGAGCTGCTGGTAGCCGGCGAGCGCCTCCAGCGTGGTGGGATGCAGCGGTATCCGCCGGTCCCTGCGGTTCTTGCCGTGCAGGGTCATCGCGGCCTCGGCCGGGTCGATGTCGCTGTCGTCGGCGCGGACGGCCTCGCAGGTTCGCATCCCGGTGGCCGCTATCAGGCCGGTCAGCGTCTGGAAGGTGGCCGCGTGCAGCTCTGGCCGCAGGCGCCCGGCTGTTCCCATCAGTGTCTGGATCGCCTCGCTGCTCACGATGCACGGTGCGGGCCTGTCGCGACGGCAGGGCACCAGGTCCGGAGGCGGGATCTGATGTGCAGGGTCCAGCGCGTGCAGGTAGATGGCGAACCCGCGGGCCGCGTTCAGCCGCAGCCACCGGTAGGACGGGGCCACGGGCTGCGCGAGCAGAACCCAGTCCAGGACGGCCTGGTCCGTCACGCAGGTGATGCCGGCGCCGTCACAGTACCCGGCGAACCGGCGGACCAGGAATCCCGGCTTGTCCATCTCGAAGCCGAGGCGGCGGCGGAACGCCAGGTACTCCCCGGCCAGGGCGCTGAGCGTGCCAGCGGGCACGGGCCCGGTCACGGGGTCACCCCCGCCGCCTGCCGGTTGCCCGTGCCTGGCCAGGGGCGCGCCAGCGGCCGCAGCGCGGATACGTCCACCCGGGTATACGCGCTCGTGGTCTCGATGTCGCGATGACGCAGCACGTCCCGGATCTCCACCAGCGAGGCGCCACCCTTGAGCAGGTCGTGCCCGACCGCGTGCCGGAACGCCCGCGGCCCGATCCGGGGAACACCGGCCCTGGCGCAGGCCCGCCCGACAAGGGCACCGACCGAGCTTTTGCGCATAGGCTGCACCGGCGCGCGTGCGGCCAGGAACACTGCCGTGACTCCAGGCGGCGCGGGCCGGCGGATCCGCAGGTACTCCACGATCGCCTCCCCGACATCGCGGAGCAAAGGCAAGACGTCAACACGGCCGGCTTTGCCGTGCACCACGAACTCGCCGGTCCTCCAGCGCAGGTCAGGCAGCTCCAGGCGGGTCACCTCGACGGGCCGCAGGCCGTACCGGTGCAGCAGGAGCAGCACCGCGCGGTCACGGCATCCGCCTTCGGTGGCGCGATCGCAGCTGGCCAGGATCGCCGCTGCCGTCGCCGGATCGACCTGCTCAGGCAGCCGGGACGGCTGGCGGGCGGCCCGCGGCACCGCAGCGGCCAGCGAGCGCGTCGTCCGCCCTGTCCGTTCCAGGAACCGCAGGAACGCCCGGTCGCCAGTTAATACTGCGCCGATCGAGGGGAGCCGGTGACGGGCGGTCTGGCGCGACACGACGTCCAGCACCCGCGCACCGTCCAGGGCCGCCAGGCGGGCACCGGTCTCCGGCCCGTCCGGCGGTTCGCCCGCAGCCGCCAGGAACTCACTCGCGTACCTCAGGTACTGGGTGATCGTCACCTCGCCGGCCCGGCGCTCGACGCGGAGATACCGGTCGTATTCCTGCAGCAGTGCGCCCGCGGTGCTCGCGGGGCCGCCAGCCCACTGCTGCGGCAGCACTCCGATGCTGCGCAGATAGCCCAGGAGCGGTTTAACCGACGTCCCCTTCACCAGGTAGCTTCCCCGGGCGCGAAGGTCTTCCCAGGGCCAGCCACGCGTTCAGGTCCGCCATCAGGTACAAGTGGTGCTTTGTCGACGATCCTGCGTACCCGCGGTCGGCCAGATAAGCGGCGAAGCCCGCAGCCCGGTCGGCCAGCGGCCTGCTGGCCTGGACCTCGGGACAGTCGTGACAACGCATGAGTCACCTACCGGAATCTCGGCAACCACTTTCTGTCATCGTGTCATCACGTGGCGTGAGATACCAGAGATTATCCTGACGAAATACTGCGCTGATTGCTGCTTCACCAGGGCAAATGGCATGTGGTCGGGATGACGCCCAGGTCGGCATAAGACCCGTTATCGCGACCTTGTGATAAGGGGTCGAAGACCAGCTCGACGCGCCGCCCGGCCAGCGCCGGGTCGACCTGGTAGCGGTTGCCGTGCATGGACACGGTCGCGGTCCTGGTCACGGTCCGCCATTCTGACCAGCGGAACGCCTCTGCCAGGGCAGGCTCGGCGGGGACGGGGAACGGGCCGCCGGCTTCCCACCGGGCCAGCGGCGGCTGCCCGGTCTCGGAATGCTCCCTGGTGTGGTAGACCGTCTCGGTCCACGCGGTAAACAGCCGGTTCAGCCCGGCCAGGTCCTTGACCTGGGCGGCGCGGGCCTCGGTCAGCTCGGCCAGGAACTGGCCGCGCACGGTGCGGAAGAACCGCTCGATCTTCCCCCGGCCCTGTGGCCTTCCCGGCTGGCTGTGCACCAGCTTGATGCCCAGCTTCGCGCAGGCCCGCAGCAGCCACGCGTCGACAAACGCGCTGCCGTTATCCACGTATACGTGCTCGGGGACGCCGCGGGAGCCCAGCGCGGGCCGCAGCGCGGCAGCGAGCCGGATGGTGTCCTCGGCGAACCCGAACCGGGCGGCCATCACCGCCCGGGAATGATCATCGATAAACGCGAACAGGTAAGTCTTGCGGCCCGCCACCCGGATCGCGTGCAGCGCGTCCCCGGTCCAGATCTCGTTCGGCCGCGACGCCTCGAACCGGCCGAACACCGGCGCCGCCTCAGCGGTGACCAGCGCGGTCAGCCCGGTCCGGTTGAACATCCGCTGGATCGTCCGCTCATCGGGCGCCCACCCCGACTGCGCCCGCAAGATCCGCTGGACCTGCGCCGCGGTCCGGGCCGGGTTCTCCTTCTTCAGCGCCACCGCCAGCTCCATCACCTCCGGCGGGGTCCGCGGCTGGGACTGGCGCGGCGACGGGACCAGCGCGTCGAACCCGCCCTGCCGCCACGCGCGGATCCACACGTCCAGCGTCCACCGGGTCACCCGCACCGGCCGCCCGGACGGGTCAGCGTGCTCGCGGGCCGCGACCGCCCGCACCATCGCCCCGCGCTGCCGTGACCCCAGCGCGGGATCAGCAGCCTCCCGGATCAGCATGTACCGGAACAGCCCGGCCGCCCGGGCCCGCTCCAGCCTCGCCTGCTCTTCCTCTTCAGCCTTGCTCATGCCCACCAGGGGCACCTCCTCCGGTCAGTGAAATGACCGGGAAACCATCCCGCGCCGCCCCCGCAGGCCGTAACGGGTCAGCTCGTGTTGCGCCCCCCTTCCGGCCACCCCGGTGCCAGCAGCAGCCCGCCGCTCGCCGCTGACGCCGCCACCCACACCGGCACCTCGCCGAGCTGCGGCCACCGCGCCGCCACCGCCACCGCCGCGCCCGCGATCGCGGACACCGCCGCCGCTACCGGCCCCGTCGCGCCGGCCGGCATCACCGGATCCGGGCTGGTCCGGGCAAGCAGCACCGTGAAGAACACCCGGACCTCTTCCGCCCGCCCGGCGAACCGCCGCAGCCACCCCCGCACCGTCGACGCCGCCCGGCCCGCCAGCACGGCGATCTTCCGGTGCCCGACCCCGCCGGCCGCCGCCTCCAGCGCCGCGCCGATCACCGCGGCCGCATCCGCCCGCCGCAGCAGGCACCACGCCGGCAACAGCACATGCGCCGCCCCGCACTGACGGCACCGTGACCTGCGAGGCACCACCTCCGCGTCCGGCCCCTCCGCCACCCGCACCGGCCGCAGCCGCCCGTTCCCCCACCCGCCCAGCACCCCGCCGCACGACGGGCACGCCAGGTCCCCGCCCGCCAGCTGCCGCTCGACCTCATCCCGGTCACCGTTTACCGTGAGCACGACGCCTCCGCGCGTCACCCAGCGGCCCTCCCCGAGCTTCGCCAAAAGATCACGGGGAGGGCCGCACCACAAACCGACCCGCTCACCGTGCCGCCCCGCCCGCCTCGCCCGCAACCCCCGCCCCGAAACCAGCCACCCGCCCCCTGAAGCACCAGCCCCCGCCCACCACATCGGCACGGTGCCGCCGCCGGCGAACACACACCCACGCCTCAGCCAGCATCCGCCACATCGGCATCCCCAATGCCGCCAAAAGCCCCCGACATCGGAATCCTGAGCGCCGCTCTACACCTGGTCGCCGCCAGCTTGGGCCTGACGGCGGCCGGGTGAGTGGCAGCCCGGGCCGAGCGCCGCTACCAGGCCGCCGGCCCGCCGCGCAGTGTGCCGCTGCTGACGCGCCGCCGCCAGGTCCTCCCGCAGCATCCCGTCGACCAGGTCACGAATCCCGTCCAGCACTGCGGCCCGCCGCTCCGGGGTCGGCGAGGCGATCGCCTGGCGCACGGTCCCGCGGTGCACGTCGTACTGGCGGGCCAGCGCCCGGATCGGCATCTGGTTGCGCTGCCAGTCGAAGCGGATCGCCACGAACAACTCCACTCTCCGCTCCATCCCCGCCCGACGAGGCGGAACACTGACATGGGCGACGATCTGCCCGGCGATAACAGATGTCCCGCAACCACCCGGTGTGTCGCCAGACGTCCCAGCCCGGCGGGACCAGATCAAAGGAGAACGACTGCCCCCGGTGCCACTCCAGGTGGGGCCACATCAAAGGGGCACAGTGGAGCTGTTCAGAGTGCTACGGCCAGGTGGAGATGGAATGTTTTGCGCGGACCTGGTCGGCGTCGGGGTGGTGCAGGTCGTCGAGGATCACCTCGGCTTGCCGCCAGGCGCCGCAGGCCGCCTGCTGATCGCCGGCGGCCTGGAGGGTTTCCGCCAGCCGGCTGAGAGTGACCGCCTGAAGGTAGCGGTCGCCGAGATCGTGGAACACGCCAAGCGCCTGCCGGTAGCAGGCAATGGCTTGGTAATGGTTGCTGAGGTGATGATTGATATAGCCGAGGCTGTCTTGCACGGCGGCCTCACTATGCGGGTCGCCGCGGCACAGGTCGAGCGCCTTTGCGCAGCAGGAGAGGGCACCTTCGTAGTCCTTTTCTTGGGCGCGCAGCCAGCCGACCATGTTGAGCGCCCTGGCCTGCCCAATCCGGTTGTCTGCGGCCCGGTGCAGCGCGAGTGCCTGCTCGGCGTGGCCGAGCGCTTCCCGGTGCCGTCCCCGGTGCGCGAGCACGCGCCCGAGGTCGTGGTGGGTGCGCGCCCGGCCGATGGTGTTGCCGAGCTCTTGATACGCCTCGAGCGCACGTGACAGGTGGGCATAAGCGTCATCGCAGGAGCCGAGCCCGAAGTGGGCGTGACCGAGGTCGCGGTGGGCATGAGCTTGTCCAGGCTGGTCGCCCTGGCGCTGCGCGGCGGTGAGCGCAGTGTGCTGGGCCTCGATCATGGCGTCCCAATTCCCCGTCCGGTCGAAGAAATCCGCGAGGGCATAGGGAATCTGCCAGGCATGAGCGCCGAACCCGGTTCGGTCCGCGTGGGTGATCGCAGCCAGCAGCACCCGGTGCTCGGCCTCCAGCCAGGCGAGGGCTTGCCCTTGGTCTGAAGGTGCTTCCGGCCTCACCCCAGGCTGGGGCGCGGCCAAGGGGATCGGGTCGCGGGCTGGGTTCAGCAGCAAAGCAGCGGCGTGGGCGGCATGCAAGTAGTGATCTAGTATCCGGTGTGTCGCCAGGCGCCGACCGGCGTCGCTTTCGCGGGCGTGCGCCTGTTCAGCCGCGTAGGCGCGCAGCAGGTCATGGAAGGTGAACCGGCCCGGGGCGTGCTCAGCGATCAGGTGGGAATGTGCCAGTTCCTGCAGCGCTTCCTGTGCCGGGCCAATCGGGACTGCGGCCAGGCTGGCGGCGGCCGCGCTGGTGATGTCGGGGCCAGGGTGCAGGCCCAGCAGCCGCAGCATTCGCGCGGCCGGATCGCTCAAGTGCCGAACTGACCAGGAGAAAACAGGTCGCACGCTCGCGGCGGCGTCCCCCGCATCCAGCGCGTCCAGCCGGTGCTGGGCACTGCGCAGCTCCGCTGCGAGCACGCAGAGCCGGAATTCCGGCCGGTTAGCAGCGCGGGCGGCGGCGATGGCCAGGGCCAGGGGCAGCGCGGCGCACAGCTCGATCAGCTCGGTGACCGCTTCGGCTTCACCGTTGATCCGGTCCGCGCCCAGGCGGGCGGCCAGGAGGGCGCGCGCCTCCGACCGGGTGAGCAAACCCAAACTGATCGCATGGGCGCCGTCGGATGCGGTCAGGCCAGCTAGCTGGGCCCGGCTGGTCACCAGCACCAGGCAGCCGGAACCGCCCGGCAGCAGCGGGCGCACCTGCACCGCGTCCTTGGCGTTGTCCAGCACGATCAGCGTCCGCCGGCCAGCCAGCAGGCTGCGGTACAGGGCCGCCTGGGCTTGCAGGCTCGGCGGGACCCGGTCAGCTGGCACCCCGAGGGCGCCGAGGAACCCGCGGAGCACTTCGCCCGAAGAGGCAGGAGTCCGTGACGGGCCGAACCCGCCCAGGTTGACAAACAGCTGTCCGTCGGGGAAACGGTCCGCTACCTGGTGCGCCCAATGCAGCGCCAGCGTGGTCTTGCCGACCCCGGCAGTCCCGCTGATCACCGAAACGGCCGCAGCAGCGCTGCCGGCCGCCCCGGCCGACTCCAGCAGCTTCGTCAGCGCGCGCAGCTCGTTAACGCGGCCAGTGAAATGCGCCGTCGCGGCCGGCAACTGCCGCGGCACGGCGACAGTGCTCGAGCCGGCCATGCGCGCGGTTCCGAGCGCCGGGGAATAGTCCAAGCCTGGATCAGCGGCGAGGATCTGCATGTGCAGCCGGCGCAGCCCGGCGCCCGGCTCAGCGCCCAGTTCCGCGACCAGCAGACGGCGCGCCTGCTGATAAGCGGCCAGGGCGTCGGCCTGCCGCCCCGCCCGGTACAGCGCGAGCATCAGCAGCTCGTGCAGCCGCTCGCGCAGCGGATGGTCAGCGGCCAGCTGCCGGAGCTCGGCGATGGCCTCGTCGTGCAGGCCAAGATGCAGACCAGCGTCGAGGCGGGCCTCGGTGGCCTGCAGCCGCACCTCCTCCAGGCGCGGTACTTCACGGCGGATCAGCAGATCGCAGGGCACATCCTCCAGCGGCATCCCGCGCCACAGCGCCAGCGCAGCGCCCAGCCGGACGGCAGCCCGGGCCCAGTCGCGCGCCTGGGAAGCCTCGCGCGCCTGGGCGTGCAGGTCCTCGAACCGGGTAACGTCAAAGTCCGCCGTCCCGGCCCTGATCAAGTATCCGTCGGCACGGGTGACGATCGTGGAATGCTCAGCGTCGCCGAGAGCATCACGCAGCCGCTTCACATAGTTCTGGATCGTCACCCGCGCAGTCAGCGGCGGGGTCGCCAGCCACAGCGCCTCGGCCAGTTCATCGACTGAAACGACCCGGTTGGCGCGGAACAGCAGCGCGGCGAGCAGCACCCGCTGGCGCGCCGCCGGAACCGGTATCACCGTCTTCCCGCTCGTCACCACCAGCGGCCCGAGCAGCCCGAACTCCATTCCGCCTCCGCGGGGCCTGACACCCCTTAGCGCCGTGGCCACCGCGCGGCGCCGCGGCAGGCTGCCCTTCATCGCCTTGCCGTACCGGACATGGCACGGCCCCAGGCCACCGAGTTCCGGCGCGGCCGGGTTCGCCGCGAAGTCGGTCACGCCCGCATCGCTGAACGGCACGCCGAAGCCGCTGACCGACGCCCAGGTCGAGCTGACCGCACCCCTGTTCGTTAGGGCAACACAATTTGCGCTCTTTTACCCCCATCATACCTCGATGCCGCCCAGACACTTTCGGGGTCGGAGTAATTGGTATGTACACCCCAACTGGCGCGCCCGGGCCGGCTTGAACTGTCGACACCGGGTGAGTGCCTAGCCTCGCGAGGCCGCGCCGTGCCCGTTCGACAGGGCCGCGCCATCACCGCGTTCACCCGCGTCGCCACCGCCGAGGTCTGCCGCCGCTGCGTGGCTGCCGGCCGGCTCGAACTAACCGACCACCTTCATTTCATCGGGACCCTCGACACGTTCCTGTGGCTGCACCTAGTCCGCCCCCTTCCTGCCGCCCGACCGGATCTGGCGGCGACTCGAGTCCTGGCAGGACGCGCCGACCCGGTCCGCCGAGTTCGTCTGCGGCCAGCAGACCTACCTGCTCGCCGACATTGACTTCGGTTACCACCCGGACAGATAGCTGGTCGGTCCGCCCCACCGGAGCCGCCCGCCGGGACCAGCTACCCGACAGCTGGGCCTCGCGCCCGCCAGACCCGCGAGGGTCTGGATCGCGCCGGGTACCTTACTGGCGCCGAGCTGCGAGCGCATGCCTGCCGGAACCTGGCAGCCAACAAGGCGGTGCTCGGCGCGCTGCTGGCCGCCAAGTACGCCGAGCTGGTAGTCGACGAGGCGCAGGACTGCTCCACCGCCGACCGGTACATCCTCGGCCAGCTCCACGACGCCGGCCTGCCCGTGGTCGTAGTCTCCGATCCCGACCAGGGCATGCTGCCGGGGGTGCGATTGGTGCAATGCGGCGGCCATTTTCCCGGCAGCGCGATCGCGCATTGGCAGCAGGGCGCCTCGCGGCGCGGGGTGCTGCTCAGCGGCGACACGATCGCGGATGTAGCCGCCGCCGGCTGGGTGACCTTCCTGCGAAGCTACGTGACCCCGGATACCGCTCTCCGCGGCCGGGGTAGAGCGGATCGTCGACAGGCTCGAGCCGCACGACTACGAGCGGGACCGTTGAGCGGGACGCTATGGCCGCAGTGCGGCGCTCAGCCGACCGGTACATCGGCTGGGTATTCGGCGACTTCGACGCTGACACCTGACAGGTTCTGCCTGCTGCGGGACGTCGATCCGGAAGATCACGGCGGCTGCGCACCAGGTCGCCAAGGGACACGGGGATCCACGCTGGTCAGCGGTAGCCTTTCGGCAGGGAACGCTTGCTATGAGAGGCATTTCAGCAGATCGTGCAGCTTATACGACCCTGACAGGGCGCATCTCCCGTCACCGGGATGAATGCCAAGCTGTCGGGGCGATCCTGGACTCACTGACAGGCATAGCCAAGCAGGTCGCCAAGGGTCCAGAACGCTGCATTGGAAGCTGGCGCTAACGCGCCTGGTCAGGCGGTGGAACTGGGCCCGTGTGTTCGCCCACGCTGCAGCCAAAGCGTGACCCTGCGCGTCGATGGCACCGAGGTCCAGGTCCGCAGGCCCAGGGCAGGTCGGCCCGGGCGGCGGGCGTTCGTCTCGGGCAAGAAGAAGCAGAACACCAAGAAGGCCGCCGTCATCACCGGCCCGGGAGGCAGACACAAGAGGCGACCTCGCGCCTGGCCGCTGGCCGGGAGGAGCTGTTCATGCTTTTAATGCCCTCCTCCGGCTGATCCTTGCGATGAGCCACGAGCAGCTCTGCCAATTCGGCCGCGCTGCCCGCGTTCAGCACCCGCTTGTGATCGTCCCGCCGCCAGGCGCACCACACCAGCCGCCGATGTACTGACGGACCGGACCGTCCAGACGTACCAGTCCGGCCAGTCGCGCTCCAGCTCGGCCGCCGCAGCCGCAGTCTCGCTCATGATCCTGCCTCCGCGGCTGTGATTCTCGCGGCCAGCACCGCGGCGGAGTGCGCGCAGATGTACCGTATGTGACGCCCGCCGTGGCTGGTCCGCTCAGCCGACCAGTACGACAGCTCGTCGTGACGGGCGATCGTCCAGCCGCGGGCGGCGCAGGTACGCAGCAGGCATGCGGCTGCCACCGGGCTTACCGTGCCGGGCTCGGGCGTGATTGGGTTGGTGCTCATGGTGCACTGCGGCCCTCCTAGGTCACCGCGTTCGGGTGAGCGTTCTTGATGCGATTAGGGGCGGGGCCTTGTAGCCGGCCTGGTGCTCAGCGGTGGAGGTGCGCGGTCAGCAGGTTGGGGTCGTTGAAGGTGAAATAGGCGGCGCTGGTGACGTAGATGGTGTCGTGCCGCACCGCGACGTCGGTGGGATTCGACAATCCATCTGCAGCGCTGAGCACCACCTGAGGGCGGCTGCCCGGCCTGATGAGAACTACCTGACTGGACTGATCCAGTGCTGCGAGAATGGTGTTGTCCCGGCCAAGGACGGTGAAGTTGTCCACCCCGCCGGCCAGGCCAGTTACCACTGGCCGGATGGTGCCGGCGCTGCCGTCGGCGCGGATCGCAATCTCCGCGATGGTGCCCTGGTCAGTGTTGCTGACCCAGACGGCGTGATCATGTACGGCGATGCCGTTGGCCCCGAAAAATGATGTTCTCCGCAGCGCCGGCCCGGTCGCCCAGGCCGATGGGTTGCCGCCTCGGGTGGGGACTTTCCACACGACGCCGAGCAGCGAATCAGCGATGTACAGGTCGCCGGCCTGGTTGTCTAGCGCCATGTCGTTAGGAAATGACTTCGCCGGCAGCTGCGCGATCTGCGTCGGCGCGGAGCCGTTCCGCAGCTGCCACACCCCGGTATCGGCATTCCCGGTGCAGTCGATCGCGTAGATAGTGCCGTCGTCGGCCCGGGCGATTCCGGCGCTGACAGGAAACCCGATTACCGGGCAGTTGCCGCTCGCGGGGAGCTGCCCTAGGACGTCGACGTGACCGCCGCGGGTCACCCGCGCCACCTGATCCGCCTTGGCGAACGAGATATCCACCGCCGCGCCCGGTTCCAGCGCGATATCCTCCGGGGTCTGCCCGTCGGTCAGGCTGAAATGGGCGACGATGCGCGGATGGCTCACCGGTGCCGTCGCCGCTTCCGTCGCGCTGCTCGCCGCGACGAGCGCCGCCGCGACGAGCGCCGCCACGGCGGCGGCGGCGGCGGCGATCGTTGTCTTGGACCGGCGTATCATCGGACCTCTTCTCTTATTGCTGTGGGCGCCGCTGCTGGCGCGGCGGAGGAAGCGTGCCCGGATTGCAAGGTGTTCCAGAGGCAGTGCTCCGGCTGCCTACCCATCAGAACGTCATTCCTGGATCGGCGGGGACCGGTGTGTCCCAGTCGATGTGGTAGCCGTAGAGCTGCTTGCCGGGTTTGCCGTTGGCGATGAATCTGACGAAAAACGGAAGCATTACCGGCATCATCATGTCCCGGACGACGCGGGCGGCGCCGGTCGCGGCCTTGTTGCTGTTGACCCGGGCGGCCTGTTTGATGATTCGCTCCACGCGGGGACGGCGCAGCTGCTCGAACACGGCGAAGGCCCGGTCCGGCCCGGGCAGATCGCGCAGGCACTTGCCGAGCAGCACCGCGTCCTCGATGGCTAGCGAGGCTCCCTGCCCGGAGGACGGCGACGGCGCGTGCGCGGCGTCGCCGATGACAATCATCCGCCTGGCGTGCCAGGTGGGCAGGCGGGGCATGGTGTGGACCGGGCTGGCCGCGAGGTCGTGGGCGGTGGCCTGGATGAGCCGGGTCGCTGGGCCGGCGTCATCGCGGAACAGGCCGGCCATCCGCTGCCGCCACTGGCCGGTGCCGATGCTGGCGAGCGAGCCACGGGCGGGCTCGTGCGGCTCGGGCACGTTGGCGAACCACCACACTTCGTCATCCGGCGCCACGGCGTAACCGAAGAACGCCCGCTTGCCGAAGATCATGTGATAGGTGCCAGGGTCGGCGTCGACCCGCACGCCGCGCACGAAGCCGCCGAGGTTGATCAGCCCGGCATACGCCGGCGCGGGCGCGCCCGGGTCGATGATCCGCCGGACCGCGGAGTAGATTCCATCGCAGCCGATCAGGATGTCGCCGGTAGCCTCAGCGCCATCGGCGAACCGGGCCCGCACCACGCCGCCGGCGGTCTCGGCGGCGACCAGGCGCTTGCCGTGCTCGATCCGGATGCCCCGGCTCACGGCCTGATCGTGCATCGCCCGGCACAGGCCGGCCCGCTTCAGCGTGTACCCGGTGGTGCCATCCTCGAGGGTCATGCTCACCGCGGCGGCGCCCAGCCGCTTGCCGGTGCCGCTCCACAGCGTGTTGGCAGTCGTCGCGAACCCAGCCGCGACCGCCGGCTCCTCCGCACCCAGGACGCGCAGCGCGGCCACCCCGTTGGTCGCCAGTGTGAGGAACACGCCGATCCCCTCGGCGGAGGCGGCGTGCGCCTCATAAACCACCGAGCCGATACCTGCCTTCTGCAGCGCCATGGCCGCGGCCGGCCCGGCGATGCCACCACCCACGACCAGGGCGGTGCGCGCGTGGGTCATGACTCCCGCCTCCATTGCTATGCCCTGGCGCGACCGTCGCGCGCGGATGGCCGGGATCGTTCCCGCAGATGCCGGCATGTCCCAGGTAGTCGCATTTCCCGGCAACTCCTCCCTCCATCAGGCAGTGGCCGTGCCTCAGCATGGCTAGCACCACTAGCACCCCGTTAGCCTGACGGCGCTAGCGAGTCCATGGCCTTTGTGCCCTGCAGGTACTGGCCCCGATCCGTGCCGCCTGGAGCACGATATGGAGCTGACGTCAACACGGGTTACGCCATCCGTCATGGCGCCTGCTTGCTGTCATATCCCCGAATTCTCTTGTCGCCCGCTCCATCGCTCCAGCGACAACAACCCAAACAGTTACACGGACAGTTTCGCGCCGGGCTACGATGCCACCCGATGCCCTCTTTGTTCGGGGAGCGGTTGCGAGCGCTCCGTCAGGCGGCCCGGCTTACCCAGGAAGAGCTGGCCGAGCGCGCCGGCATGACGGCAGCGGGTATCAGCGCCATCGAACGCGGGATCCGGAAGCGCGCCTATCCGCGCACCGTGGGCGCGCTGGCCGATGCGCTGGGGCTGGCTGGCGAGGATCGCGATGCGTTCGAAGCGCTGGTCGGGCGGCCGTGGCCGGGCGAGCCGCTCCCGGGAACGGCCGCAGGAGCTGAGCTACCCGCGCAGCTCACGGGTTTCATCGGCCGCGAGCGCGATCGGGCGCGGATGCGGTCGCTGCTGGAGTGCACGCCGCTGGTCACGCTGGTCGGCCCGGGTGGGGTCGGCAAGACCCGGCTGGCTCTGGAGGTCGCTGCCGAAGCCTTGCCGATGTTTCCGGCAGGCGTGCGGATGGCCGACCTCGGGCCGGTACTCGACGGCGGCCTAGTGTCTTACGCGGTCGCGCGGTCGCTGGGCCTTGTGCCGCGCTCACCGGGTCCGCCGCTCGCGGTGACTGCGGCCCACATCGGCGATGGGCGGCTCCTGCTGCTGCTCGACAACTGTGAGCATGTGGTGCAGGCGGCCGCTGAGACGGCCGCCTGGCTGCTCGAGAACTGTGCACGATTGGTGATCCTGGCGACCAGCCGCGAACCGCTCCATGTCCCAGGCGAGGTCGTAGTGCATGTGGGGCCGCTCACCCCCGGCGAATCGGCAGCACTGTTCGAGGCCCGGGCAGCCGCCTCGGCTGGTACCCGGCTTCACGCCGCCCACCGCGAGACGGTGCAGAGCCTGCTGGCCAGGCTTGATGGTATGCCATTGGCCGTCGAGCTTGCGGCTGCCGCATTTCGGGTCTTCACCCCCGAGCAGATTCTCTCCCAGCTCGACGTCGGCTTTGGCGCGCTGACGTTGGGCAGCCGGGTCGCAGCGCCCAGGCAGCGGAGCCTGGATGCGGCGATCGGCTGGAGTTATGAGCTGCTGGCACCGGACGAGCGCCTGCTCTGGCGTCGGCTCAGCGTGTTCGTGGGCGGCTTCGAGCTCGACACCGCCGTCGATGTCTGCTCGTCCCCAGAACTGCCCGCCGAGCGCATGTCGGCGGCTCTCGCCGCGCTGGTCGACAAGTCAGTCGTTCAGCAGGACGAGCGTGGCCGGTTCCGAATGCTGGAGGTAGTGCGCCTGTTCGGCCGACGGCTGCTGTCTGCCGCTGGCGAGGAGGCGGCGCTGGTGCGGCGTCACCGTAACTGGGCCGCCGCGCTCGCCTGGCCCCGGCTGGAGATCTTCTGGAGCCCTCAGGAGGCGGCCTGGCGCGACCGCTTCGAGCTGGAGCAAGCCGACCTGCGCGCTGCGTTGGACGCGTGCGTGCGCCAGGGTGATGCCAGGACGGGCCTGGGGATCTTCACGGGCCTGTACGGCCTGTGGCAGACGCGAGCCGGGATCAGCGAGGGACTGCACTGGTTCGACGTCCTCATCGCTCTCGATGGCCCAGAGGACGACGTGCGCGCTCTAGCCCTGTGCTGGGCGGTGTGGATGCGGACGCTGACGGGCGACTTGGCAGGGGCAATTCATGCCGGGCGCGAGGCGGAACGCATCGCGGGCGTGATTGGTGACGTCGCAACGCTCGGATTCGCCTTGCAGAACTTGGCCTTCGCTCGCCTGGCCGCCCAGCAGACCAGGACCGCGATCGAGCTCGCCAGGCGCGCAGTGGAGCTGCATCGTTCGGTGGCCAACGAGTTTGGCGTCGCCACAGCGCTGCACCACCTGGCGTACGCCTACCACCTCCTGGGGGACCGGCCGCAAAGCCGGGCGTTCGCTGAAGAAGCCCACCGGCTGTGCGCGGCAGCGGGCAACCAGCGCATCGGCATGGCCCTGTCGATCCTGCTCGCGCTGCTTGCCTGGCAGGACGGCGAGGTGACAACCGCCGCCAGGCTGGCGGCCGAAAGCATCGCGGCGGCCGGCGGCGCCGGCGATCAGTGGAATGTCGCGCGAGCCCTGCAACTCCTGGGCTGGGCGGCGGTCGCCACCGGGCGGCCAGAACGGGCCGCGACGCTATTCGGCGGATCCCAGTCGCTGCTCGACTCGATGCACGACTATAGCGACCTCGCCCGGCTGCCCCCACAACAAGACGCAGAGAGCCAAACCAAACTTGCCCTCGGAGAAGCTCGCTACGCGCGGCGGTTCGCGGAAGGCTATAGTCTGTCGGTCGCTGACGCCGTGCGGTATGCGCTGGACGCCGGGCCCGCCGGTAAGCGCAGCGCAACTCCCGCACCGCATCGCTCAGCACCGTAATCGAGTTCTGCCACCCGATCGGCACTCGCTCACCATCTGCGAAGAACTCGTCCCACCAACCGCCGCCGCACGTCGTCGCTGGTGTAGATGAACTGGTCTGGTATCTATCCTATCTATCCTATCTACCCGATTGCCGCCGAAGGTGAGCCGGTCCACGATCATCACGCACAGCCGCAGGTCGGTGAGTGCCAAGGGCACACGACGTCAGCCGGCGGCGCGCCCCAAGTTCCATCCATCCATCCATGAGCGTCACGTCAGTGACATGGAGTCTGTAACGTGGCTCTCAGCTGGCTCGCGGCCAGATCCTGGCCCGCAAGCCGCGCAGCATGAGCTTGACGACATAGCCCCGCTACGGGCCGTTGAAGATCAGGAAGTAGTCGAACACATGCGCGCCGGGCTTTGCGGCCACTGACTTCGCGGCGTCACGGACGGCAGTCAGCTGCTGCACTGTCCTCTGCAGCGGCGGCTCGTCCGGCTGCTAGGGACAGCCGGGCGGATAGTCGCGGCCGGGGCTGCTGGTCATCTCCATATGGCAGCCCATCACGTGCGTGACCTCGCGGCTGCTGGCGAACTGCACCATCCGGTCCATGCTGGCGAGGAATGCCGGAAAGTCGAAGGCGTAGATGCGGCCGGGCAGCACCCGTGTCGCCGGTGATCAGGAAGCCGCTCCACCGGTCGTGCACGGTGATAGCCGCACGATGGTGACCAGGGCTTCCGGTGATCTCCAGCAGCCGGCCGGCGAGATCAAACTCAACGACCTGGCCCGGCCACTCGGTGAACCCGAAGAACTCCTGCACGACAGTCAGCTCCCGGCTGACGACTGTGGTCTTCGGCCGGGCTGCGAACTGGCCGTCACCGGCCACATGATCGTTATGCCCGTGCGTGTGCGCCACGCCCGCCGTGACAGGACTCGGCATAACAGCGCCCTCGGCATAATTACCGAACTTGGAGTCCCCGCACCTGCAGTAGGTTGCCGGCGTGGTCGACGTCGGCGTCGTCGAGGCGGATCGCTTCGCTGATCCGCAAGCCTTCTCCCGGGGTCTCCGACCTGTTGCATGACGTTGCCTGAACCAGTCATGTGGCGGGGTTCTGCGGCGCGTCTCCTCGGGTGTGGCTCAGCGGCGCCGAGTACCTGCTCACCGCGTTTGCGGGTGTGCTGGCGCGGACGCCCGGCTACGCTCAGCCGCCTCACTTTGACCACGTCCACACCGCAGACGGCCAGGTGCGGATACAGCTGGGCCGCGAGCCCGTCGAGCCGTTCGCGGGTGCGCAGCAGGTCATCGAGGTAGGCGGTCAGGTCCGGGAGGTAGGAGACGTCGGTGCGGAAGTGGTCTTCCTGCAGCACCTGGAAACCAGCCGGGGCAACGGCATCGCCACCCGCAACGCCCGCCTCACCGCGGGCCCGCCCCACCGGATGGCCGGGAAGTCCAGCTGCGCCAGCTTGTGTTTCTTTGCCCAGCGGACGAAGTTCCCGGCGTCGGTGCGGTGGCTGGCCTGCGTGCTGGCCAGCCATGCCTCCAGGTCACCTTGCCGGGCCGTGGCCAGGCTGAGGTCGCGTGCGGTGAGCCAGTCCAGCAGGGCGATGGCCGCTTTGATGTTCTGCTGCGCGGCGACGAGCTGGCCGTGGGTGGCGTGCGCGTCGTTCAGGCGGCGGCGGAGCCGGCGCCGCCGACGTCAGCCGCAGCAGCACCGGTCCCGCTCAGCCAGCGGGAGACACCCGGCCCACCCCAACCTGGCTCGCCGCCCCCGACCGCGGCACCTGGCACGGCCGCCGCGACCACGCCCTCATCCTGCTCGCCGCCCAGACCGGGCTGCGGGTATCCGAGCTCACCAGGCTCACCGCCACTCCGCCCGCCGCCGCCAGCGCGTCATCACCGTGCTCAACCGGGCCAGCAGCGACAGCACCGAAATCACCGTGTCCGGCATCGCCCGCGCCGCCGCCGTGGGACCGCACCTTCCTCTACCGCCACCGCGACCTGCTCGAGAAGATCCACGCGCTCGAAGCCACCCCGCCCGCCACCGGCGACACCATGGGCCCGGCCGTCACCCGGGCGTCACTGCACGCCGACCTGCTCGCCGCCCACGAACGGTCCGGCTGAACGCCCGCGTCCAGCAACTCGAGAAACGCCTGTCCGAAGCGCTCGGGGAACAGGCCTGGCGTGAGTCCGGGCTCGGCACGCCCGCCGACGTCAACTCGCTGCTCGCCCGCGTCGGGCGGGCCTTCGCTGATCGGCGCACTGAGATCGCCAAAGACAGGTGGGATCTGACCGTCCTGGGCCATCACGGCTGGCTCGCCTTCACCGGCATCAGCCAGCGCTGGCTGCGCGAGGCCGTCAAAGGCTGGGCCGCTCATGACCTGCCGCTGCGCCGCGGCAAGCAGCCGGGCGCCCGGCTTCATGAGATCGTCGGCGCGATGGTGCGCCTGTCAGCGACCCTGCGCGCCGGCCGCCACGATCAGGGGGGAGAACCCGGCCGGGCTCGGCCGCGCTGACATCGAGGCGTTCTTGCACCGGCTGGCCTTCCTGTCCGCCGACGGGCAGCTGTCTGCTTACTGCCGCGTCAAGACCTGCCAGGACGCCGGACGGGTACTGACCGAGATCCGCTCGCTGGGGCTGACCCGCCCTGGCGGCCCGGCCGCGGGCCTGGCCGACGACTTCACCCTGACCGCCGGCGACGTCCCCGCCAAGGCAGACCCGGTGAACCCGGCCGCGATGTCCCGGCCGAGATCATGCGCCAGATCTGCGGCCATCTTCCCGAGCTGGAAGAGACCATCGCCAGCCGGGAAACCCGGTTCGCGGTCGAGTTGCTCATGGACACCGGCCGCCGGCCCGCTGAGATCTGCACTCGTCGCGGCGAGTTAGGCCTGCGATTCCCCGGTTGCCTTGACAGAACGTATCGGTTAGAGGATTCTAACGGTTAGTGGATGCTAACCGAGATTCTGGCGGGTGGGGCGCGCTGGCCGACGGTACGCGCCGTGCCATCGTGGCGTGCCTGGCCGAGGGGCCCCAGGCTGTCGGGCAGCTGGCGGCCGGGCTGCCGGTGAGCCGGTCGGCGGTGTCTCAGCATCTGAAGATCCTTAAGGACGCAGGGCTGGTGGAGGACGTGGCCGAGGGGACGCGCCGGATCTACCGGCTCAACCCGGTCGCGCTGGCGGCGTTGCGGGATCAGCTCGACACGTATTGGCAGCGGGCGCTGGCCGGATACGCCGAGGCCGCGGAAGCGCCGGACACAAATACCAGGGAGGCTTGATGGCTCAGACCGACGCAGCGACAGTCCGCAAGCACATCGTCGTTGACGCGCCGATCGAGCGTGCTTTCACGGTGTTTACCGACCGGTTCGGGGACTTCAAGCCGCTGGAGCACAACATGCTCGGGGCGCCGATTTCCCAGACAGTGTTCGAGCCTCGGGTCGGCGGCAGCATCGTGGACCGGGCAGCGGATGGCAGCGAGTGCCGGTGGGCGCGGATCTTGGCCTTTGACCCGCCTGAGCGGGTGGTGTTCAGCTGGGATATCAGCCCGCGGTGGACGATCGAGACTGACCAGGCTCAGACCAGCGAGGTCGAGGTGCGGTTCTACGCCGAGTCGCCGACCCGCACGCGGGTGGAGCTGGAGCACCGGCACCTCGACCGGCACGGTCCGGGATGGGAAGCGATCACTGACGGCGTGGACGGCCCGG
>WNGL01003170.1_pt1 | contig 19794 bp, 14 predicted proteins | sample 5400591 | NCBI WGS metagenome assembly WNGL01 (sample SAMN13153377, study PRJNA577476) | soil metagenome | isolation source: 80 cm soil or saprolite under Garry oak tree replicate 1 | place: USA:California | collected 2016-06-15 | reverse complement strand
CGTGTGGCCCGCCCAGGGGTTGTCGTACGCCCTGGGCCGCCTCGAGATCCGCCGCCTGCGCGCCGCGGCCGAGCACAGCCTGGGCGCGAAGTTCGACATCAAGGAGTTCCACGACCGCGTGCTGGAGGATGGCGCGGTGCCGCTGCCGATGCTGCGCCAGAAAATCGAGCGATGGCTCGCCGCGTCGCACTAGTCGCGGCGCTCGGCAGTATTACGGCACCGGCGTTCGCCCAGCGCGAGCCGGTGCTCAAGCAGGTGGGGCTGCCGCACGCCTACTACTGGCGCGAGATGTACATCCCCCAGGTGACGAGCGGGCCTGGGGCCGTGACATGGTCGCCGGACGGGACCGAGCTGATCTACTCGATGCAGGGTTCGCTGTGGCGGCAGCAGATCGGGTCCACCGTGGCCCAGCAGCTCACGAGCGGGCCCGGGTACGACTACCAGCCCGACTGGTCGCCCGACGGGCGCTCGGTCGCGTTCGCGCGCTACGCCGGCGACGCGATCGAGCTCGAGCTCCTCGACCTCGCGTCGGGCGGCGTGCGGCCGGTCACGTCCAACGGCGCCGTCAACGTGGAGCCGCGCTGGTCTCCCGACGGATCACGGATCGCCTTCGTGTCTTCGGTCTACAACCGCCGCTGGCACGTTTTCACCGTGACCACGGGCAGCGGCACGCTCACCCGGCTCACGGAAGACAACGACAGCAAGCTGCCGCGCTACTACTACAGCACCTGGGATCATTACCTCTCGCCCACGTGGTCTCCCGACGGCAGCGAGCTGATCGTGGTCTCGAACCGGGGCCACATCCACGGCACGGGCGGGTTCTGGCGCATGGCGGCACAGCCGGGCGCGCCGCTGCGCGAGATCCGCTACGAGGAAACGACCTGGAAGGCGCGGCCCGACTGGTCTCCTGACGGCAAGCGCGTCGTCTATAGCTCCTACCTCGGCCGGCAGTGGAACCAGCTGTGGCTCATGACGGCGGACGGCGGCGACGCCTTCCCGCTCAGCTACGGCGAGTTCGACGCCACGGCCCCGCGCTGGTCGCGCGACGGCAAGCACATCGCCTACATCGCGAACGAGGGCGGGAACACGTCTCTCTGGATCATCGACGTGCCGGGGGCGCGGCGGCAGCGCGTCGTGGCGACCGAGCGGCGTCAACACGCGTCGGTGGGCCGGCTTCGCATCGTCACCGTGGATCGCGCCGGACGGCCGACACCGGCGCGTGTCGCGGTCACGACGCCGGACGGGAAGAACTGGGCTCCGGACGACGCGTGGCGCCATGCTGACGAGGCGTTCGACCGCTCAGAGCGGCACTTCGAATACGGGTACTTCCACACCGCGGGGACCGCCCAGCTGACGGTCCCCGCTGGGCCGGTGCGGATCGAGGTCTGGCATGGGCCGGAATACCGCGTGGCGCACGCGGAGATCACGGTGCCGGCGGCCGGCACGACCGTCTCGCGCCTCGTGCTCGACCGGCTCGCAAACCTCCCGGCGAGGGGCTGGTGGAGCGGTGACCTGCACGTGCACATGAATTACGGCGGGACGTACCGCAACACGCCGGCGCACCTGGCGTTCCAAGCCCGCGCCGAAGACCTGCACGTCGTCGAAAACCTGGTCGTGAACAAGGAGCAGCGGATCCCGGACATCGCGTACTTCCGCACCGACCGGGATCCAGTCTCCGGGTCGGGATTCCTGCTGATGCACGGCCAGGAGTACCACACGAGCTATTGGGGTCACGTTGCGCTGCTTGGGCTCACCGATCACTACCTGCTGCCCGAGTACGCCGGCTATCCCAACACCGCCGCGGCGAGTCTGTCGCCGACCAACGCCGACGTCGCCGATCTGGCGCACGCCCAGGGGGCATTGGTCGGCTACGTGCACCCGTTCGAAACGCTGCCCGATCCGGCCGACACGACCACGCCGCTCACTCACGAGCTGCCGGCGGACGTGGCGCTCGGCAAGGTCGACTACCTCGAAGTGATGGGGTACTCGGACCATCTGGTGACGTCACAGGTCTGGTACCGCCTGTTGAACTGCGGCTTCCGGCTTCCCGCGGGGGCAGGGACGGACGCCTTCCCGAACTTTGCATCGCTGCGCGGGCCTCCGGGGCTGGTGCGCGTCTACGTGAACACCGGCCCGGTGCTCGATCACCCCCGTTGGCTGGCGGGGATCAAAGCGGGCCGGACGTTCGTGACGAACGCTCCGCTGCTCGAGTTCACCCTCGGCGGCCGGGGGATCGGCGACGAGATCCGGCTGCCGGCCGGCGGGGGTCGGCTCGCCGCCCGCGTCGCGCTGCGGTCGAGCGTGCCGATCGATCACCTCGAAATCATCGGAAACGGCCGCTTGGTGGACACGATCGCGCTCGCGGGGGACCGCACGGTGGCGAACGACACCGTGTCGCTTCCGATCAGGCGGAGCGGCTGGTACGTGCTGCGCGCTTACGGCGATCGCGCTCGGCTCCCGGTGCTCGACATCTATCCGTTTGCCTCGACGAGTCCGATCTATGTCACCGTGGGCGACGAGCCGGTACGGTCACGGGAGGACGCGGAGTTCTTCGTGCAGTGGATCGACCGGCTGCTGGCCGCCGCGGGGGCGCACAGCGGCTGGACCACGCCGGGGGAGCGGACGGCGAGTCTCAACCTCCTGGCGGCCGCCCGAGCCGTGTACGCGCGGCTTGCGACCGAGGATCGCTAGGGGCGTACCAGCTCGATCTCACGATGCGCCGTCGCGGGCTCGCGCCCCGGCGCCGCGACGGTCAGCTCGATGCGGTACCGGCCCGGCGACAGGGCCGACAGGTCCACGGCCAGCGCGCGGCTTGCGATGGCGCCGTCGGACGCGTGCGTCGCGGGCATCTCCTCCCAATCCAGGCTGACGCTCGTGCTGCGGGAGACGAGGCCGAGCGATGCGGCGCTTCGGCGCAGCCACCCCACACCCTGTGGCGTCACGGCGAGGGACGCGCTCACGGGCTCTGTCGGGGAGGTCACACCGTAGAGCTCCCAGAACAAGCCGAGCTTCCGGTCCGCTCGCACGCGCGTCGAGCCGAGCGCGTACGGCAGGACCGCGCTCAGCTGGCCTGGCAGGGAATCGGCGACGGGGCTAGGGGGGACCTCGAACAGCAGCACGTCCGAGAGCGAGATTCCCCCGCCGGGCCGGTCACCCGGCCGGATGCCATGCCGCACCCGAGCCACGCGTCGCGCCCGAGGAGCCACGATTTCGAGGCTCAAGAGCTGAGGGTCGCACGAGGCCGACACTGTCAGGACGTCGGGTCCGTCGGCTCGAGCGGGGTGCTCGGTGACCACACGAGAGTGCTCGTCGCGCGTGACGACGAGGGCCGCCTGCGCGGTCTGGTGCCCGAGCACGACGTCGTCGCTGAGATCGTATGCCGCGACCACGACGCAAGAGTCCCCGCGCCGAAACACCGCGGCTTGGTCGTCCAGCGGCTCGAACGTGTCCGCGTAGCGCGGGGCGTACCGCTCCGGCGCATGCGCGCCGTCGAGCGTCCAATCGTCGGCCCTCGCATCCGCGAGGTCGTCGAACGCGCGAGCGCTGGGAAGGAAATGGAACGCCGGCGTCGGGTCGTGTCCGACGATCAGGGGCGCGGGGTCGGTCACGGACGACGACGACTCGCGCGTCCAGTACGTCGGCCACCCAAAGCGCACCAGCAGCTCGCGCAGATCGTCGCCCCAGCTGAGCCCATACGCCACGCGGGAGGCCTGCCCGATGCGCGCCAGCGTGAGCCGCGCCAGGTGCTCGGTGCGGCGGTCGTTGCCGCGGCGCGAGAGCAGGGGCGTGGCGAGCCACCACCAGCGAGACTCGAATGCGCCGCGGTCGTCGCAGCTGAGCCGTTCGTAGCGGCGCCGCAGCTCGGCGGGGAGCAACGGCCCCAGATCGTACCAGCGGCACCGCTCGGGCTCGGGCATGTCGCCGAGCGCGAGGTCGAACGCCGAGTCGGCGCGCGCGAAGTCCCCGGCCGCGTGCAGCGCCAGTCCGAGGAGCGCCGCGCACCACCATCCGTCCGCGCGGCACTCGCGGGCCGCGCCGGCGGCGGCGCGGTCGCGGCCGTCCTCGAGCAGGTACCGCACGCGCTGCCCGGCGATCCAGTCGTCGCCCGGGAGGCGCGCGCCCGCGTCGTCCAATGCCGCGAGCAGGGTCGCGCGGGCGTCGCGGATCGGCTGCGGCTCCGGGGCGGGATCCTCGCGGCGGTCGTCGTCATACCAGTAGCAGAAGCGCCCGATGCGCAGGTCGCACGATCCGCCCGAGTGGCCGGAGCCGTACGGCAGATGCTCCCGCCGGATCGACTCGAATGTCGCTTGCGCGCGGCGCGCGGCCCGCAGCGTGGTGAGCGAATCGGGCTGCTGCGACCAGGCGAGGTGGAAAACGGCGAGTACCGAGTGGAGCGGCGTCATCGGGCCCTCGGCGTCAACATACGGCCGGCGGGGTGGGGGAGGGAGGGGTGGTTGCCCTGAGGCCCCGCCCGTGAGGGCGGGGATTCCGGAAGGTCAGCGCGGGTGGTGTTCGACGGGTGCGTCGAGCGGTAGGTTCTCCCCCATGGGAGAGTCCCCCATGGGCGACATCCCTCGCCAGTTTAACGCCGCCGCGTGGTTCGTGGACCGCCACGTGCGGGAGGGCCGGGCCGCGCGGCTCGCTATCAGCCACGGGGGGCGCCGTCTCACCTACGGCGACGTCGCCGCCGGCGTGAACCGCGTCGGCAATGCGCTCAAGCGGCTGGGCCTGCGGATGGAGCAGCGCGTGCTCGTGCTGCTGCCCGACTGCCCGGAGTTCGTGTACGCGTTCTGGGGCGCGCTCAAGATCGGCGCCGTCCCCATCCCCACCAACACGCTGCTCCACTCGCGCGACTACGAGTACATCCTGAACGACAGCCGCGCCGAGGTCGCGATCGTGGGCGAGGATCTGGCGCCGGCGATCGAGGGCGTGCGATCCCAGCTGCCGTACCTTCAGCATCTCGTGGTCGCGGGCCGCGCCGGCCCCGGCCAGCTGGCGCTGGAAGACATGGTAGCGGACGAGCCCGACGAGCTCGCGCCGGCCGCGACCACGCAGGACGACGTCGCCTTCTGGCTCTACACCTCCGGGACCACGGGGACGCCCAAGGCGGCGGTGCATCTGCACCACGACATGGTGGTGTGTTGCGACGGGTTCGGCCGCGACGTGCTCGAAATTGGTCCCGACGACCGCACCTTCTCGGTCGCGAGGCTGTTCTTCGCCTACGGTCTCGGGAACGCGCTGTACTTTCCGTTCCACGTCGGCGCCACGACCGTGCTGTACCCCGGCCGCCCCGAGCCGGCGAAGGTGTTCGAGATCATCACGGGCGAACGGCCGACGCTCTTCTTCGCGGTGCCCACCGCCTTTGCCGCGCTGCTCCAGGTTCCGGAGGCGCAGCGCCGCTACGACCTGAGCTCCGTGCGGCTGTGCGTCTCGGCGGGCGAGCCGCTCCCCAAGGCGCTGTACGAGCGCTGGCTCGAGCGGTTCGGACTCGAGATCCTGGACGGGATCGGCTCGACCGAGATGTGCCACACGTTCATCGCGAACCGGCGCGGGAAGGCGCGCCCCGGATCGAGCGGCACGCTCGTGCCGGGCTACGACGCGAGGATCGTGGACGACGAGGGGCGCGACGTGCCGGTGGGCGACGTCGGCCACCTGCTCGTGAAGGGCGACAGCGCGTGCGCCTGCTACTGGAACCAGCACGAGCGCACGAAGCAGACGATTCAGGGCGAGTGGCTGCGCACGGGCGACAAGTATCGCCGCGACGCGGACGGATATTTCTGGTATGCGGGGCGCACCGACGACATGATCAAGGCGGGCGGCATGTGGGTCTCGCCGGCGGAGGTCGAAAGTGCGCTCGCCGAGCACCCGGCGGTGGTCGAGGCAGGCGTGGTGGGGGCGGCGGACCGGGACGAGCTCATGAAGCCGCTCGCGTTCGTGGTGCTCGCGCGGGACCGGGCGCCGAGCCCGGCGCTCGAGGACGAGCTGAAGGCGTTCGTGAAGCAGCGGCTCGCGCCGTACAAGTACCCGCGGTGGATCGTGTTCGTGCCGGAGCTGCCGAAGACGGCGACCGGAAAGATCCAACGGTTCAGGTTGCGGGAAACAGCGAACAGATATACGGAACAACGTTCACTGCATCCCCAGCAGTAACACGTCGTACAACGCGTGCGTCCACGCCGTGATCCCGAAGCCGCGGAGCAGGTACAGCGCCGAGAAGAACAAGCCGGCGATCATCCGGAACAGGAACGAGTAGAGCTGCAACCGGTCGCCGTACGGCCCGATATAATGGAACGCGGAGAAGATCGCCGCGCCGAGCAGCGTCGCCCAGACGCCCGCCGGGACCGGACGCCAGCCGAACAGCGCGCGAGCCACCGTGGCGAGCGCGCCGACCAGCAGCACGCGGAACAGCAGCTCCTCGTAGATCCCCGCGCCGAGCGAGACCATCAGTCGCGTCCACCAGTCGAGCGCGTGGGCGCCACCCGGCGGCAACGCGAGCGCCTGGAGCAGCCCGAGCACGCGGGAGGTGACGCTACCCACCGCCATGCCGAACAGCAACGCGAGCAGCACGGACTCGCCCAGCATCGCCACGAATACGGCGCCGCGCAGCCGCGAGCCGTGGGCGTGCATGTCCCGCGCTACGAGCCAGAGCCCGCCCCCGATGAGACAGATCATGAAGAGCGGCGGCCCCCAGTTGCCCGCGAGCGCGACGAACAGGCTCTGCAGGATCACGTCCGCGCCGTTGCGCACGGAGCGCGGCCCGTGAAACAGCAGCACCGCCAGGGTCTGATAGAACACGAGCAACGGCAGCGCGAACAGCAGGCTGTAGCGCGGCGCGCGGCTCACCTGCCAATAGGAGCTCGGGGTGGTGAATGACGAGAAGCCGGCAGTCATAGGGTCCAAGAATCTATCGCGAGTGACTGCCGGGCTGAGAGCCCGGGTTCGGCGTTGCTGCGTCCTTAAGGACGCCGGCCGAGCGCGCCCTCTCAGGGCGCGACTATTACGACGACGCTTAAGGATTTTCTGTTTCCCGTGCTTGCCACCCCTTCCGCCGCCCGGTATCCTAGCGGCCTCATGAACGGCTCCTTCCTGAAGCAGGCGTACCGGAACCGGTTGCGTCGTGCCTGAGCTCAAGCGCCAGCTCGGGCTGCTCGACTCGACGATGATCAACGTCGGGACGATCATTGCGTCCGCGATCTTCATCGTCCCGAGCACGATCGCCGCCGGTCTCGGTGCCACCGCACCGGCGATCCTCGTTTGGGTCGTGGGCGGATTCGTCTCCCTCCTGGGCGCGCTGTCGGTCGCCGAGCTGGGCGCCGCGATGCCGGAGGCCGGCGGCCAGTACGTCTATTTGACCAAGGCGTACGGGCCGATTTGGGGTTACCTGTACGGGTGGACGGCGGGAGTGGTGATCAACCCGGCCTCGATCGCCGCCATCGCGGTGGGGTTCGCGACCTATCTCGGGTTCTTCGTGCCGCTGGCGGACGCCGGGATCAAGGCCGTAGCGATCGTGTCCATCGTCGCCCTCACCGTGCTGAACGCGCTGGGCGTCAAGCTCGGCGTGCTCATCCAGAACGTCCTTACGCTGATCAAGATCGGCCTGTTGGTCCTCCTGATTACTGTGGGGTTTGTGGCGCCGGGCGGGAACGTTGCGAACTTCTCGCCCGTGTGGCCGGATGCTCCCCTGGCCGCCCTCATCGCGCCGTTCGGGGTGGCGATGCTGGCGGCGCTGTGGGCGTACGACGGCTGGATCGAGATCACCTACGTGGGAGGCGAGGTGAAGGATCCGGAACACAACCTGCCACGATCGGTCGTTTTCTCCACGCTGATCGCGATCGCGCTCTACTGTCTCGTCACCGCCTCCTTCGCCTACGTGCTTTCGCCCGCCCGAATGGCGGCGTCATCTCTGGTCGCGTCCGATGCGGCCCAGGTCACGATGGGACGCGCCGGTGCGGCGCTCGTCGCCGTGGCGATTCTCACGGCGACGCTCGGCTCGAACAACGGACAGGTGCTCGCCGGGGCCCGAATACCCTACGCCATGGCGCGGCACGGACTCCTGCCGCGGTGGTTGGGGGGGGTGCACTCCCGGTTTCTGACACCAGCTCCGTCGCTCATCGTACAGGGCGCCGTCGCCATCGCGCTGACATGGATCTCGACCGAGCCCTCGTGGAAGGACACCTACAACCGGCTCTTCACCTACGTCGTGCTGTCGGGGTTCGTTTTCTACGCGCTGTCCTGCGGCGCCGTGATCCGGCTGCGCTACACGGCGGCGCAGCTGCCCCGGCCCTATAAGGCGTGGGGATATCCGGCCACGCCGATCTTGTTCATCCTATTCTCGCTCTGGCTCGTGATCAACACCGCTCGCGAGCAGCCGCGCGATTCCGCCGTGGGTGCGGCGCTCATCCTCGCCGGACTGCCGGTGTACTGGTGGCGGCGCTCGGCCGTAAGCGCGCAACCCGCTGTGCAAGGGGACTGACCATGGCCAGGGTCTACGAGTGTGCTATCGCAATCGTGCTCGCCTGCGCGTGCTCGAGACGCGAGCCGCGCTCCAGCGGTGAGCAGCGGGCTTCTCAGGTCGCGCGCGACACTGGGAGCTCAGCTGCGGATGCAGAGCCCCGTGCGGTGCCCGCGCGCACCGGAGCCGACTCGGCGCGCGTCCGCCAGATCAGGGCCCTGCGCTTGCGGATCGACTCGCAGCTGAAGGGCAATGCACCACGGCCGCGACTGTTCGCCGCCGTCGGCGACAGCGTCGTCACGGTTCGCGACACCAGTGCCTGGCCTGAAGAGACGGACGTGAGTTACGCCGTGCTGGAAGTCGCCGGCGGGAAGGTCCGCTTCGCCTCCGAGTCGCCGACGAGCCGATCCGGCGATTGGTTCGTCTTGGACTCTTACTACTTCGACGAGGGCGAGCGCACTGTCTTGGTCCGGCGTTTCCAAAGCTCGTTCCAAACCACCTGCGACGACACGCCCGTGAAGGAGATCACGGAGTCCTACTACGGACCAGACTTGCAGCTCCTGCAACGGGACTACAGGCTGACCAACGCTCACGACGTGCGGGTCGACCCCGAACAGTGCCGGCCGTACATTCAGGACGCTCCGCGGTTGCCGCGCACTTGGGAGGCCTTCGCCCAGGCGACGGGGCTCGGACGATTCCTCCGAAGACCTTGACGCCTACTCGTCGTCCGAGCCGGGCTTCTCGAGCTGCTGAAGCGTCTCTCCCACCGCCCGCTTCGTATCGGCGTACTTGAGCTTGTCCACCGCCGCCTTGAGGCGCGCGGTCGCGAGCTGGTGCGGCAGTGTGAACCGGAACGCCTCGACCACCCAGCGGCGCACGTAGGCGCGCTCGTCGTCCAGGTGGGCGGCGAGCACGTCGAGCGCGTGCGCGCTGCCGCGGCTGGCGAGCGCCGCCAGCACGTGCGCCGGGAAGCGGCCGCTCGAGAGGCGTCCCTCGAGCTGCGGGATGCCGCCCGTATCACCGCTCTGGGCAATGATGCGGTAGGCCGACTCCTCGATCACGTCCTGATAGGACGGCGTCGCGAGGCCCCACGCCACCGCGCTGTCACGCGCCGCTGAATCCGCCTGGACGAGGGCGACGAGCGCCGCCGCCCGCACAGCGTAGCTCGGGTCGCCACGGAACGTCGCGCGGGCGAGCGCCGCCGCCCGCGCGCCGCCCAGCTCCCCGAGGGCCGCGACGGCAGCGCGGCGCACGTGGGCCGACGTGTCCTGGAGCGCGGCGACGAGCGGCGCCTGGGCGACGCCCGCGGGGAAACGACCGAGCACCTCCGCCGCCGCCGCCCGCGTGAGGAAATAGTCCGACCGGGTCGCCGCCCGGCCGAGCGCTGCCGCGGCCGCCGTGTCGGCGGTGCGCTGCCCCAGCTGCTCGATCGCCCACTGGCGATTCCAGAGGTCGGGATCGCGCCCCAGCTGGGTCGCAAGCCACGCCGTGGGCTGGTCGAACGTCAGCTCCTTGAGGATCGCGTTGCCGTCGTCGAACACGACCATCGTCGGGGCGCCCGAGAGTCCCGCGATCTCGATCGTCTGCTCGCGCGCCGTCAGGTCCACGCGTTTCACCACGTCGCCGCTTGCCGTTCCCACCCGGACGGCCAGCGGCATGCGGAACAGCGGCGGCGTCTCGTACTTGAGCCCCGTGCTGTCCGGCTTCGCGGAGTCGGCCTGCGTCTGTTTGACAGTCAGGGTCAGCTTGCGGGCGCTGGTGTCGTAGGCCGTGGTGACGGTGAACTGGGGGTGGCCCGCCTGATACATCCACTCGTCCCAGAACCAGTCGAGGTTCTCGCCCGTCGCCTCGAGTACCGCCTGGCGCAGGTCGTCGGTCGTGGCGTTGCCGAGCGCGTGGCGCCGGAGATAGACGTTGATCGAGGGCCAGAAGCGCTCGGGGCCCAGATAGCGCAGCAGCATCCGCAGGACCAGGGCGCCCTTGGGGTAGATGTTGTTGGAGCCGAGCGCGGCGAGCGGCATGCGCCGCCGGGCGTCGATCTGCCGGTACTGCCGGTATTCGTCGAGGTAGTAATCGTCCTCGGCGCGGGGGCCGAGCTTCGTGACCCAGTACTGGCCTGGCATGAACTCCGCGAACCCCTCGTTGAGCCACATGTTCGCCCAGTTCTCGGTCGTCGTGTAGTCGCCGAACCACTGATGCGCCAGCTCGTGCGGGATGAGGATCCACTGGTACCAGGGACGGTCGAGGTAGGCGCGATCGTCGGGCAGCCAGTCGACGAGCGTCGTGGCGCTCACGTTCTCCATGCCGCCGAAGAAGTCCGCGACGGTCGTCTGGGCGTACTTGTCCCACGGGTACTTCACGCCCGTGAGCCGCGAATACACGTCGATCATGTCGGGCGTGACGCCGAACAGCCGCCGCGCCCGGGCGGAGTCGGCGCGGTAGACGTAGTAGTCCACGGGAACACGCCGCCAGGCGTCCGCGAACTTGACGAGCGGCGCGACGATCAGCGACACGAGGTAGGTGGCGCTCGGCCGGTCCTGGCGCCAGGTCACCGTATGCGTCCCGCCTGGACTCTTGCGGTCGGTTACGAGCCGGCCGTTCGACACGACGCTGTACTCCGCCGGCACGGTCGCCGCGAGCTCCCACGTCATCTTGTCGTTGGGAAAGTCGTACGTCGGGAACCAGAAGTGGTTGTCGTGATCCTCTCCCTGGCTCCAGATCTGCTGCGGCCGGTGCTCCCGCCCCTCCGGCTGGATGAACGTGAGCCCGTGGCCGTTGTCGATCCGCGCGTGGTAGTCGATCGTGAAGCGGAGCGTGTCGTGGAAGGCGACCGGCCGCGCGGGATAGATCACCAGCGTGTCGCCGTGCGCGGCCGAGCGCAGCGTCGCGCCGGTGGCGCCCACCACGCGCTTGACGTCGAGCCGCTTCCCGGCGTCGAGAATCACCGAGTCGAGCCCCGGTCGCAGCGCCACGAGCGTCGTGATCACGCGCCCGTCGAGCGACGTCGAGTCCCAGTCGAAGTTCCGGACCTCGATGCGCTGGTGGATCAGGTCGTAGTCGTGGGAGCGGGTGTACGCGTCGTTCGCCATCCGCTCCGCGTTGGACTGGGCGACGAGGGGGACGGGCAGAAAGAGGAACAGGGCGAGCAGTCGGGCGTTCATCGGTATCGTCGAGCTATTAGAGCGACGTTGGTGTGGGTGATCCCCGGGCTGAGAGCCCGGGCTCGGCGCTGTGTGCGCCCTGTAAGGGCGCACCCCCGTGCCGAGCGCGCCCTCTTAGGGCGCGGACAATCGGGACTGCTTCTGGTCCGGGGTCGGGTCACCGCTTCCCGTCCCGCAGGATCTCCCTCGCGGCGTTGTATCCGCACGCCCCCATCACGCCGCCGCCCGGGTGCGTCGCGGCGCCGCAGAGGTACAGCCCCTTGATGGGCGATCGGTAGTCGGCGTACCCGGGAAGCGGGCGCAGGAAGAAGAGCTGTGGCAGGGTCATCGCTCCCTGGAAGATGTTGCCGCCCGTCAGGCCGTAGCGGCGCTCAAGGTCGAGCGGGGAGAGCACCTGTCGATCGATCACGGCGCGCTTGAAGTTGGGCGCGTACTCGGTGAGGATGTCGAAGCAGCGGTCGGCGAACCGGTCCTTCACCTCATCCCACGTGCCGTTGCGCAGCCGGTAGGGCGCGTACTGCACGAAGAACGACATGACGTGCCGTCCCGGCGGGGCGACGGTGCCGTCCACGACCGACGGGATGGTGCACTCGAGGATCGGGTCGGTCGACGGGCGGCCGTACTTGGCGTCGTCATACGCCCGCTCCATGTAGTCGAGCGTGGGGGCGATGTGGATCGTGCCGCGCAGGTGTGCGTGGGGTGGCAGATCGCCGCCATTCACGGCGCTGAAGTCCGGCAGCTCGGACAACGCCACGTTGATCTTCAGTGACGCGCTGGAATAGTCGATGTCCCGCACGGCGCTCACGAACGCGGGCTCCAGGTCCCCCTCGTCCACGAGCTGCAGGAAGGTGACGTGCGCGTCGGCATTCGACGCGACGCGCGGCGCGCGGAACTCGGTGCCGTCCTCGAGCGCCACGCCCGTCACGCGGCCGCCTCGGGTGAGGATCTTCGCGACCGGCGCGTTCACCCGGAGCTCCGCTCCGTGCGCACGCGCCGCCGCCGCGAGTGCGTTCGAGATGCCGCCCATCCCGCCCCGCACGTAGCCCCACATCCCGCGCACCCCGTTGCACTCGCCCATCACGTGGTGGAACAGGACGTACGCGGTGCCGGGCACCGACGGCGACGCCATGGCGCCGATGATCGCGTCGGTCGCCAGCGCGATCTTCAGCTCCTCCGACTCGAACCAACGATCGAGGATGGGTCGTGCGGCGCCGGTGAGGATCTCGAGCGCCTGTGCCCCCTCCTTCCCGAGCTTCAGAAACCGCCACCCGAGCCCCGCCAGGGCGAGCAGGTCGCGCGGTCGGAACGACCAGGGATTGGGCGGGGTGCGGAGCAGCGTCGGCTCGATGAAGTCGGCCACCCGCTCGAGCATCGCCTCGTAGCGGGGCAGGGTGTCGGCGTCGCGCGGTGAGAACTTCGCCACCTGCCGCCGGGTGAGCTCCGTGTCAGGCCCCATCAGCAGGAAGCGTCCGTCGGGGAACGGCGTGAACGACGAGGGGCTGCGCGGTAACAGCTCGAACCCGTACCGGGAGAGCTCCAGGTCGCTGATGATCTCGGGGCGCAGCAGGCTGTTCACGTAGGACGCGGTGGACACCTTGAATCCGGGCCACAGCTCCTCGGTGACGCAGGCACCGCCCACCAGCTCGCGGCGCTCGAGCACCAGCACGCGCATCCCGGCGCGGGCGAGATAGGCCGCCGTCACGAGGCCGTTGTGGCCAGCCCCGACGATGATGATGTCGTACGCACCCGGCATGAGAATCCCTGTTGCGAGCCGATGGAGCGCGGAAACATAGAGGATTGCCTAGGGCCGACGCTGCAAGCGCTCGAGCAGGGTGCCGATCTCGGGGGGCACTTGGACCCCGAACAGATCTCTCAGCGGAGCGGTCACCACCACCGATCGCGGTCCGGCCGCGCCCTGGGCGCCGGCTGGCCCCGCGTTCCCGTTCTGGCCCGGTGCCCCGTCCGCCGCGTCGGCGCAGCGACGGTTGTTCGCGTCCGTGGACCCCTGCCCGCCCTTGCCACCCTTGCCGCCGGCCCCGCCGCCCCCGCCCGCGCCTCCGGGACCCCCGGTGCTTCGCGCGTCGACGATCCCGCCCAAGAACGGATTGTCGAGCGGGACCACGATGCTGACGCGCCCGCCGCGCCCGCCGTTGCCGCCCAACCCGCCGCCGGCGCCGTTCCCGCCGGGTCCGCCGGGCTGCGCCGGACAGCCGGCGGCGCCCGCGGCGCCGTCCGTGCCGGCCGTCCCCGCAGGGCCGGACCCGCCCCGCCCACCCCGCGACTCGATCACCACCCAGTCGGCGGGAGGGACGGTGCTCGCATCCGCCAGCACATAGAACGGCGGGGCGAGGCCGACCTGGATCCCGGCGACGAACAGCTTGTCGTAGAACGGAGAGCGCAGCACGGCGAGCCGCACGGTGACGTCGGGGCCGTTGCCCCCGACCTGACCCGGGCCCCCCGGCTCGCCTGAGAAGGTGAACGCGTGCCGCATGCAGCTGTAATCTGGCGGGACCACGATCGTGTTCGAGGCGCTCGGCTTCGCCAGCAACGTGGCCGTGAGCCGAAAGCCCGTCGTCACCGTGGCGAGCGGGTTGCCGTTCGTCACCCAGTCGCCGTCCTCCTGAGTCACGGCGTCGGGGCTCTCGCGATCCAGGAAGACCACGTGCAGGCGGGGCGGATGCTTCTTGTCGTAGGAGCGGGCGAAGGGCACCCGCGCGCCGTCCGCGAGCACCGCCTCGTAGCTTGTCGGGATGACGGCGCCGGGGCAGGCGCGCGTATACCCGGTGACGATCCGGATGTCCCGGATTTGAGAGACGAGGCCCGGATCGGGCGCGAAGTCCGGCGGTGGGGCGTGAGAACAAGAGACGAGCAGCGTCACGGCGAACGTCGTCACGCAACGGCGTAGCACGAAAGCCTCACGTAGGAGCGTCGATGGCATGGGGAGTTCCTTACAGGGTCGCTGGCGACACAACATGTGGAAACGGGCTCTCTTAAGCAACTTGCCGGAGGGGTACGGAGCCCGTATGCTAGCCGCTCGTGCTCGTACCTCGTCGTCCGTTATCCGTTATCCGTCGTCCGGAGCGGCACCGTCGATGACGGATGACGGATGACGGATGACAGATCACCCTCGTATGGAACACACCGGCTACGGTCTCATCGAGACGATGCGGGTGCGCGGCGGGCGCATCCCGTTCCTCGAGCGGCATCTGGCGCGTCTCGAGCGCTCCCTGCGCGAGCTGGGCCTCCCGAAACCCTCACAGGACGTCGCGGCACTGGTGCGTCCGTTCGCGGGCATCGGTGAAGCGGTGCTGCGCGTGGACGTGTGCGACGGCCGCGCCATGGTCACGGTGCGCGACCTGCCCGCGCTCGACCCACCCGTGGTGATCACCGCGTCCGAGCCGCACCAGCCGTATCCCCACAAGACGACCGACCGCGACGCGTTCGCCGATGCCGCCGTGGAGGCCGAGGTCGCGGAAGCGGACGACGCGCTGCTCCTCACCCACGAGGGATGGGTCGCCGAGGGGACTGTGTGGACCCTGTTCTGGTGGGACGGGGATGTGGTGCGCACGCCCGCGCTCGACCTCGGGATCCTGCCCGGCATCGGCCGGGCGCGGGTGCTCCAGCTCGCGGGGGGCGCGGAGGGGCGCCACCCGCGCGCGGCGCTCGCGGGGAAGAGTCTGTTTCTGACGAACGCGGTACGTGGCGTGGTCCGGATCGCCGCGCTGGACGGCACGGCTGCGCCCGCGGACCGCCGCACGGCCGAGCTCGCCCGGCGCTTCTGGCCTGCTTAGTATCGGCCGGTGGTGACCTCGGGCCTTGCGATGCGGCCTGGCGGCTATGCAGGTTGTATCGTTACACTGCGGTACCTATCCATAAGCCCGGGGCATCTTTAGACGATGTCCGCGTGCGGGGTCCATATGCGATTGCTGGCATCGCTGCCGCGGTGGTGGGTGGCGTCCCTGGTCGGCGTGGTGGCCTGGGCCTGCGGGCTGTCCGACCTGTTCAAGCAGCCCGGGCTCGAGCAGGTGACCCTCACGTACCCGGCAAGCGACACCCTCATCTACGTCGGCACGACGACCGCCCCGGCGATCACGGTGCAGGCGGGGGGCGTGACCGTCCCGAATCCCCATTTTCGGTTCACCTCGTTGTACCCGACGGTCGTGGGAGTGACGGTCGGCGGCGATTCGCTCATCGCCCTGGCGCAGGGCTTCGACACCGTCACCGCCGTCCTGCTGGATCCGATTTTCACCGACACCCTGCCCACCATCAGACAGGGCGTGCGCGTCCATCCATGAGCGCGGCTGGATGATGCGCTGCTTCCGCTGCGGGACGGAGCTCGAGGCCGAGACGCGGTATTGCCCCAACTGCGGCGTCCGGGCATCGGACCCACACGCCGACACTGTGATGGTCGCGGCCGAGGGGCAGGACGACCTGCTGGAGCGGGTCCGTCTGGTGTTCGCCGGCGAATACGAGGTCGAGCGCGAGCTGGCGCGCGGCGGCATGGCGGTGGTCTATAAGGCGGCGGAACCGGAGCTCCGCCGCTCGGTCGCGTTGAAGGTGCTGCCGCCGGACCTCGGGCTGACGCCGCGGGCGACGGAGCGGTTCAAGCGCGAGGCCCGCATGGTGGCGGCGCTCGACCACCCGAACATCATTCCGGTGTATCGCGTGGGACAGCTCGGCGGTATCTCGTTCATCGTGATGAAGTTCATCGAGGGGCGCACCCTCGACGCGATCCTCGCGGCTCAAGGAGCGCTCCCCATTCCGGTGGTGTTGGCGGTGCTGCGCGCCGCCACCCGGGGACTCGCGTTCGCGCACGGGCGAGACATCGTGCACCGCGACGTGAAGAGCGCCAACATCCTGGTGGACGTGGACGGACGCGTGATGCTCTCCGACTTCGGCATCGCCCTGCGGGCCGCTGACGTCACCCTGACGGCGGTCGGCACGGTGATGGGCACGCCTGCGTTCATGAGCCCGGAGCAATGCGCCGGGCACCGCGCGGGACCGCAGAGCGACCAGTACTCCCTGGGCGTCGTGGCGTTCCAGCTGCTCACGGGCACGGTGCCGTTCACGTCCGAGACCCTCGCGGGGATCATGCAGCACCATTTCTTCACGCCGGTGCCCGACATGCGGCGCGCGCGGGACGACGTGCCCAGAGCCCTGGGCGACCTGGTGCAGCGGGCGCTCGCGAAAGAGGAAGCCCGGCGCTTTGCAACGACGCGCGAGATGCTCGCGGCCGTCGAGGCGATTCCCTTCTCGGAGACGGATCGGCTGGAGAGCGAGCAGATCTTGCGGGACCTCGCCCGGGGCGGCGCCGTCCCACGGTTCGACACGCGGCCGCTCCCACCCCTGATGGACGGCCGGACACTTCCCCTCGTGCCGCTGCTCGCGTCGCTGCGGACCTCACACCCGGCGCGTCGTCTCGCGGGACTGCTCGCGTCGCTGCGGACCTCACACCCGGCGCGTCGCCTCGCGGGACTGCTCGCGGTGGCGGTGCTCGCGGTAGGGGCCGTATGGTGGACGGCGCGCGCGGGCGGCGCGGGCGGGGGAGGGCCGGGCGGCCCGGACTCGGCCGCGACCCGGGCCGCAGCGGCCAGCACGCTGCTCGCTGCCGTGAAGCAAGCGAAACCGCCGCCCGCGCCGCTCGCGCCCGCCGTGGCCCCGCTCCACGCCGGCAAGCTGCGGATGCTCACGAGCCCGGCCACCGCGGAGATCCTGGTCGACGGGCGCAAGGTCGGTGAGGGCAGCCTGCTCGACCTCAGGGTGCCGGTGGGTGCGCGGCGCGTGGTGGCGCGGGCGCCCGGCTACGACCTGTTCGACACGACCGTGGTCGTCGCGGCGGACAGCACCGTGTCGCTCGGCCGCATCACGCTGCGGAGCCGGGGGGCGCCGGGGCCGTGAAGCGCCTGATGGTGAACGTGGCGCTGCTCGCAGCGCTTGCCGCGCCCGCGGCTGCCCAAGACAGCGCTGCGGCGGGTGTGCCGCGCGGTGCGGCCCCAGACAGCACCACGGCGGCGCTGTCGCGGGCCCGACGGCTGTACGAGCAACTCGAGATCGAGCGCGCCGTCCCCCTGTTCCGTCAGGTCATCTCGCCGGCGTGGGCGTTCGAGGTCAGCCCGTCGCAACGGGTCGAAGCCTACAAGTACCTGGGCGCGTCGCTCACGCTCATGGGCCTGCGAGATTCCGCCGTCGCGTACTTCCGCGCGGCCCTCGAGCGCGACCCGTTCACGGATCTGGACCCGCTCGAGTTCACGCCGGAGCAGATCACGGCGTTTGCCGCCGCCCGGCGCGCCACGTTCGCGGTGGGGGTGCGGCCGGTCGCCCCAGGGCGCGCCGACCCGCGCACCGAGCGCCTTACCTTCTCGTTCGTCACGACGCACGTCGCGACGGTGCACGCCGAGCTCCGCTCTCCGGCGGCAGCGACGGGCGTCGTCTTGCTCGCGGGCGAAAGCGCTGGACTGCGCCAGCTGAGTTGGGACGGCCTGTTGCCGAACGGTCAGCTCGCTCCCAGCGGACGCTATCAGCTCGTGGTCGCGGGGCGGAGCCGGCTCACCGGACAGGCCGATTCCGCTCGCGCCTACTTCGACCTCGCCCACGAGGTGCCTCCGCTCGAGGACACGCTGCCCGAGCTGCGTGGCCGGGACCTCCTCCCCGAGCAGTACACGCCGCGGGCCGACCTGCTGAAGGGGGTGGGCGTTGCGGCGGGCGCGCTCCTGATCCGGGGAGTGTTGCCGAACGGCGACCTCGGCGGCGGCAACCGCGCCATGCCGGCGCTTGTGGCGGGAGCGGCGGTCGCTACCGGCGTCGTGGCGTTCCTCGCCCACCGCCACGGCGGCCCGATCGCGGAGCACATCGCCACCAACCAGAGCCGGCAGACGGCGCGCCGTGCGGCCAACGCGGCGATCGCGCGCCGTAACGCGGAAAAGCTCGCGCAGACGATCCTGGTCGTCTCCCCGGCGTCCGGAGCGGGTCCCTGAGAGCGGCCCGCCGGCCGCCGATCCGGCTGGTCGTGGTCCTCGGGTTCATGCTGGCGGCTGAACCGGCGGAGGCCCAGACGCGCGTCTCGGGGTCCATCGTCGGCGGGCTGATGGAGCACCGCGTCGACGCCGGGTACGGGGTCGTGCAGGCGCGCGGCCCGGTCGAAGGCGGTGAGATCGCGGTGCAGCGCGGCGCGCGTTTCGCGCTGGTCGTGCGGGGGCAGGTGGGGACGCTCACGGCGAGCGGCCCCGGCGCCACGGATCGTGACGTGGCCGAGGTGGGCGTCGCGGCGAGTGTGGTGACCGTCTCCTGGCTCGCCCTCCAAGGTGGCGTGACGCGGCGGAGCTATTCGACGGTGCTGGCCCGGCAACGCTGGACCACCGTCCACCTCGGCGCCGAGGCGCGCCTGCCGTTTGGAGGGAGCGCGGTGAGTGGGATCGTACGGGGAGCGTTGCTACCGGTCGTCTCCGTGAATGGGCTGGCGGGGCCCGATGTCGCGTTCACCGCGGCGGCAGGAATGGAGTACGGCTGGGAGCGCCTGGTACTGGGGGCGTTTTACTCGTTGGAGCGCTACGATTTTCCGATGCAGGGCGCGGCGCGCCGGCTGGAGCAGCTCACGGCCTTCACGCTGCGCGTCGGGCTTCGCCCCCGCCGCTAGCGCGGCGCTTCTGGCCCCCAGCCTGACCCGTTAGATTTGGCCTCGACCCGCGGTGGCTGTAGCTCAATCGGTTAGAGCGCTGGACTGTGGCTCCAGAGGTTGCGGGTTCGATTCCCGTCAGCCACCCCTAAACAACTAGACGGGTAGACGGGTAGACGGGTAGACGGGTAGACGGCGAGACGTGTAGCGGTGGGTAGGTATCAAGGCACGAAAGAGCACGACGGTCGTCGGGGAATCGAAGGGATGGCTGCGAACCCCTACCCGTCTACCCGTCCAGTCTTTAGGTCCGCAGCTCAATTGGTAGAGCACCGGTCTCCAAAGACGGCGGGTCCATGCGGGCCCGCCGTTTGTGTGCTCACTGTGGGCCGTCTGGGACCGCCAGGTCCCTCCAAGTCCACGACGGACCGGCAAAGACTACAGCAAACGGGTTCCGCATCCGTCGCGCTCGTTGTCCCAACAATCCCCTTTCTTGGTCATGCTCGCCACGTTCGTGGGCCGCGAGCAACGCTCGGTACTCCGCACGCGCGTATTGACTGCCGCGATCGGATAGT
>WNGL01003169.1_pt1 | contig 19794 bp, 14 predicted proteins | sample 5400591 | NCBI WGS metagenome assembly WNGL01 (sample SAMN13153377, study PRJNA577476) | soil metagenome | isolation source: 80 cm soil or saprolite under Garry oak tree replicate 1 | place: USA:California | collected 2016-06-15 | reverse complement strand
CGCTGAAAAATTCCGTCACTGAAATCGACGAAGATATCTTCGCGTTTCTGGTTTGCATCAACCGCCCACCCTTCAATCCCCACGCCGACGTAGCGCATGAAGAAGTACTTGAAATCAACGCCACCGCCCCAGGCGTGATTGGCCTCGATGTACCGGTCTTCTACCCAATCATGTCCCACGAAGGCATACGTGCCCCAAAGCGAGACGTTAAACTCTCTGTCCGCGTACCATTCAGGACAAGGCGGCGGAGCTACCTGTTTCATTTCCTTCCCAGAATACTCAGTTCCGGCAAACGCGGCCGAAGCGAGCGCGCCTGCCCCTAACAGGCACAACAGCAATTTTTTCATTTATTTCTCCTTTTGGTTAAGTTTCCTTTTACCCTCCAAACATTTTGGAGCGTCCAAGTCAAAACGAAGTTCGCATCCGTGTCTGGATGTCCGAGTCTGAGCCGAGCCGCCCGAATTTGCAAGTCTTTTTTGACCCGCCTTAAGGCTTCAGTTCGGCCCCGGTATTGGCGTCTGTAATGACGAACCTTTCATGGTGAAATGTAGGGTCGCCCCGGAACATTAAGCGACCTGCGTAACGCCGCTCCAGTTCCACCAATAGTTCTTCATCCTCCTCTCTTAATCGCTTTAAAACGTCGGGGTTCAGGATCACCCGAATTTCGTGAATACTGTCCTGATATTTGCGCATGACGGTGTTTAGAGTCCTGTGCAGCTCCACGCTTGTGGTCATGGATGTTTTCACAACTCCACGCCCGGCGCAGTACGGGCAATTTTCATAGATCGTGTCGCTCAGGCTTTCCTGGGCTCTTTGGCGGGTCATCTCCATCAGGCCGAGTTGTGAAATGGGAAGCACATGCGTCCTGGCTTTATCACGGCCGAGCCGCTCCTTCATCAAATTGAAAACCGCCTGCTGATCTCTCCGGCTCTTCATGTCGATGAAGTCGCTTATGATCAAACCACCGATGTTGCGCAACCGAAGCTGGCGCGCGATTTCATCTGCCGCCTCCAGGTTGGTTTGCAAAATTGTTTTCTCCACATCGCGTCCCCCCTTATTGCGGCCGGTATTCACATCAACGGCTACCAACGCTTCAGTCTCATCAATCACGATATACCCGCCACAGTTCAGCCAGACTTGCCTGTGAAATGCGTCGTCGATTTGTTTTTGCACGCCGTAAGTCTCGAAAATCGGCGTAGCACCGTCGTAAAAACGAACCCGATTACGCGCGCGCCTGGAAATCTGCCCAATCATTTCGATCATCCTGTCCGTTGATTCCCGATCGTCGCAAACGACCTGGTCGATTTCTTCGGTCAGAAAATCGCGCACCGTTCGCTCAACCAAGTCCGGTTCCTCGAACAGCCGACAAGGAGCCGGGTTATCGCGAATGGCCTGCTCGACTTTGGCCCACTGATCGAGCAGGAAACGCAGATCGCGGACGAAATATCTGGCGCGCTGGCCTTCGCCTACTGTGCGAATGATGACTCCAACACCGTCGGGAGTGTCCAGGTCGCGCAGAACTTTACGGAGCCGCTCGCGTTCCTTTGGGTTCTCAATTTTTCGCGAGATACCGCTGTGATCACTGAACGGCATCAGCACCAGGTAACGCCCCGGAAAACTGAGATTGGTAGTCACCCGCGGCCCCTTTGTACCGATCGGGCCTTTGGTTACCTGCACAATGACATCCGAGCCGACCGGGTAAATACTCGGTATATCTTTTACCGTGATTCGTTTTCGAGGACGCTTGTTTCCCCGGCGATCGATTTCTTCAATCCCGCTATCAAGCGCGGCCGGAATCGCATCCCAAAAATGCAGAAACGCGTTTTTCTCGAAGCCGATGTCGACAAACATCGCCTTCAATCCCATCTCGATGTTTCGGACTTTTCCCTTGTAGATGCTGCCGACGATATTCCTCGAGGTGCTACGTTCGACGCTATATTCCTCCAGCCGGCCGTTTTCTAGCAGCGCTACCCGCGATTCGAGTTTTTCCACGCTGAGTATCAGCTTGTTGCCAGTCTTTCGAGAAGAAAGCCCCAAAATCTTTTTTACCTTGTCTATCATAAAACTGAAGAGGTTGATCTGTCAGAAGCCAAATTCCCGAAACGTCCTGCGGTAATGGTTCTGACCAGAAGTTCATCGTGTATTTGTTCCACGCCGGCGGTTAGGCGGTGGCGGCGGTGGTGCAGGTGCCGGTTGCCGGCGTACTCCAAAAAGACGTTCAAAAAAGTTGCGTGTTGCCTGGGGCGCAGCCGGGGTCGTCCGAACTACGGGAGCGCTTCCTCGCCGCCGGACGCTCCCTTGAGAATCTGCTTCGGGTTCGACATCGGGCGACGCGTCGGAGCTTGCCATTTGCGCAGCCGCGCCTTGTGCATTATCGGCACCTTCCTCATCATCGCTTCCGAGATTTCCTCCCGCGTCGTGATAAGCCACTGCTTTGATCAATTGGAGCGGATTGGCGTGATGTGCGGGTGTGAGCCAAGCGACCTTCATGTCGAACTTTCCTTCATCCTGCGCGAGCGTGCGTTCGAGAATGCGTGTAGCGATCGGGCCCGCAACCTCTCCGCCGTGCCCAGAGGCGCCCTGCACCATCACTACGACGACGTACTTCGGACGGTCAAATGGCGCCAAACACGCAAACCACGCAACGTTTTCCTCGTGGCCGCGCTCGGTGGCCTGCGCAGTGCCGGTTTTTCCCGCGACCACAACACCTTTCAAACGCGCTCTGCCGCCGGTGCCGCCGTCTTCATTGACAACCTTCCAAAGACCTTTGCGGACCAGCTCGATCCGGTCAGGGGGGATTTCCTGACGTAAATCCGATCGCACACGCGGCGGTGGCGCTGCTGGATTGCCTTGCTCATCTAAGAGCGGAGAGCCGTCTTGCTTCAAAACCTTATCGACCAGGCGTGGGTAATAACAGACGCCGCCGTTTGCGATCGTTGCATAGGCCATAGCCAGTTGCAGTGGAGAAACAAGTGTGTAGCCCTGACCGATAGAAACGTTCGCCGTTTGCGCTTGTGACCATCTCTCTTGTGGATGATGGATTTGCATCCACTCTGGCCCAGGCATATTGCCGGTCTGTTCGCCGCTGAGTTGCAGACCTGATTCCTCGCCGATTCCCAACATCTTGCCAATGTGGTCAAGCGACTGAATACCCGCTGCATTGCCGTACTGATAGAAAAAGGAGTCGCACGACACCTTGATCGCATCGGCCAGTCCGATGGTCCCGTGCGTATAATGTTTTGAGGCTACCCAGCATTGGAAGAAGTGATCGCCGTAACTCACACCGCCACCGCAGCTGTATTTGGCACCTGCTAAATTTTTCGCGCCCCGCAATCCGGCGAGTGACGTGATGAGCTTGAATGTGGATCCCGGTGGTAGACAACTAATCGCGCGGTTGACTAATGGATCGGCCTCGTCTTTCTGCAGCGCTTTCCAATCCTTGGCCTTGATGCTGGGGATGAAAGTATTTGGATCAAATGAGGGAACCGAAGTCAGCGCCAGAACGTTGCCGTTGTTTGGATCGACAACTACCGCACCAGCCCGACTCACCACGCGCAGCGCTTCCTCTGCAATCGCCTGAATGCGCGAATCGATAGTGAGGAAAACGTTGGCGCCTTGTTGTGGAGGATCTTCCTTAAGGACACCTTCGATCGTTCCCTTGGCATTCTTGCGCAAATAACGCACACCGGGTTTCCCGCGCAGATATTGGTCCATCGTTTTTTCGATGTTCGATTTTCCTTCCACATCCTGCTGGTAAAAGGTGAACTTCCCTGCCTCCTCTTTGTCGATGTCATTGGGCATGCCGACGTAACCCAGAATATGGGCAGCCAACGCACCATAGACGTACGAGCGCACCGGTTTGATCGCGATATCTACCCCCGGCAATCCGACGTCATGTTCAGAGAATTTCGCTAAAGTTGGGAAATCGATATCTTTGACATAGGAGTATGGGACCTCGGTGTCGTTGCGATAATGTTTCTGCAACCGACCGGCATTGTAGTCGCGTGCCAGATCGAGGTCGTTAAGACGTGGAACGATACCGCCATTCACAATCTTGATTATGTCTGGCTCCTTTTGATCTTTCGGCATGCCGTTGATGATTGCTCGATATTCAGTCAACGGCGGCGGACCGAAGCGTTCGCGATAGCCTTTAACCATTTCGGGCAAATAGAAATCCACCTCATAACTGGCGCGGTTTTGGACAAGAGTCACGCCGTTGCGGTCTTTGATCTCGCCGCGCACGGAGGGAATGCGGACAGTCGCTTGGGAACTGCCACGAAGCTGCGAAGTCCATTCTACGCCATGGGCTACTTGTATCCACCAGAGCCTCAGGCCGAGCGCGCCCATGCCCAACAGCATGAGTAAGCCAACAAGCTGAATCCGGAGACGTGAGGTCAGCCGGCCTCTGTTCATTCGAATTGCCTCCCTTCGGGACTATACGGATAAGCCGTCATACGTCCCATCCACTGAAGCAGCCAGAAAACAATCGGCGCGATAGCCATGGCAATGAGACCTGGTGTGCCGATTTGCCACCAAATTTCGCGGTTAAAAACAAGAGAGCCGCGGCGAAACGTGATCATGAGGTATTGCGCCAAAACTATCAACGACGTGAAGATGCCGCTCAGGATGCAATGCACTTCCCAGTGGCCGCGGGCAAAGAGCGGTCTGAGCCCATGCATTATTCCTGCCAGCACACCGTAAAGCAGTATCGACGATCCTGCTGAGATTTCAACTTTGCCACCAATCACTTGCACAGTAAGGGCATCAAGCAAAACCCCTGCGTACAGCGCAAGCGCCAGCATCAACGGAAACGGCAGAGCCATCGCACCATAAAAAACAATTACCGGCACAATATAGACATGCGCATTGTAGAGCCACGGCAGCGCCGGAATGAACAGCTCCGCAATCTGCGCCACCAACACCAGAAACAGCAGAAGAATAAAAAATATCATCTTCGTCCAGTTACCACAAACACATCCTCCAAATGCGAGAGATCGACCGCTGAAGTCAGTTGGGCTTGTCCGTCTAACTCCCGAACGCGGTAACTTTTCACTACGCCAACGAGCAACCCCGACGGAAAAACGCCGCCTACTCCTGAAGTGTAAACTTTCTGGCCGGGCTTTAGGTCAGCCTGCTTCGATAAGAAATTCAGGTTCAGAAGGGGCGTTAGTCCCGTTGTGGTTCGTTCGCCAGAGACGATCCCCTGCTCGCGGCTTCCTTCGACTGAAGCCGCGAGCCGGCAATTTTCATCCGAAACCAACAACACAACCGAAATGCTGTCGCTCACGGTAGTAGTTTTTCCGACCAGACCCAAGTCGGTTACTACAGGCATATCCGTTTCGATGCCGTCTCTTCTGCCGCGATTGATTGTGATGGTCCGCCACCAAGTCGAGGAGTCGCGCGCAATAATTTCTGCTGCGATCAACTTGAAGACGGACCGCTCTCGATAATTCAGCGCGTGACGCAGACGATTAACTTCGTGCTCCACATCTCGCAGGCCCTGGTTGGTCGCGCGCAACTCCCGGTTTTCCACCTGAAGCGCAGCATTCTCGTGCTCGAGTTGATCGAGGGACTTCAAGCCGGTGCGCACGGATGTGATCTGCTTTTTTATCCCCGAACCGCCGGTCAAAAATGGCGCCAGCAACTGGTACACGCTCGCCTTGAACTTCTGCGTCGTCTCAGGCCCGAAGCTGAGAAAATACCCCAAAACGGCGCCAAAGATCAGCAGCGCGATAATACTTGTACGGCTCATGACGATTCCGGATTGCAGATTGCGCGTTTGGACTTGATTGAGATCGAAATCAGCGGAAGAACGGAAGTCAATCCGCAATCCGAAATCGTCAATCCGCAATTATCCGCGCCACTGGCGATCGGCTGAAGCGACCTGACGCAGAAACTTAAGTTCATTGAGGCATTTGCCGGTCCCTTCCGCCACTGCACTAAGCGGATCTTCAGCTATATGGACAGGCAAACCTGTTTCCTCACTCAAAAGTTTGTCAAAGCCCCGCAGCAACGCACCTCCGCCCGCCAGTACCAATCCGCGATCGACAAGATCCGCCGAAAGTTCAGGCGGACAGCGTTCGAGGGTAATACGCACGGAATCAACGATGGTGGAGATCGGTTCGAGCAACGCTTCGCGCACTTCCTGCGAGGTAATCATGAGCGTTTTTGGCAAACCAGCGACGAGATCGCGTCCCTTCACTTCAACGCTGGTTTCTTTTTCGCTCGGATACGCCGAGCCGATCTTGATCTTGATTTCTTCTGCCGTGCGTTCGCCGACCATCAAATTGTAAGCGCGCTTCATGTATTGTACGATGGCCTCGTCCAACTCATCGCCTGCGACGCGCACGCTTCGACTGAACACAATTCCGGAAAGTGAAATAAGAGCGACTTCGGTCGTGCCGCCACCGATATCGATGATCATGTTGCCTGCCGGATCCTGCACTGGGAGCCCCACGCCGATTGCCGCCGCCATCGGTTCCTCGATCAAATAAACTTCGCGCGCACCGGCGTGCGTCGCAGATTCACGTACAGCGCGCTTTTCTACTTCGGTAATTCCGGAAGGCACTGCGATCACTACGCGCGGCCTGGCGCGTACCCGCCGGTTATGCACTTTGCTGATGAAATGCCGCAACATTGCCTCGGTAACTTCGAAGTCGGCAATCACGCCATCCTTTAGCGGACGCACCGCCACAATATTCGCCGGCGTGCGGCCGAGCATGCGCTTGGCTTCGTCACCGACTGCCAGGACTCTGTTGGTTCCGGCCTGCACGGCCACCACCGATGGCTCACGTAAGACGATCCCCTGGTCTTTTACGTAAACAAGAGTGTTTGCCGTGCCGAGATCGATGCCGATGTCGCTGGATAACCAGCCGAAAAGTCCGTTGAACATGAATTACTTATTAGCAGCACTTCCAGTCCGAAGGAAACGCGTTCACCGTCTGAGCGAATCCATTTTCGCAGGACTCTTTCCTGCGGCGCGGTTCGGCCAGCCTGAAACGCGGTAACATGAAACAGCGCGGCGCGCCGTCAAGCGCATTCTGTTTCAGTAGCGAGTGTTGCACTGCGGTCTTCATTGCGACCTTGCCATCATTGCATTACTCCTTTACTGCATCACTTGTGGCGAGAATCATCATCGCGCCGTCCGTTCTTGCCGCCGATTTTTCGCGGCTCAGCGATGAAATCCATCGCATCGAAACCGCAGGCGCGGATTGGATCCATTGCGACATCATGGATGGACATTTTGTCGATAACATTTCCTTTGGGCCGGACATTGTTCGATTCGTCCGCAAAGAAACAAGTCTGCCACTCGACGTGCATCTCATGATCGAGCATGCCGAGCATTATGTGCCGCGATTCATCAAAGTCGGCGCAAACTCAATCACCGTTCACGTGGAACCGGAAGCCAAACACGACGTCGTGAAAACGTTGCGGCAAATTCGCAAGGCGGGCTGTCGAGCGGGCCTTACGCTAAATCCCGAGACCGCGTTCGACTTGGTCGAACCGTTCCTCGGCACGATCGATATGCTGCTTGTGATGACTGTGCATCCTGGCTTTGGCGGACAAGAGTTCCGCGCCGATCAGATGGAAAAAGTCAGGCGCGCAGCGGTATGGAACAAATCGCGCGGGCGCAAGATAGACATTGAAGTGGACGGCGGCATTAATGACAGGACCGCGCGAATCTCAATAGAAAACGGCGCGAACGTACTGGTGGCCGGCACTTCGATTTTTCACTCGAAGGACTACGCCAAAGCGATCCGCGAGTTGCGTGGCGTCCCGGGCGTAAACTAAGCCGGTCCCGAACGGAGCAGGGGACGTCACTACCGCACGTCGAGCACGCAGATGACCGCGCGGTTAGGCGTGCGCTATCCCGCCACCACCGGCTCGGCTTCTTCGGCCGTTTCGGCCATTACTTCATCAGTTTGGGTGACGCGGACAACTTCTTCGATGGTCGTTCTGCCTTGGGAGACCCGCCGCCAGCCGTCGTGTCGCAACGTCTCCATACCTTCGGCAATAGCGCATTGCTTCAGTTCGCCGCCATCGCGCTTTTGCATGATGAGCCTTCTCAACGGCTCGGTGATGAGGCAAATTTCATAGATCGCCGCGCGACCCTGATAGCCGGTCTGGCGGCATTGGTCGCAACCGGCTCCGCGCTGGAAGCGGGTGCCGAGTTCTTTCACTGGAAAACCGATCTCGGCCAGGTATTCGTGCGGATACTCAACAACTTGGGCGCAGTCAGGGCAAATCGTCCGCACGAGACGTTGCGCGATGAACGCTTTCACCACCGAGGAAAGCAGGAACGGTTCCACGTCCATGTCAAGCAAACGCGTGATGCCCCCAACGGCGTCATTGGTGTGCAGCGTGCTGAAAACAAGGTGGCCAGTCATCGCGGCGCGAATCGCGATGTCCGCCGTCTCGATATCACGGATCTCACCAACCATCACTACATTCGGGTCTTGCCGCAAAATGTGGCGAAGACCTTTGGCGAAAGTCAGATCAATTTCTGGTTTTACATCAATTTGCGAAACACCGGCAATACGGTACTCGACCGGTTCTTCGATCGTGATGATGCGGCGTTGCACTGAATTGATGCTGCTCAGGAAACAATAAAGCGAGGTCGATTTTCCGCAGCCGGTTGGGCCGGTAAGCAGAATGATCCCGTTGGGCTGCGCCAACAGATGACGGATGATTTTCTCCTGTTTCTCGCCGAGATCGAGCCGTTCGAAATTGAATTGCTGCTCGCCGCGACTGAGCAACCGGAGACTGATTGACTCGCCATTTACGGTTGGAATCGTGGAAACGCGCACGTCGATCTCCTGATTGTTGGCGAGCAAATTCATGCGGCCGTCCTGAGGCAACCGGCGTTCTGCGATATCCATGTGCGACATGACTTTCAGGCGCGAGATAATGGCCGATTGCAAGACGCGTAACTGCGGCGGCACAGCGACTTCGTGCAAAATTCCATCAATTCGATACCGAATCCGCAGATCGTTTTCGAGCGGCTCGACGTGAATGTCAGTGGCGCGCTCCAGGATCGCTTCGCGAATGATTTGGTTTACGAATTTCACCACGGACGCCTCGGGATCGTCGGCATTGAGTTCGATCGCCGTCTCAGCGTCGTTCAATAGGTCGAGCGAACCCCGCGTTTTTAGAATTTCGTCGAATGTCTCGGCGCCGACGCCGTACAGCGTTTTCATTGCGCGCAAGAGCTGCGCGCGCGGAACCAGCACCCACTCGGCCGGTTTCTTCAAAAGCTGCGCGGCCAGCTGCCGGCCGATGGAATTGAAGAGATCGTATGTCGCCAGCACCACTGAATTTTCCTTCACCTCGATCGGCAAAACATGGTGTTGAAAAACAAAACGACTCGGTAAGATCGATAATGCCACGCGATCGATTTTTTTCGCGTCGATGGAGACAACCGGCACCCTGAAGAAATTCCCAATTGCGCCGAGGAAACGCTGCTCATCCACTTTACCCGAATCGAGCACCTGGCTTACCCACGAACCGCCGTTCAAGTTCGTTGCCAGTTGCGCCGCTTCTTCCTGCGAAGACACACCGCTTTGCAGCAGCAAATTAATCAGGGACTGACTGGGAGTTCCGTTCATCAGCGAAACTCAGGGCATGTGCAACGCACGCCGCACAGGATCCGTAAGCGTCCCGGTGACCTTCATCGAACAGTTCTTTTGCAGCCGTGCGATAGCATCCGCGACCTCTTCGGTGTACACGCCGTCCACCGGGCCGCAATAGTAGCCCAACCGGCGTAGCGCCGTTTGCATTGAGCCGACATAAGCCGGCTGCAGAACGAGTTGTTCGCGGGCCTTGAGATAATAAATCCACCGCCAATGATATCTCGGCGCAAAGTCAGTGGCGTTCACGCGCGGCCCCTGATGAACCAATCCCCATTCATCTCTCTGCGCCAAAACATCTGTTGGCCGAAAAAAATCGTGTGACAAAACGTCAAACTCATCGGCGTTCGCGATGAACGCGCCCAACGAGCCTAGAACCAAAGCAAGCGCTGTTCGTTTCATAGTAAAAGAGTTTACTACATGTCTTTTGCCGCGGGAATATCGGGGGGCGGCAAGGCTAACTGTTTGCCGCCTTCCACTTTGGGGCAATCCGGACACTCGTTCTGATCGAGTTCCGGCCCAAAATGCGTGGTGTCCTCCCATCTCTGGCGCAGCCGATACGCATCCAACTTGGTCAGCGAGACCTGCGGACACATAAGAATGATCAGCTCGCGGCGCGTCTTGCTAACTGCTGTGCCACGGAACGCAACGCCGATTAGGGGGATGCGCGAGAGATAAGGAATGCCTTGGTACTGCTTGTTCTTCTCCTCTTCGACCAATCCGCCCAGGATGATGGTCGATCCGTTCGCCGCGGCAACGTTGGTGCGAATATAACGCGTAGCGATTGTTGGGACCTGATTGCCACTGATGTTTACGCTTCCGCCTGGCACGATACTGTCGATCTTCTGCAAAATATCGAGCGACACTTCCTTCTCGGAATTAATGAGCGGCACGACCTCAAGCTGAAGCACGACTTTCTTGTATTCGATGCTCGCCTGCACGGCAGCCGTTCCGTTGATTCCGACAGTTCCAACATTAGAGAGAGTATTGACAGGCACCGGAACCTCCTGCCCCGACGCGATGATTGCCTTCTTGTTGTTGCTCGTGAACACCGTCGGCCGCGACATAACTTTGAACCGGCCGGTGGACTCGAGCAGATGCACGATGGTCGCCAGGTAGTTGCCAGCCGCGACATAGATGTTAGTGCCACCGGCGCCAGTGGCTACCATGTTTTGAAGAATCTGACCGAAATTGATCAGATTCGAAGGATCGAGGATCGACCCGTTGCCGGTGAGGACTCCAGGTGAAACGGAAGGAGCAACACTCGGAAGCGGAATCGGCGGGTTATTGGTGCCAAATATGGTGTTGTTGCGGGAAATTCCCACCAGTTTGTTTTGGTACTTGGCGAACCAATCGACACCGAATTCTTCGCTATTATTGAGTGTCAACTGTCCAATAACCGTGCTGAGTGCCACCTGGGGGGCCTTAATGTCCATTTCGTCCAGAATCTTTTCCACCTTCACCACGACCTCGCGGTTGCCGAGGATGATGATACTGTTTGCACGCTGATCAGCGATGAGCTTGGCGTTTCCGATGATGACCGCCTTGGGCGCAGTGTCCACCGGTTGAGTAGAAAGTTCTTCCGAGATGTTCAGCGTGCTGCCGCCAGCAGTACCTGTATCACCCCCGGTGAAGGGAGTTGTCCCCGAGTAACCTGTCCGGCGCTGTTGTTGTTGTCCTGCAGGCGAAGCTCCCGGGGGCGCTAGGGCTCCACCCGCGCCCGCGCCCGCGCCACCGCCACCTTCTGCTCCCGGCTCAGTCAATGCCTGAACCAGCACTGGCAAAACTTCGCCGGCGGAAATGTATCGCAGCGGTCGGGTGACGGGCTTTCCAAATTCAACATTGGCATCGAATTCGTGGATCAACTGACGAATGAAAGGCATGTTGATCGGACGCGTCACTATGTGAATCCGATTCGTGCGCACATCCGGAGTAAGTTTGATCTTTCCGACGATTACTGCCTCTTCGGACAGCAGACCACCTCCAGCTTCCACTGGCATTGGTTGCGGCACCGCTCCAGGCACCTTCACTGATCGGACCCCCCCGGGCTGGCCTGGCGTCTGACTTCCCTTTTCAAAAACTTCATTCAGCATGTCGACGACTTTGCTGGCGTCGGCCCGCTCCAGCTTGATAAACTCGCTCACCACTTCCGCAGGAGCCACGTCCACTTGTTCAATCACACCAGCAAGCTCTCGAATGATGTCGGCATTCTGCGTCACCAAAAGGCTGGACGACTTCGGCAAAGCCAGAATATTGATCGTGCCCGAGCTTCCCTGAAAATATGCCATCAGCACTTGCTGAAGCTCCTGAGGGTCCGCGTACTGCAGCTTGAACAAGAAACTGACTACCGGGTTCCCCGGCGGAATGTCAGCCATGTCAGAAATAATCGGAACCGGGGCTTTGCGAGGATTCTGACCAGCCCCGACCACGTCGATGATGTCGCGTCCAGCGGGAACGAGCGAAATTCCATTCAGCGCCATGCTTATCTCGATGATTTTGATTGCCTCCTCGCGCGACACGTCTTTGGCGATGAAAATGTTGACCTTGCCCTGTACAAAATTATCCATCACCAGTTTCTTACCGGTGAGCTGCTCGTACAGATGCAACACATCTGCCACATCGCTGTTTGGAAACTGAAGCCGTACGGTTGCTGGCGCATTGGCAGGAGCTGGCGGGTCTGCCGGTGGTGGATCAGTTACTTTAGAAGCAGGCGTCTCTCCCGGTTGCGGTACCTTGACAGGCCGCACTCCCTGGGCACCCTGTGGTGCGCCTTGAGCAAAAATCAACGTCGCGTTGGTAAACACGAGGATCACCGCGCCCGCAACGCATGAGCGTAGCGATTTGGGCAGGGCGATGCAGAAAAACCGGTGCACAGTCTTATCTGGGTGGATTGGCGACGCTAGTAGATTTATGAAACCCGTCAACGTATTTCCCTCAGTTGAACAATCCTTCACTGCTCGCGCTGAATGAGACAAAGCCCCGTAGCTTACTACCGATCCCCTGCGCCGCAAGTGCTCGGCCCTTCCAATCCGCGAAGCACGTCTGCCGTGGCGCACCGGTTGCGACTCGGGCGTACGATCGCGATTACCTCATGTATTCTGGCAATGCCGATCGCTAGCACGGCGCTCGGCGGAATCCCAAACGACATTCCTCGGATCCGCTCTGTTCTTCGCGCGCAACAGGAAGCCTGGAACCGCGGCGACATTGATGGATTCATGGACGGATATGCGCGTTCACCGTGGACTGCCTTCATTTCAGAAGACGAAGTCAGACGCGGTTGGCAAACAGTCCGCGAGCGCTACAGGAAAAAATATTCTGATCGCGCGAAAATGGGGACGCTTACTTTCTCACAGGTTGAGATCACTCTGCTGTCGCCTGACGTCGCCGTGGTGCTCGGTCGCTGGAGCTTGAAACGCGCAAAGGACCAACCGCATGGACGCTTTACGCTCATTTTCGAACGCATGCCAGAAGGGTGGCGCATCGTGCTCGATCATACGTCTGCGGCGCCGCCGTGATGATTTGCAGGTCCGACGCCGGCGTTTCACAGCAACGCCCTACAACTCACGCAATCTCATGAGAAGCTTCTCATGAATATTGTCGAAGCCGCCGTTGCTGAAAACTACGACGACATCTTTTGGCTGAAGCAGCGGAACTATTCGCTCCACAATTTCATCGGCATTGTGTTCGTAGAACGCAGGCCGGCCCCCCTTGGCAATCGCAGCCACAACTCTCTCCGGTTTTAGTCGCTCGTTCTCGGATATCTGTTCCAGCTTGGCCACCTGAGAAATAAAAATCCCATCGGCCAGTTTTAACGCTTCAGGAAGTTGCTGTTGAAACACTGCACGACGAGTCGTATTCGAACGCGGTTCAAACACAGCCCAAAGCCGGTGCCCACGGTAGCGCTGACGAAGCGCCTGCAGCGTCTGCGCGATTGCTGTAGGGTGATGGCCAAAATCATCAATCACCTTAACGCCCCGCACTTCGCCACGGAGCTCCAGTCGACGCGCGACCCCAGCAAAGCTCTTGAACGCAGCGTCGATTTTCGTCTTTGGCACATCGTAAAACCTTGCTGCCATCGCGGACATTGCAGCATTATGAACATTGAATTCGCCGACGAGCGGAATTTCGAAAGTGTCTTCCCCGAGCTTGAACCGCGAGCCTTCGGGCGAGTAAGCGACCTCACGGATCCGTTGCGCGCAATTTTTAGAGAAACCGACCTCGATCATCTGTGCCAGGCAATCTTTGGCCACCTCGACGCAATTGGGATCGTCGCCGTTCAACAGCACCATTCCATTCTGAGGAACAATGTTGAGCAAACGCCGGAAGCTCAGCTTGATTTCATCGAGATTTTTGAAGATGTCCGCGTGATCGAATTCGATGTTGTTTACGATCACGAGTTCCGGGAGGTAATGAACAAACTTTGAGCGCTTATCGAAAAATGCAGTGTCGTACTCGTCGCCTTCAATTATGAAATACTTCGAATCGTTCAGACGCGCGCCCTGGCCGAAATTTTTCGGCAGGCCGGCAATCAGATAACCGGGCTTGCGCCCGGCTTTCTCCATAATCCAGGCAAGCAACGCCGTGACGGTGGTTTTACCGTGCGTCCCTGTAACGACAAGGTTATGTCTGCCGCGCAAGAAATAATTCTTCAGCACCTCCGGCAACGAGAGATAAAACAGTTTTCTATTCAGGACGGCTTCCACTTCCGGATTCCCGCGCTTCATCGCGTTGCCGATCACCACCACATCCGTGTCGGGCGGGATATTCTCTGCGCGGTAGCCTTGCTTAAGCGCGATCCCTTTCTCCTGTAGAAATGTTGACATCGGAGGATAAACATTTTCGTCCGAGCCGCTGACTTTAAACCCGCGTTCTTGCAGCGCGGTCGCCACCGAGGCCATTGCCGTCCCGCAAATTCCGAGGAAGTGAAATTTATTCGGTGCTTCCTTCACGCGAGTTCTTTACTGCGCGCTAGCCGCTTTGGCTAGCCATCATCTGTCATCTGTGAGGTCCTTCGCCGTCTGCGCGGCTCAGGATCAGCACATCATTTCTTCTGGAACACCTCCACCGCCTCCCATGCTTGGTCGGGCGGGGTGCGTTCGTACTCCAGCGAGCGGCTCAGATACATTTTCGCCAGGAGGTCGTCGGGATAAAATTCCAGGAAACGTGAAAACAGGATCTTGGCCTGAGTGAAATCACGGGCGCGGAATTTCTCGAATCCCTCTTCGTAGCTTTCGAGCCACTTCAGCAATTCCGGATCGACGTCCTCATTTCGGGAACCGATGAACGTGAAGACGTCCACCGGCTTGGTTTTGCCTTTCACCTGAACCCGTGCGACGGAACGCAGATAGACCTCCTCTCGCACGAGCTCGGCCGCTGAGGCGCCAACAAGAATATCGACGCCGTAGACCCGTGTAAGACCTTCCAAACGTGATGCCAGGTTTACCGCGTCGCCAATAACAGTGGGATCCATCCGCTCTTGCGAGCCAATATTGCCAACGATCACCTCGCCTTGATTGATGCCGATGCCCATGCCAAGGCCCATCCGCCCTTCACTGCGCCACTTCTGATTGAGCTGTGCCAGTTCTTGTCGCATCGCCAGCGCCGCGCGCGCAGCGTTTTTCGCGTCCTGCGCCGTGCCAAGGCTGCGCACGTTGCCCCAAACAGCCATGATGGCGTCACCAATAAATTTATCCAGTGTGCCCCCATTGTTGAAAATGACCGAAGTCATCCGGGTGAGATGCTCATTGAGCTGCGCAACCAATGCTTCGGGATCAGCTTTTTCGGCCAAAGTGGTGAAACCAATCAAATCCGAGAACAGGATGGTCACCGGCACGCGCACGCCCTTGAGTGAGCTATAGTAGCTGTCTGGGTTTTCCAGAATTTCCCTGACTAAATTTTTCGAGACGTAGCGTTCCAGCGTGCGCCTGGTGCGCAATTTCTCCCGCCGCTCGAGGAAGTATTCGAACCCGAGCGAGAACGATCCGCTGAGGACGAGAGCCGCCAACACCGGAACGGTGAGCAGAAGCAAACCCGTGTTATCGTAAAGCAATCGCGCCATTCCGAGATAAGCGGCCGTAATCGCCACAAGCGCGCCAATACAAATCAGCGGTTTCCGCACCAATGCGACAAGCGACCACGCAATAAGTCCCGCTGCGGCCACGAGCGTCAGGCCAACTTTCGGCGGTGTGGGCCGTAAAAACTCGTGACCAAGGGCTGCAGCCATAGCCTGCAAATGCAGCTCCGGACCCAATGTGGTTGTGCTGATTGGTGTATCGACGACATCGTGCAACACCTGCGCAGACGGTCCTACCATTATGATTTTGTCCTTGAAAAATGCTCCATTGGCGTAATTCGCCTGCCACAGTTTGGGATCGAAAACTTCATAGAGCCGGTGCTGTTCGAATGCGTCCGGCGCGGTAAAACGAATCATGTAGCCGTGAAAATCGCGCGGCACATCATTTCCGTGGCCGATTTTAGTCAAAGCGCGGGCGGAAAGAGATTCATAAACTTCTGCGCCAGGATGCGGCGGCAAGCCCGCGAGTTCCAGATTCGTCACGCGATAACTCACAGCGCGAACTCTTCCGTCGATCACATCCGGCCAGAAATTCACGAATCCGACACGGTCATCCAGGAGTTGCTGCGGCGGAATCAGCGCACTGTTCGGTGTAGTCGCCTGCACCACGCCATTCTCCATATCGAAATTCGCACCGAGGACGACCTTGTCGTGGTAACGATCGAGCGCGGCGTGAAATGCCGGGTCACCATCGTTGGGCGGATTAAAAAGCAAATCAAATACAACCAGGCGTGCCCCCGCCCCAAACAGACGATCAAGCAAAAGCGCCCAAACTTCGCGCGACCACGGGAACGGCCGCTCAGTCAGGAGTTGAAGAGCCCGGTTGCCTTGGAGTTCTTCCGCGCTGTACGCCGTCAATTCTAACGTGCTTTGATCAAGTCCGAGAAAAACGAAATCGGGAGGCGGCGCGGTTTTTCGTCCCTCGCGACGAAGCAAATCTTCAAAGCCCTGCTCGCCACGCCACGGCGTCGAAATGAACGGCGCATTCGGAAAGAAATGACCGACAAAAATCAGGCCCGTCCAAAAGAGACAAATCAGCGTCAGCACGAACAACCGCGCTCGGCCAAACCAATGCATGCGCGATTATAGCAAAACAACGCCGAATGACAGGTGATTAGTGAAAGGTGGCAACTGGCGCGCGAAACGTGACAAGTGAGATCTGAGAGGTCCACGGTTGCAGAATTTGCTTCTCACTTCTCACTAATCACTTCTCACTAATCTCTCATATGCCTGATGACGCCCCGCTGACCTGCCCGCGGTGTAACGTGCCGCTGAAAGAAGTGCGCACTTCCGGCGGCGTTTTCTACGCGTGCGATGGGTGCGGCGGTCGCGCGGTGACCATCGAGTTGTTGCGCAATCGTTTCACGCCGGAATCAATCAATCCGCTATGGCTGCATGCCATGCGCGGCGAGGGACGCCTCGGCCTGCCTTGTCCATCATGCCGGCAGCCGATGATCGGCGTCGCCTTATCTGACCGAGCGGAAATCAACGTCGATGTCTGCCAGCACTGCCATTTCATCTGGTTCGACACCCACGAAGTTGATACGCTCGTTCCGCGCCAGCCGGAGCCGACGCCGGTCGCTCCCGAACTTCCGCAAAAAGCGCGCGAGATGCTCGCCATGGTCGAAGTCGAACGGCTGTCCAAACAGGCCGAGGGCTCGGACCTAGACAGCGCCCCGCCCGAGGAATTGTGGAAACAGATCGCCGCGTGTTTTGGATTACCAGTCGAATTTGACGAACCAGAAGAGCAGCGAGAACCGTGGACAACATGGCTGCTTTCCGCCGCTATCATCTGCGCGAGTCTTGTTGCCTTTCCACACCTTCGCGAAGTTGTTCAACGTTTCGGATTGATTCCAGCGCAGGCGACGCGCCTCGACGGTCTGACGTTCGTCACGTCGTTCTTCCTTCACGCAGGCATAATCCATCTTGGTGGGAACATGTATTTCCTACTGGCCTTTGGGCATGCCGTGGAAAATTTTCTGCGACCACTGCGTTATCTGGCGCTCATTGCACTGGCAGCATTCATCGGTGACCTGGCGCATATCGCTCTGGATCCTCGCTCACAGACCCCATGTATCGGCGCCAGTGGCGGCATTGCCGGAGTGATTACGTTTTACGCTCTGAACTTTCCGCAGATGCGGCTCGCTTTTCTGATGCGCTGGGGATTCGTCTGGTTTCACTGGATCCGATTGCCCGCCTGGTTCGTTTTCGTTCTTTGGATTCTCTTCCAGCTCATCGGCACTCTTGAGCAGAAAGCAGGCATGAGTTCTGTCTCATCGGCCGCGCATTTGGGAGGAGCGGCGGTGGGCGTCCTGGCATGGGTCGTTTGGCGCGCACCTAATGCCGTACGAATGACAAAACAAGCATCAGTGCTCGATTGATTTGTCACTCGGACTTCATTCGTCATTCGCCATTTTTGCATTCGTCAGTTGAAAATCGGTTGTCATTTTGCTTTCCGCATTTACCTTCCGGCCCGCGATCTTTCCGCCTATTCCGCGTGCGCGGAATGAATCAGTGAGCGAGGTGGGAAAGATCGACAACAACGGAAGAACAGCTCGCTGAACGAGGAGCCCCGACGCGATTTTTGGGGCAAACAACGATGCCAAGAGCCACTAATGCCCCGGCCAGCCGGGCGCGCCGTAAACGAATCTTAAAAAAAGCCAAAGGCTACCGCGGTCGCCGTTCAAAACTTTTCCGCTACGCGAAAGACGCGATCATGAAAGGGCGGTATTGGGCGTACCGCGACCGCAAAACGCGGAAACGCACGTTTCGTTATCTCTGGATTCAACGTCTAAACGCCGCCGCCCGCGCAAATGGAATGACGTACAGCCGTTTTGCGGAAGGATTGAAAGCCGCCGGCATTGGCCTCGACCGGAAAATTCTTGCCGATCTCGCAGTTACTGACGAAGCGGCATTTAAATCGATTATTGACCAGGCTAAAGCAGCGCTGGAGAAGAAGAACAAAAAAGCGGCGTGACGGGAGCGCACGCTTCTGGCGTGCGGCATTTCTGATCGGCAGAATGTCGATCACTGCCCGTAAGATGTCGGGCGCTACCGATTCGCGTTGGACATCGCGCGCTAAACGTTCACGTTTCGCTCCAATGACCCATCCGCTGGAACAGTTGCGCGATGAAGCGCTGCGCGAAATTGGTTCCGCGCCTGACGAACAGGCGCTCGAGTCCGCGCGCGTAAAATATCTCGGAAAGAGCGGCAGCGTTTCCGCGTGGGGCGAGCAAATGAAAACGCTCGCGAAGGAAGAGAAGCCGGTCATTGGTAAATTGCTCAACGACGTTCGCAACGCCGTCACTGCCGCAATCGAAGAGCGTGCACAACAATTTCGATCGCAAAAAGATTCGGGTGCGCTCGCGAAAATCGACATCTCACTTCCCGGAACGCCGCGCGACATTGGCGCATTGCATCCACTGACCCAAATGTGGGAGCGCTCGATCGAAATTTTTCGTCGGATGGGCTTCGCGCTCGCAGACGGGCCGGACGTCGAAGACGAATGGCATTGTTTCGATGCGCTCAATACCCCGCCGGAACATCCGGCGCGCAACGAGCAGGACACATTTTATCTGCCCGACGGGCGCCTGCTGCGTACGCACACTTCAACCGTGCAAATCCGAACGATGCAGGCCGCGCCGCCGCCGATCCGTGTGATTGCTCCCGGTGCGGCGTATCGGCGCGATGAACTCGATGCCACCCACAGCCCGCAGTTCCATCAGATCGAGGGACTTTACGTGGATGAAAACGTCAGCGTCGCCGACTTGAAAGGCGCGCTGGAATTTTTCATGCGCGAACTCTTCGGCGCAGGAACGGAAGTTCAATTTCGGCCGCACTACTTTCCCTTCACCGAGCCGAGCTTGGAAATCTACGTGAAATCGAAAGCGCTCAAGGGCGGTGAACGCTGGATCGAAGTCGCCGGCTCAGGTGTCGTGCATCCTGCCGTTTTCGAACAGGTCAACAAAGCGCGCGGCGACAAAGCTTACGACCCGGAAAAGTGGAGCGGCTTTGCCTTCGGTCTCGGTATGGATCGTCTCGCAATGATTTTGTTCGATATCCCCGACATCCGCCTCTTCGCGCAAAACGATTTGC
>WNGL01003168.1_pt1 | contig 19795 bp, 18 predicted proteins | sample 5400591 | NCBI WGS metagenome assembly WNGL01 (sample SAMN13153377, study PRJNA577476) | soil metagenome | isolation source: 80 cm soil or saprolite under Garry oak tree replicate 1 | place: USA:California | collected 2016-06-15 | reverse complement strand
TGGCCACGCTGTGGTATCACGATCACCGCGTGGACTTCACCGCGCAGAACACCTACAAGGGCCTGGTCGGAATGTATTGCCTGTTCAACCAGTTTGATACCGGTGACGAAAGCACCGGCTTCCATCTGCCCAGCTTCCCGCAGTTCGATATCCCGCTGGTGTTCAACGATAAGGTCTTCGATCCGAACACCGGCGACTTGGTATTCGACCTGTTTAACCTCGACGGCATCCTGGGGGACAAGTTCCTGGTAAACGGCGTGATCCAGCCGTTCTTCCAGGTACAGCCGCGCCGCTACCGCTTCCGTCTGCTGGACACCGGCCCATCCCGCTTCTACCAGTTCTTCCTGACTGGGAACATCAATTCAAACCCGACGACCAACCCATTCTTCCTGATTGGCACGGACGGCAACCTCATCCCTCATCCCATCCAGGTCACCAGTGTTCGCATCGGGCCCGCCGAGCGTGTCGATGTCATCATCGACTTCACCAACTTTGCCGGGAAGACTCTGTATCTGGAGAACCGCCTGAACCAGATCAACGGCCTGGGACCAGTGGCCGTTGACAGTCAGCTCTTCACCCAAGACGAGCCCGTCAACACCGAATGCACCATGGTTCTTAACAATACCACCCCAGCAGTTAAGCGGGCCGGCTCAGGGGACCTGATCCTGCAGTTCCAGGTCAGCAGCAAGACAGTCAGCGACGGGAGCGTGAATCCGGCGACGAATCCGAAGTTCTACGACCTGCCGACGACCACGGACACTCCCCGGATCGTGCGGACTTTCAAGTTCGACCGCTTGAACGGGCAGTGGTCCATCAATGGCCAGTTCATGGATTGCGGCATCGGTCCGAGCGGCTTCTCGGAGACCTTCCGCTTCACTGTGCAGGAGAACAGCGTTGAGCGTTGGCTCCTGACCAACCTCACGGGAGATTGGACGCACCCTGTCCACATTCACCTGGAGGAGCACCAGATCTTGAGCCGCAACCGGGTGGCGCCGAGCGTGCCGACAGACCAGGGACGCAAGGATGTTACCCAATTGCACCCCAACGAGAGAGTGGAGCTGTTCTTCCGCTTCCGCGATTGGCTGCATAAGTATCCGATCCACTGCCATAACGTGGTCCACGAGGACCACGCCATGATGGCGCTGTGGCACGTGGAGGCGACAGGCGACAACATCCAGGTGCCGTAGAGACGCAAATAGAGTGCACCCCACACGGTAGCGTGTGGGGCGCGGAAGGGAGATTCGATCATGCCAGATATTTCCAGACGAGAGTTCCTGAGCCTCACGGCAGCCACGCCCCTGGCGGTCGGCGCGCTGAGCACGGCCGCCCTCGCCGGCGAGACCGGCAAATCATTTAAGCCGGTCACGCAGGAGAGTGCGCGCAAGCGCATCCAGGAGCAACATCTGCCGAACATTCCCATGATCACGCATGAGGGCAAGCGGGTCTTCTTTTATGACGACCTGGTCAGAGACAGGATCGTTACGCTCAACTTCTTCTTCGCCAAGTGCGACGAAATTTGCCCGTTGGTCACGGCCAATCTGGCAAAGGTGGAGAAGCTGCTGGGGGATCAGGTGGGCCGGGACATCCACATGTATTCCTTTACCTTGAAACCGCAAGAGGACACGGTGGAGGTCATCCGGAACTACCGGAAGAAGTTCGGCGCCGGCCCTGGCTGGACGTTCTTGACGGCCAAGCCGGACGACATGGAGAAGCTCCGCAGGGGAATCGGGTTCACTTATCCGGACCCGGCCATCGACAAGGACAAGACCCAGCACATCGGCAACGTTCGTTACGGCAATGAGCCGCTGATGTATTGGGCGGCTTGTCCGGGGATGGCCCATGCCGAATTCCTGGCGGAATCGCTGGAGTGGATCATTCATCCCCGGTAAGACCGGGGGCGAAGCGCCTTGGCAGCCGGGAGCGCCGAGCAGATGTTGTTGCTGTCCAACAGATTTTCGATCCGGGGCCGCGGCGCGCGCGGCCCAAGGGAGGATATATGAAGAGCGTAGTGATGAGAAGCATTCTCGTAGGTTTTGTTGTAATGATGGCGGCAGGACTTGCCTCCGCCCAGACCTTTACCAAGATTAACCCTCCGCCGTGCGATTTCAGCAATCAGTTTTACGGAGACAATGGTGTTCTGGCTTGCACTGATTCAACCTGTACGACCCTGACCGGTGAACTGAATACAGAACCCGACGGGCGCTTCGGCAGCTTCCGGCGGACCGGGCCTCCGGCCACGGGTAGCCAGGTAAACTGGGTCGCGGATACCAACTGCGCCGCCAATGATCCCACGCGCCGGAATTTCCGCATCCTCGCCACCACCGGTGCCTTCAAGGACGACAGTGGCGCCCCAACCGAGTTCTTTTCCATCATCGCCTTTGTCCATGCGCAGAGTTTCTTCGAGCAAAGCTATTCGCGCACCGTAGGCGCGACTGGCACCGGTAGCGGCACCACCGTCTCCATTGTCCAAGGCTTCGACCCCGCTACCGGGGCAACAGGGGCCGTCAACCCCCGCGGCATTGCCATGCAGGACATCGTCGGGAACTTTGAAGCCTATACCGCGCCCAAGCAGAAGATCACGTTTAATGGGAAGACGGTTGTGGCGCCGACACCCTGCGGCAGTATGTTTGATCCGGACCATGCCGGTCTTGCTCCTGCTGTCTGCTTCCCGGTGGCCGACACTAAGGATGCGAACGGCAACACAATTTCCGGCGTTGCCACACCCAACCTGAGGCATGATTGGAGAGTTTCCAGCAACCGCAACGCTATGGACGGCAGCGACAACAACTGCATCACCTCGAATGATCAGCTTTGCAAACATAAGGGAAGCTTCAGCGACAGCCCCTTTGGTTACTTCTGCGACGATCTGCTGGGTATGTGGATCGTAACCTACTTCTGGTACACCGAGAATGCAGTTGGTGGTACCACCTCCACTGGCGGCACCATAACCCCAACCGCGAACTGCAACCACGTGTTGGCCTGCATCCATAACATCTATGGAGATAGCCTGGACGGGACGCCGATTATCAAGACTGGCGACCAGCTTCACTTCCTGGAGGGCGTACCAGGCACAGCCGCGAGCGTGTTTCCCGGTCAGGGTGTTCCGGGCGCATGTTTACAGGACGCTGACTTGCCACCTGCCTCGGCTGTTTGCGGGCAAGAAGGCAGCCTTGATCCCACGGGAACCGACAACGGAGCGGTGTGGCTGGTTTGCCCGGTAATTCAAGATCCCCGCAATGGGGCTATCGCCACGGACGCGTTTCTGGATGCGGTGCGTACCTCCGGCGGCGCCTTCCTGGACAGCGGTCTTGCGAACAACTTTACTTGCTTGCAGCAAACGGGAAAATTCTGCGGCGAGTAGTCCTCTGTAGAGTAGGTTCTGACGGGGCAATAACGCTCTATCCACCCCTGGCTGGCAAGTCCAGCCGGGGGTGTCTTTTCTAGCGCGGTTGGATGATAATGTCGTGGCCGAACATGGTGACCAAATGACCAGGCCCACAGGCGGCACGACCTCTCGACGCGACTTCATCGGATGGGCGGCTGGCGCCGCCGCCTTCGGCCCTTTCTTTCTCTTTCCCGAACGCGCCCTGGCGAGTCAGAAGACGCTGAAGATTGCGAAATGGGCCCACTTCCTTCCCGAATTTGATCAATGGTTTGTGAATGTGCTGGCCAAAGAATGGGGACAGAAGAACGACACCACGGTGACCGTGGACGTCATTCCGGTCGAAGAAGTCCATAGGCGCGCGGCGGCTGAGGTGAAGGCCGGCAAGGGCCACGATGTGTTCATGTTCCCCTGGCCGCCGGCGGAGTTCTACCAACACGCGATTGACCATGGTGAGGTCTATCAAGCCGTCCTGGGGAAATACGGTCAGATTGACCGGCTCGCATACCGATCCACATTCAATCCGAAGAATCAGCAGTACTTTGCCTTTGCCGATTCCTGGATTCCGGCCCCTTTCCTCTATTTTCAGGACTACTGGAGCGAGGTCAATGCTCCTTTTGGCCCCGGGCATTGGAACGGCCTTCGCAGCGTCAGCAGGAGATTACGTGAGAAGCTGGGCATCCCCTGCGGATTGACCTTGACGCCCACGCTGGAGGGCAATATCACCCTGCATACGCTCCTCTACGCCTTCACTGGCTTTGTCCTGGATGCTGAGGGAAAAGTGGCCATAAACAGTGGCCGCACCTATACAGCTCTCGAGTACGCCAAATACCTCTACCAGTGGGCCGGAACTCCGGAGCAGCTCGCATGGGGTCCCGAAGGCAACGTGAAGGCCATGCTGGCCCGCAAGACATCATGCACCATCAACAGCATCAGCCTGTTGCGCTTGGCGGAAAAGCAAGACCCCGAATTGGCCAAAAAGATCATGCCCCAGCCGCCGCTGAAGGGATCCAATAGCGTGGTGGCGGTGCCCCACGTCACCAACTGCTCGGCGGTCTGGCGCTTCGCGGGAAACCTGGACGGGGCCAAGAAGTTCCTGGCCGATCTGCTTGACAGTTCCAGGGCCGGCTATGAGCAATCGAAGGGCTGCAATTTTCCTCTTTACCAGAAAACCGTTCCCGATCTTGTCGTGCGTCTTGCCAACGATCCTAAAGCCGATCCTCTCTGGAAGTATCAGGCGCTGAAGGACGCGGTGCATTGGACCCATAATCTCGGCGTTCCAGGCCCCGCCAGCCCGGCGTTTATGGAGGCCTTTAACACTTTTGTTGTTCCCCGGATGTTCCTGAGTGTCGTTAAAGGTGAGCGTAGTTCCATAGATGCCATCAACGTGGCAACGACGGAGGTCCAACGCATCGTTGATAAGTGGAAGCAGATTAGTTAACTGATTATCAATTAGTAGATTTAATGATTGGGGAAATTAAACGCAAACCCTTTCAACCACAGTGGACACAAAGAAACACAGGGGAAACTCGAGAGGAAAAGACAAACACCATCAACATAGACGCGCACTAGATACACCGATGCAAAAACTCACCTCCGTCGTCCTTATCCTGATTGTGGCGGCATCATCTCTGGCCTTGCCCACGGCTTCTTTGCCGCGCAAGTCGCCTGAATTCGCCATCAACGAACCCGATGGCAAGACCACGATGCTCTCCAGTTTCAGCGGCAAGGTGGTCGTGATTGAGTTTCTGTTTCTTGGGTCCCAGCACTGCCTGCGCGTGGCTATAACCATGAATAAGCTGTACAGCGAACTGGGTGCGCGTGGATTCCAGCCTGTTGGCGTAGCCTTCGGCCCCAACGCCGACGCGGCGAACACATACCTGACTGCCCAAACCTTGAAGCTCGCCTATCCCGTTGGCTACACAGATTCGGACAGCGTCGATACCTATCTGAGTCGTGGGAAAGATGAGGTTTTAAACATTCCCCAGGTGGTAGTGATAGATCGCGCCGGCATGATCCGTGCCCAAAGCGGCGGAAGGCCGGGCGATCCCAACCTGGAGCAGGAGAACCCACTTCGTTATCTGATCAACGCGTTGCTTAAGGAAGCGCCGCCGGCCAAAAAACACGAATAAGGCAACATCCCCACAGAAGAAATAGCCGCAAGAGGAATGCACCTTGCGTACCCGCAGATATTGTTCGGCAGGCGCGCAGCGTGTGGTAGAATCCCTCAGAAGTGTGAAAACTGAGCGGGTCGCATGAATACAAAAGCTAAATTCGGGGTGGGGACGGGGATCATCCTGATATCGCTTTCCACTCTGGCTTGGCTGGGCGCAAGAGAAAGCAAGACGTACTACCACACCATTGCGGAACTCCCTGCGTTGAAGGGAGCGGCCGCGCGTCAACACATGCGCATTGGCGGGACCGTCGCTCCCGGCTCCATTACCCACTTGCAGGGGCGGGTGGATTTTGTTCTCGAGGGGGAACGGAAGTCGCTGCCAGTGAGCTACGTTGGCACCGACCCTCTGCCGGATACATTTGTGGACAACTCCCAGGCGCTCATCGAGGGCCACGCTGCGCCCGACGGGCGCTTCGTTGCCGACAAAGTGCAGGCGAAATGCGCGTCGAAGTATGAAGCGGACCCCGGACAAAAGAAACCGGCAAACGGCAGCGGCGCAGCGGACAAGCGAAGTTAACCGCACCTTTATTGTCTAGGGAATGATTTCGGAGCTTCAGTGGACCTGTTTGGATCGTTCGCTCTGATTCTGGCGTTTGTCTGCGCCATCTACGCCATCGGCGCGGGCATCGCCGCCATCCTCACGCGCCGGCCGCTACTGATTAAGAGCGCGCGAAATGCCGGGATGGCGGTATGCGCCCTGATCGCCCTGGCCTCAGCCAGCCTGGTCTATCTTTTTTTCACCGACAATTACTCGATCGCCTACGTCGCTTCCCACAGCAACCGTGATCTGCCTGCGTTCTATAAAGTCGCTGCGTTCTGGTCCGGCCAGGAAGGCTCGCTGCTGTTCTGGAGTCTGCTGCTTTCCATTTACGTCTTTTCGGTTTTGTTCACCTACCGCGGAAAGCATCCCGAGCTGATGCCCTACGTCGGCGTGGTTCTCGCAGGCGTACAGCTATTTTTCCTCACGCTGAACAATTTTGTCGCCAACCCATTTCGTGTGCTCGGGGCGTTGGGACCGAACGGCGCCCTGCAAATCATCACGCGCGCCGATGGCAACGGATTGAATCCGGTCCTGCAATACCCCGAAATGGTGATCCATCCTCCGAATCTGTATTCGGGCTATACCGGCTTCACCATCCCCTTCGCGTTTGCTTTGGCCGCGCTGCTGGCGCGGTATCCGGGCGAAAAGTGGATTCATCTGACACGCAAGTGGACGATGATCGCCTGGTGCTTTCAGAGCGCCGGCATCCTCCTCGGAGCGCACTGGGCCTATGCCGTGCTGGGCTGGGGCGGTTACTGGGCCTGGGATCCGGTCGAGAATGCTTCGCTCATGCCCTGGCTGACCGGCACCGCCTTTCTGCACTCGGTGATGATGCAGGAAAAGCGGGGCATGATGAAGGTGTGGAACGTGTGGCTGGTTTTTAGCACGTTTCTGCTGTGCATTCTGGGGACGTTCATGACGCGCAGCGGAGTGGTGAGTTCGGTCCACGCCTTCGCGCAATCGAGCATCGGCAGCTGGTTCGTCGGGTTCATGATCGTCGTCCTGGGCGTCTGCACGACGGCTTTTTTGAAGAACCGTGATTATCTCCGCAGCGACAACCAGCTCGATTCCATGGTTTCGCGCGAATCCAGTTTTTTGTTCAACAACCTGATTTTGCTGGTGGCGGGCGTGGCGGTTCTCTCCGGTTCGCTCTTCCCGGTGTTCTCGGAATGGATCGAAGGCACGAAAATCAGCGTCGGTGCTCCGTTTTTCAACAAGGTCAATATCCCTATCGGGCTGTTCCTGCTGTTTCTCACCGGCGTGGGTCCGCTTCTGGCCTGGCGGAAGACTTCGTTCGAAAGCCTGAAGCGCAATTTTGGCGGGCCTCTGCTGGGGGGGCTGGTGGCCGGCGGGATCGCGTTCCCGCTGGGCCTTCGCAACTTCTATTCCCTGGTTTGCCTGATCCTTTCCGTGTTCGTTACGCTGACGATATTCTCGGAGTTTTTCCGCGGCGCCCGCGTGATCCACGCCCGCACGGGGAGCAATTTCTTATCTTCTGTCGGTCAGCTCACGATGCGCAATACGCGCCGCTATGGCGGCTACGTGGTCCATTTCGGCATGGTGTTGATCTTTACCGGCCTGTCGGGCACCGCGTTCAATCAGGACAAACAGCAGGAGCTGTCTCTCGGCCAGTCCATGAATATGGGGCACTATCGTCTGGTGTTGCAGAGTTTTGACACCCGGCCGGAGAAAAACTACACCGCCGAGCGCGCCATCATGGAAGTGATGAAGGGAAACCAGCAGGTGATGATGCTCTACCCCGAGCGGCGGTTTTTCCCCACCAACGAAGAATCGGGCACCATGGTGGCGATCTATTCCACCCTGAAAGAAGACCTCTACGTTGTCTATACGGGGCGCAGCCCGGAGAACCAGAAGCCGGTGATCCACGCATACGTGAACCCACTGGTGAAGTGGGTCTGGCTGGGCGGGGCCATCGTTGTTCTGGGTACTTTCCTGGCGCTGGTGCCCAATCGTCAGCCGGTTCTCGTCATGCGGGCGGTCACGCAGGCCGTTCCCGCCGGCCCGGCGCCGCAACCGGTCATTACCAGGGCTTCCTCTTATGAAAGCAGCGACTAGACTTTTGGCGGCAAACATTGCCACAGCATTTGCCATCGGGCTTTCGTTTTTTGTCTCCGTGCAAGTGTCCGCGCAGCAGAGCGATCGCGTCAAGGAAATCGGGAACCGCTTGATGTGCGTGTGCGGTTGCAATCAAGTCCTTCTCCGCTGTAATCACGTCGGCTGCACGGCCTCCACAGCGATGCTGAAAAAGCTTGACCAGGTTGCCGCGCGCAACGAATCCGTTGACCTAGCGGTCGAGGACTTTGTCCAGGAGTACGGCCCGGTGGTCCTCCCGGAGCCGCCGCGGAAGGGCTTCAACCGGCTGGCCATCCTGATTCCGGGCATCGCGTTCGTTGCGGGTCTGGCGATTGTTCTCCTGGTGATTGCGCTTTGGCGGCGCCGGGCGCCTCAGGTGGCGGCGCGCCCCGAGGTGTCGCCGGAACTGCTCGCGCGGGTCCGGCAACAGGCCGACCGCGAGACGGAGGATTGAAGTGCTTGCCTGGCTTTCAGACGCGTATCTGACCTCCGCAATCTCCGGCGGGGACACAGCTATGCTGCTTGCCTGCCTAGCATTGGCGGCGGCTACCGTGATTTTCATCTTTTACATCGAGGCAGACCCGGCCGATTCGGCGCCTCACCGCTCCCACCTGGACCATTTATTGGAACGCCGCGACACCATCTATGAGAACCTGCGCGACCTCAAGTTCGAGCATCGCGCCGGGAAGTATTCCGACCAAGATTACGAGGAGATGAAGCAGGGGCTTGAGAACGAAGCGGCGCTTGTCCTCGCAGAAATCGAAACCGTCACGGGCGGCGCCTCACGCCCTGCGCCGCGCGCGAGTGTCCCCCGCGCGGGTGAGACTCATCCATGAGAGCAACACGGATCGCATTTCTCGCCGCCGCACTGCTCGGAGTTGGTGCGCCTCGCGCGCTGGCTGAAGGCTCGCTGAACGGCACCGTGCGCAATGGAACCACCGGCAAACTCGCTGCGGGAATCACGGTTGTTCTTCTCCAGCTCCAGGGTGGAATGGAGGCCGTCGCGGACACCAAAACAGACGCGCAAGGCCGCTTCCATTTCGACAATCCTGCCATCGGACGCCAACCGATGCTGGTCCGCGCGGCCTATCGGGGCGTGAATTTTCATAAGGCCGTCCCGCCAAAAACCGAAACCGCCGACGTAGAAATCTTCGAGCCCACAAAGGACGAAAAATCCGTGAGCGTGGCCTCGCGATACATTGTGTTTGAGCCGAGAGGCGATAAGCTCCTTGTCGGTGAACAATACTCCATTGAGAATAAATCCGCGCCACCTGTGTCGTTTTTCAAGCCGGATGGCAACTTCGAATTGCAGCTTCCCGAGCACGCCGAGCTTCAACAGGTCGCCGCGTGGGGGCCTTCCGGCATGCCCGTCGTTCAGGGGACGATGGATCGCGGGTCCAACCGTTTTGCCATCGCCTATGCCTTTCATCCGGGGCAGAGCGGTGTGCGCGTGTCGTATGTCATGCCCTATCCTTCCAACGAAGCGGTTGTCCGCGTGTTCTCTCCCTATGCGATTGGGCAGCTTGGCCTGGGAGCGCCGCCCACGATGCAGGTGAATAGCCCGGGCTTTCAACCGGCCGGCAACGACCAAGGCATGAGCCTGTACGCGCGCGACGCCGTCCCCGCAGGGACGGTTCTGGATATCACGGTTTCCGGCACAGCGCCGGCGCAGCCGGCATCGGATCAGCGCAGCGGAGATGATCCCAGGCCGGTTCAGGCGGTCCCCAACCGCCTGGACACCTTGAAGTGGCCGCTGATCGGCGGTTTCGTGGTCCTGTTTGTCATCGGGGCATTCATCCTGTGGCGTCAGCCGGCGCCGGCCGGCGCGCCCGCCGGTGGCGGCGCCGCAGCAATGCCCGAGCAGTCCAGGAAATCCAAGAAGAGGGAATCAAGCGCTGCGTCGCAAGCCTCGGCGGTCGTAGCGCAACTTGATCAGCAGGCCAGCGTCAGTCTGGACGGGCTTAAGGACGCATTCTTTCGCCTCGAGCTTCGTCGCCAGGCCGGCACTATCAGCGAAAAAGAGTACGCCCGCGAGCGCGCCCGCGTCGAACAGACCCTGCGAGACCTGGTGAAAGGGTAGACTATCGGCGCGATGCGAACGTCAGCGCCGAACACGCCCCTCGGCATCACCTTCCATCAAATTGACAAGCGTTACGGCAGCCTCTTCGCGCTCCGGCGTATCTCTGTGCAGATCCGCGCGGGCGAAGTGGTCGTCTTTGTGGGCGCCAATGGCTCCGGGAAGAGCACGCTGCTGCGTGTTGCAGCCTTGCTTTCCCACCCGACTGCGGGCCGCGTTGAGTTCCCTGGTGGGCCCTCCAATCTCCTGGAACTTCGCCGGCACATTGCCATGGTAAGTCATGCCACGATGCTCTACGACGAACTGACGGCCGAAGAGAACCTGGCTCTCTTTGCCCAGCTCTATGACTTACCGGACCGCGGGGCGCGCATCGGCGAGGCTCTGGAAAGCGCCGGGCTGGCTTCGAGACACAAAAGCCTGGTACGCACGTTCTCCCGCGGGATGCACCAGCGTTTGACCATTGCCCGCGCGTTGCTTTCCGGCCCGGCGTTGCTCCTGCTCGATGAACCCACTACAGGTCTGGACGTGCAGGGCATCGCGTGGCTGGCATCGGCGCTGCGTGAACTTCGCAGCTCCGGCTGCACCATTTTGATGAGCGCGCACGGGCGAAACGAGACGCTTGCACTCGCCACGCGCGCTGTCCGCCTCGAGGCCGGAAACGTCGCCGCCGATTCCGCCGCAGGCGTGGACATGCAAGCAATCCTTGCCGCGCGGGAGAGCTGAATGAGTATGGTCCGCGCCGCACGCATCGTCTTCGCCAAGGAGCTGCGCACCGAATTCCGCGCACGCGAGTTGCTGACCACAACGATTGTGTTTGTTCTCCTTGTGCTCGCTCTCTTTAGCTTTACGTTTGAGCCGGCCGCCGCGGAATCGCGCCGCTTTGGCCCGGGGCTCCTCTGGCTGGCCTTCTTATTTGCCGGATCGCTCATGTTGCAGCCGTCGTTTCTTCGGGAACAGGCAAACGACACGCTGGCCGCGCTGCGCCTTGCTCCCATCGAGCCCTTTGCCATTTTGCTCGGCAAAATTGCCTCTAACTTGTTCTTCATGCTTCTCGCCGAACTATTTCTTTTGCCCATTTTCGCCGTCCTGTATAACGTGCCGGTGCTCGCCGAATTCGGCCCGCTCGCTCTGGTTTTTGTGCTGGGCACTCTCGGAGTGGCCACAGTTGGTACGGTCCTCTCGGCTATTTCCACCCACGCCCGCATGCGAGAGTTGATGCTCCCGCTCTTGCTTCTGCCGGCGCTCACGCCGGTTCTGATCGCCAGCACAGAAGTCACCGCAGGGCTTCTTTCGGAATCGCCGGCCTTGAATTGGGAGGGAGTCGCCTTCCTGGTGGTGTTCGACATCGTTTTTTTGACGGCGGCATGGCTTTTCGGAGAATATCTATTCGAGGAGTGAGCGTAGACGCGATGGAAAATTCTAAAGGCCCCGCGGGGATCCCCTGGGCCGGCACAATCGCTGTGATTGCCCTGATGACCGTCGCAGGGTACGCAGCCCTGTTCGTCGCTCCCACCGAACGCACCATGGGGGTGATCCAGCGGATTTTTTATTTCCATGCGACGAGCGGGATGACGGCATTCCTTGCGTTTTTCATCTGCTTCATTGCCAACCTCTTGTATCTCTTCAAGCGGGAGATGCGCTGGGACTGGCTGGGCGTCTCTGCGGCTGAGGTGGGAGTGGTGTTCAACACGGTTGTTTTGGTGACGGGGCCCATCTGGGCGCGGCCGGTGTGGGGCATCTGGTGGACCTGGGATGCGCGGCTGACCTCGACGTTTGTGCTCTGGCTGCTCTACATATCCTTTCTGCTGCTGCGCACGCTCATTGGGGAAGCAGATCGCCGCGCCGTAGCCTCAGCCGTGTTCGGGATTTTTGCGTTTCTCGACGTTCCGCTCGTGTATATGTCCATTCGCTGGTGGCGGACACAACACCCCCAGCCTGTCCTGTTCGGCGGGCCCGGCTCCGGTCTGGACCCGCAGATGCGCGTGGTGTTCTACACCTGCTGGGTGGCTCTGGCCGCACTCATGGCGCTGGTCATGCGCCAGCGGTTCCGGGTGGAGTCCTTGCGCCATGAGGTGGAAGAACTGAGGATTCAGGTGGAGGGGCGATGAAGAATCTGAACAATCTAATGGTGGCGTACCTTTTTGTCTGGGGCATTTTCTTCGTTTACCAAGCGACGGTGGCGCGGCGCCTGGCCCGTTTGCAGGATGAGGTGCGCCGGCTCAGGGAAGAAGCGAAAGGGAAGTGAACGACGCCCGCGATGACTGCTCCGGCCGCGCGCAAACGAGTGGGTGTAGTCCTATTTCAACTCGGCGGGCCGGACTCCCGCGAGGCCGTCGAGCCATTTCTTTACAATCTTTTTTGTGACCCCGACATCATCCCCCTCGGTCCGCTCGGAGGAATCGTTCGGAAGCCGCTGGCCTGGTGGATTTCCCGAAGGCGCGCCCAGAACGTCGCCCACCACTACGATAGAATCGGGGGACGCTCTCCGATCCGTGTGCTGACCGACCGTCAGGCGCGCGCGCTCGCTGGCGCTCTCCGCCCGACGATCGAACCGCGCGTGACCATGGCCATGCGCTACTGGCACCCGCTGACTCAGGAAGCGGTTGCGGAAATCAACCGCGAGCCGCTGGACGAACTTGTCCTTCTCCCTCTCTATCCTCAGTATTCTTTTGCCACCACGCGAAGCAGCCTCCGCGAGTGGGAGCGTCTCTATCGCCCGCGAGTTCCCGCGCCGCCGGTGCGCGTCATCCAAGGATTCCACGACCACCCGCTCTATATCGAAGCGCTGGTCGAGAAGATCGCGCTCTGCTTTCGCCAGTTCGAGCGGCCGAGCGAAGCGCATTTGGTCTTCAGCGCGCACGGGCTGCCACTGATTCTGGTGGAGAATGGCGACCCGTATCCCAAGCAGGTCGAGGAGACGGTGCGGCTGGTGCGCGAACGCGGCGGCTGGAGCAACTCCTGGACGCTCTGTTTCCAAAGCCGCGTAGGCCGCCAGAAATGGCTCGAACCGACGCTGACGGCCACCCTCGAGTCGTTGGCCCGAAGCGGCGTGAAGCAGGTTGTTGTGATACCGGTTTCGTTCGTCACCGAACACGTCGAAACGCTTCACGAAATCAATGTCGAAGCGCGCGAAGAAGCCGAAAAGCTGGGCATTGAAAAATTCCGCATGATGCCGGCCGTGGGAGATTCGCCGAAATTTATTGCCGCACTGGCGGACATGGTGTTGCGCGCCACGGGCAGGAAATCGTCCGCGGCGGAGCCGCTGCGTTGAAAAACGCGCGCCTGCGGGCGTTCCCGGAAGCATGGAATCGCCTTGACAGTATTTTGCGCACAGCATATAAATATCTGTTGGTCTTGCCGCAAGATTTGTTTTCTTTATTTCCTTCGTGAGGTGGCCCGGCCTCATATGGCTGACCAGACCGAAACGAAATCCGCCGAGAGCACGACCGCACCCATCGCCGCCGGAGCGGCGCCCAAGGCTCCGGCAAAAAAGACCTCGGAAGAAGCATCGGCAGCTCCCGACAAGATGCGCCGAAGGGTCATTTGGGCGTGCATCTGGGGCTATCTCGGCGTCAACTTCCTGATGTTCCTGCGCTTCTTTTTTCCGCGCACGCTGTTCGAGCCCAAGACGGTCTTCTCCATCGGCTATCCTCAGGACTTCGCGCTGGGTGTGGAGACAAAGTTTCAGCGCGATTACCGCATCTGGGTGGACCGCGTGCCCGGGCGCATCTTCGTGATTTACGCCCGCTGCACGCATCTGGGCTGCACACCCGACTGGAAACCCGCAGAGAATAAATTCAAGTGCCCGTGTCACGGCAGCGGCTATGACAACGAAGCAATAAACTTTGAAGGGCCTGCGCCGCGCCCCATGGACCGCGCGCACGTCGAGTTGGACGCAACCGGGCAAATTATTGTGGATACGAACCGCCTCTACGTGCGCGACCCTAAGGCGGGCCGCGATGAGTTTGATAACCCGGGGGCATACTTGCCCGCCTGAACGAGTCTTTTTTGGTTTGCGGCCCGGCATTGCGGGCCGCTGTGGGAGAGAATCGGATGCCTGAAGATAACGGGGCAAAGAAGGGCCTTGGGATTCTCGAGCAGATCCGGGAAGACGCCAAGGCCCTGCCCAAGGTCCTGAAAGAGAAAGCGAAGGAAGAACTCGAAGGCTTGAAGGCGCCTGAGAAGACTCAGCTCTTTCGCTCCATCTTCCGCGTCAAGCACGACGACACGCCCCGAAACCGCGCGCTTTCCGTTCTCACCAACGTTTTCTTCCACCTGCACCCGGCCAAGATCAATCGCGACGCCGTGCGCTACAGCTACACCTGGGGAATGGGCGGGATCACATTCTACTTGTTCATCGTCCTGACGTTCACCGGCGTTCTGCTCATGTTTTACTACCATCCCACCAAAATCCAGGCGTTCCGCGACATTTTGTATCTCGAGCACGACGTTCCGTTCGGCAAGCTGCTGCGCAACATGCACCGCTGGGCCGCGCACTTGATGATCATCGCCGTCTGGCTGCACATGTTCCGCGTGTTCCTGACCGGCTCGTACAAGCGGCCGCGCGAATTCAACTGGTGCGTTGGCGTCATCCTGATGGTCTTGACGCTGCTGCTGTCGTTCACCGGTTATCTGCTTCCGGACGATCAGCTGGGCTTCTGGGCGGTCACCGTGGGCACCAACATGGCCCGCGCCACGCCTTTGCTGGGCCATGAAGGCCCGTTCGGCGCGCAGCTCGGCATGACGCCGTTCAACGACGTACGCTTCGCGCTGCTGGGCGGCTCCATCGTGGATGCGAACGCGCTGCTGCGCGCCTACATCTGGCACTGCATCGCGATTCCGCTGATTGCGTTTACGTTTATGGTGCTGCATTTCTGGCGGGTGCGAAAAGACGGCGGCATTTCCGGGCCGGCTCCGGTGATGCTGGAATCGGAAATCAAGGAAGAGAGGAGCCCGCGGCCGGTCATCCTGCGGCCGAGCGGCATGCGGTAACGGAGGCAATACGCGATGTGGTGGGATTGGCGTCAGCTCTGGGAAATCGTCTCGGTACCGGATAACGTACCGATTGTTGCTTTGCTCTTCCTGGCGCCGTTTTATGTCTGGTATGGCCTGAGGCAGGCGGTCGCCACCGACAATTTGATCGGCCAGCTCGAAGCCGACCCGGCGCTCGCCAAGACCCATCACCGCAAAGTGTTCCCCTGGAAGGCGGGCTGGGACCGCGAAGTGCACGTTTGGCCGTATCTGATGCGCATGGAGTTTCTCGTGGCCATCATCGTCACGGTAATCCTGACCATCTGGTCGATCACGCTCAACGCGCCCCTGGAAGAGCCGGCCAATCCCAACCTGACGATGAACCCCGCGAAGGCGCCCTGGTACTTCCTCGGGTTGCAGGAAATGCTGGTTTACTTCGATCCGTGGATCGCCGGCGTGGTGATGCCGACGCTGATCATCGTGGGCCTGATGGCCATTCCCTATATTGATGTGAATCCGCTTGGCAACGGGTATTACACCTACAAGCAGCGCAAGTTCGCAATCTGGACGTTCCTTTTCGGGTTCCTCGGTTTGTGGGTGCTAATGATCATCATTGGAACGTTCATTCGCGGACCGGGCTGGATGTGGTTCTGGCCGACGCAGACCTGGGACCACACGCGCGTGGATTTCAGCGTGAACCGCAACCTGAATCAGGTGTTGCCGTTCAGTTTGTTTGTTCCCGACACGTTCTGGGGCCGGCTGGTATTCGGCGGCATCGCTGTAGGTATGTATTTTGTGCTCGCCGGGTACTTGATGCATCGGTTGTGCTCACTGACAGAGTTCTCGCGGAAAATGTACCGGCGGATGAGTCTTTTGCAGGTCATAACGATGCACACGTTTCTGATTCTGATGCTGTCGTTGCCGGTGAAAATCCTGATCCGGCTTCTGTTCCGGATCAAGTACATTTGGGTGACACCCTGGTTCAGCGTCTGAGGTCATGACCGAAGCCAGGAGGCAGATTGCCGCGCCTGGGGTTGCCGTGATTTTCCTTTTGGAGGTTAGGGGTGCCTGAAGTTCCTTCGAACGACCCGATCTTGTCTCGTTCGCTCAGCGGAGCCATTCTCATCAGTTCGTTTCTGCTCGTGTTGTCGATGGCCTGGGCGCTCTACGACGAGATGTTCGGCCTGCGCCCCTGGCGCTCGTATCAACGCCGGTTTGCGGCAGTCTACGCACAGTATCTGAAGAAAGAAATCCCCAAGCAGAAAAAGGCGCTGGACGATCTGGTGGCATCGGCCGAATATCAGCGCTTGAACAATGCTTACCGGGCGGCATTTGATGCCGCCAAGCCGGAAGTCACCAAGATTGACGACGCCACGAAATTCGTCAATTTGCAGTTATCGGACATCACCGACGCGTTCACTACTGCGCGCGGTAAAGTCCAGGCGCTCACTTATCAGGTGGAGCTCGAACCCGTCGGCACCGGCCCGCGGAAAAAGCGCGAGGCCGATGTTGCGGATGCCGAAAAGGAAAAGTATTCCGTCGAGCTGCACACCCGCGACGCCAAGACTGAAAACAAACAGCTGGACTTCCACGAACTGGAGAAGATGTTCAACGACCTGAAAGCGCAGAAGGCGCAGCTCACCCTGGCTCGTGTTGCCGCGCTCAAGGATGCCAACGAGGTCAGCGCTCAGCTTGAGGAATACAAGAAGGAGCACATGGTGGGGCTCACGCCGGACCAGTTGAAGAGTCTGGGTAAAGCCACGCAGGAGATGGACATTGACATCATTCAGATCAATGTCAATCCCACCAATCCGGGCCTGAACAACCTCGGGTCCGGAGGATTGGTGGACCGCTGCCAGTCCTGCCACTTGGCGATTGGCACGAAGCTTGTCCCCCCAACCCTGGCGCTTACCAAGGCCGTGCTGGGATTGGAGAAGAGCCACGATGCGCCCTTCACCAGCCATCCCGACTATGACCTCCTGAAAATCCACGACACCGACAAGTTTGGCTGCTCGCCCTGCCACGGCGGGAACGGCCGGGCCACCTCGAGCGTCCAGAAAGCTCATGGCCGGTACGAGCATTGGCTCTGGCCGCTCTACTACAAAGAGAATTATGACGCGGGCTGCCAGCAGTGCCACGCCGCGGACATGGTCACCGAACACGCCCCGACGCTCAATCACGGCAAAGAACTCTTCCGCAGCCGCGGCTGCATTGGTTGCCACAAGTTTGAAGGGTTCGACGACCAACCCGAGCAACTGCAGGCCACGCGGCAGCTCATCAAACAATTGGAGCAACAAAAACGCGATGGCGAGCTGGAGGTTCCGCGCCTGAACCAGCAAGCCGACAACGCTCCGGACAATGAAACGGCACAAAAGCTGTACGCGAAGGCCAACGCAGTGACCGTCACGGTGAGCAGCATTGACGCGCGCATGGAAACCCTGGAGCGCAAGACCGAGAGTCTGTTCCGCGAAGAAAAGAAAGTGGGCCCCGACCTGAAAGAAGTGCGGATGAAAATTCGAAAGGAGTGGGTGCCGTACTGGCTCGGGAATACGCACACGTTCCGTCCGACCACAAAAATGCCGCAGTTCCGCCTGCAGCCGGACGAGATCCAGGCCATCGCTGCGTTCATCTGGCAATCCGGGGTAAAGAGTCCGGCGCTCCCCAAACAGGCGCCCGGGAACGCGGGTCACGGCAAGGAGCTTCTCGAGTCGCGCGGCTGCCTGGCTTGTCATTCCATCGGCGAAGGCTCCCAGATGATGGGCGGCGATTTCGCCGCGAACCTTTCCCGGGTCGGCGAGAAGGACAACTACGATTATTTGGTCCGCTGGGTGCACAACCCGCGTGAACGTACACGGCCCTACTGCCCGGTTGAGAAGCGCGACCTGGGGCCGGAGGATTACGCCAGGCACGGCTTTCCATTCGTTTTCGACCTGGACCACTCGCGCTGTCCGAACGACGGCCATCAGCTCCAGGTCCAGCAGCCGACGGTGATGCCCAACTTGCGCCTCACGCCGGAAGAGGCGCGCGACGTCGCGAGCTACCTCGTCACCCTCAAGCATGCCGGTGCGTCCTATGCCCCGGCGCCCTTCATGGATAATGCTTCGCTTTTCGACAAGGGCAAGGCGCTGGTGAAGAACTACGGCTGCATGAACTGCCACGAAATCTCCGGTCTGGAAGACGAAGGCCGCATCGGCACGGAGCTGACCACCGAAGGCAGCAAACCGATTGACCGTTTTGACTTCGGGCGCCTGACCGAACAGGCCAAGCGCGGTGTCCTGCCCGATGGCAAGCGTCTGAAAGGAGATCGCGACTCCTGGTACGACCAGAAAGGCTTCGTCGAAGCCAAGCTGGCCAACCCGGCGGTGTTTGACACCAACCGCGACAAATCCGACGCCATCCTCAAGATGCCGAAGCCGAACGTCACCCCGGCCGACATCAACGCGCTCACCACATTCCTCCTTGGCAGCGTGGACCCGATTTTCCCGCCCGAATACATGTACAAGCCCAGCGACCAGCGCCACGACATTCAAGAAGGCTGGTGGATCGTAAGCAAGTACAACTGCATGGGCTGCCACCAGATCCGCGTCGGGCAGAAGTCCGTTCTGCAAGACCTGTCGATGTACCAGGGCGAGGACAAATCAAATTTGCCGCCGATGCTCACCAGCGAGGGCGCGCGCGTCGATCCCAATTGGCTGCAGCGATTTCTGGCCAATCCGCCGCTCAGCACGACGGATGTGCATCGAAACGGCGTCCGCTCGTACTTGCAGGTGCGCATGCCGACATTCAGCTTCTCCGATGACGAAATTCAGAAGCTGGTCCGCTTCTTTGCGGCAATGAGTTCGCAGGTGCAGCCCTACATTCCACCCAAGCTCGACCCGCTGACCGAGCCTGAGCGCACCATGGCGCGCCAGCTATTCACCAGCACGTCTGCGCCGTGCTTGAAATGCCACGCGACAGGCGATCCGGCTCACGACAAAAACGCCATTGCGCCGAATTTCCTGCTGGCTCGCGAACGCTTGAAGCCTGCGTGGACCACCCGCTGGATCACCGACCCGGCCAAAATCGCTCCGGGGACCGCTATGCCGTCCGGTCTGTTCCATCGCGAAGCTGGCCGCTGGGTATTCTCCGGGCCGCTCCCGGCGAGTTTCCATGGATATGCGAAGGACCATGCCGATCTTCTGGTACGCTATATGTTCCAGTTGACTCCGGAAGAGCAACGCTCACTGCTTGGCCGCACTCACGCGGCAGGCGCCGCGGGCGGCGGCGGTAAGAAGTGACCACCACCCGTCCAGCCCGGAAGGACGGGCGCTCGGGAACGAATCCGTAAAAGAGGAGGAAGGTGCAACCCATGAATGCACGATTTGGTTTTGCCGTTGTATCAGCCGCATTGCTCGCTACTGTGCTGGTGAGCTGCGGCAAGAAAGAGGAATCGTCGGAAAGCACACCGGCACCCACCGCCGCTCCGGCAGCCGCGCCCGTGGATGCCGCCACGGCCGGCTCGGTAACCGGCTCGGTAAAGCTCGAGGGCGCAGCCCCGAAAGCGCGCAAGATCAA
>WNGL01004681.1_pt1 | contig 19796 bp, 20 predicted proteins | sample 5400591 | NCBI WGS metagenome assembly WNGL01 (sample SAMN13153377, study PRJNA577476) | soil metagenome | isolation source: 80 cm soil or saprolite under Garry oak tree replicate 1 | place: USA:California | collected 2016-06-15 | reverse complement strand
CGCCGGGCTGCTCCCGAAGGACAAGTCCGCGCTCGTGCAGGAACTGCGGCGCGAGCGCGGCCCCGTCGCCATGGTCGGCGACGGCATCAACGACGCGCCCGCCCTGGCCGCGGCCGACATCGGCATCGCGGTCGCCACCGGGACCGGCGCGGCCATGGCCGCCGCCGACATCACCCTGGTCCACGGCGGCGTCGGCGCTGTCGCCGACGCCGTGCTGCTGGCCCGCGCCACCCGGCGGATCATCCGCCAGAACCTTGGCTGGGCCTTCGGGTACAACCTGGTGCTCGTACCGCTGGCAGCCACCGGCATCCTGCCGCCCGTACTCGCCGCCGTCGCGATGGCCACCAGCTCGGTCACGGTGGTCGGCAACGCGCTGCGGCTGCGCCGTTTCGGCCAGACGGGCGGGCAGGCATTCCTGCCGCCGCACCGCGGCGCGGCCACGTCGGCGCCGCCCGAACCCGCCACGGAAGGAGCCGGCACATGACCCCGGCCACCATCGAGCTGACCGCGCCCGGCATCTCCTGCGAAAAATGCAGGACCAACATCGAGGGCGACCTCGCGGGCGAGCCCGGTGTCGAGGAAGTCACCGTGGACACCGGCACCAGGCGCGTGCGCATCTCCTACGACCAGGAGCGAACCAGCCCCAGGCAGCTGCGCGTCAGGCTCGGCGAGATCGGATACCCGGCCGCCCCCTGACCGGCTGGCCGATCCCCAGCCGCCGGATCGGACACGTGATGAACGACAAGGCACCACCCATGGCCAGGCGGGCAGGGCGTGCCCGTCACCTGGCGCTAGACCACAACCCGTTGCGCCGCCATATCGACAGGCTCCAGACCTGCATCACGGCCGGGCTGCTCGCCGCGTTCCTGGCCGGTGCGCCCCTCGCCGCGGTCGCGGCGGGCAGCTGGGCGCACGCCGCCGGCCTCAGCGAGCAGCGCGGCCAGGCTGCTGTCATCCGGACCTGCAGGCCCGCGGCCGCTCGGTTGCCATGGTCGGCGACGGGCCGCAGCGCGCTGCGGCGGAACCGCACCAGGCCCCGCGCCTGCCAGCGCCGCCAGTGTCAGCGCGGGACAGGCCGCCCACTGGGGCGCAGCCGCCTTGAGTCACGGTCTGCCGCGGAGCCAAGCGGCCAGAGCACTACACGAGGGACGCCGGGGAGCCTAGCCGAAGCCGCCCTCGACATGGCGAGAGCCAGCGGTAACCATACTCACGGGGGGACTTGCGGGGGGAGACCTGGAGCCAGATCGGTGCCGCCCTGAACGACCCGTCCAGCTCGATCGCACAGGGCGTGGACGATGCCGCCAACTACCTGACCGCGGCCAGTTGCGTGCTCACCGGTAACCAGCCGGCCAGTGCTGCACCCCCGCGGTCAAAGCCCTGGAGGCGAAGGCCTGATGGCAGGCTCCAAGTCAGCGCGTACCCGCGGTGGATAGTTCGACGGTGCCGCTCACGCAGGTGACCGTGCCGCCGCCCACCCATACCTGGCCGTCGGCGTCGCAGGATACGTGCACCCGGCCGCGGCGGCCCATCGCGGTGCCCTGGCTGGCCACGTACGGCGCCTTGATCCGCCCGCTGGCCAGCAGCCACTGCCCGAGCGAGGCGTTCAGGCTGCCGGTGACCGGGTCCTCGACCGAACTGATCCGCGGGCTGAACACGCGCACCTCGAGCGCCTCGGGGGAGCCGTCCGGATAGGGGCCGGCGATGCCGATGCCCAGGTCCACCGCGCCGGGCCGGACCGCCAGCACCGCCTCGGCGCTGGCCAGCAGGGCGGCGACCCAGCCCGGGCCGTTGTCGGCCCAGGCGATGTCGACGAAGTCGGCCCGCGCGATGTTCAGCGCCCGTGCCACCCGCTCGGCCACCTCGTCCGACACCGGCCCGCTGCGCCGCAGCGGCGGCGCCGCGAACGCCAGGCCCGCGTCGCCCCCGAGAGTCCGCCGCACCGTGATCAGCCCGGCCTCGCATTCCTGCACGACGGCCTCCGGGTCGGCCGGGCGCCCGCCCGCTTCCAGCCAGGCGTGGCAGGTGCCCAGGGTGGGATGCCCGGCGAACGGCAGTTCCCCGGTCGGCGTGAAGATCCGCACCAGGTAGTCGGCCGCGCTCGCCCGCGGCGTGAGCACGAACGTCGTCTCGGACAGGTTCGTCCAGCGCGCGAACCGCCGCATCTGCTCGTCGCTCAGGCCGTCGGCGCCGAGCACCACCGCGACCGGGTTGCCGAAGTACGGGGTGTCGGTGAACACGTCCACCTGGCGGAACTGACGGGGCACAGGCCGAGTGTAAAGGTCCTCGCCGCGTCGACGGCAGTGCCAATTTACCTGGCCAATTTGCCGGGCCGATTTACTGGCCCGCTGGCCGGGCCCGCTGGCCGGGCCCGCTGGCCGGGCCCGCTGGCCGGGCCCGCTGGCCGGGTCCGCTAGCGTGCGGCCATGGGAAAGCGTCCCCGGGTCACCGTCCTGGGCAGCCTGAACATGGATATCTCCGTCACCGTGCCCCGCCTGCCCGAACCCGGCGCCACCGTGCTCGGCTCGGCCGCGCGGTTCACGCCGGGCGGGAAGGGCGCCAACCAGGCGGTGGCGGCGGCCAGGCTCGGCGGCGACGTGCTCATGGCGGGCTGCGTGGGCGACGATGCCTTTGGCGGGCAGCTGGTGGCCGCCCTCGAAACCGAGGGGGTGGACGCCGGCCACGTCCGCGTCACGACCACCGCCCCGACCGGCCTGGCCATGATCTCGGTCGACCAGGCCGGCGAGAACATGATCACGGTCGCGTCCGGCGCCAACCACGAGGTCGGCGAGGCCGAGGTCGCCGCGGCCGCCGCCCGCCCGGGCGACATCCTTGTCATCTGCGCCGAGATCCCGGTGCCCGCGATCACCGCGGCCCTGACCCGAAGCAAAGCCCGCTGCATCCTCAACCTGGCCCCCGCCCCGCAGAACCCGGCCGTGATCCTCGGCCACGGCTCGGACTGGCTGGTGGTGAACGAGACCGAGGCCGCCGCCGTGCTCGGCCGGCCCGTCGACGGCCTGGCCGAGGCGGCGCAGGCCGCCGTGGCCCTCACCGCCATGGGCGCGCGGCACGCGGTGGTCACCGCCGGCGCCCACGGCGCCGCCCTGGCGATCGCGGACACGGGCGCCGCGGAACGCATCGAGGCGTTCGGAGTCGAGGCGGTCGACACCGTGGGCGCGGGCGACACCTTCGTCGGCGCGCTCGCCGTCGCGCTGGCCGCGGGCGTCCCGGCCGCGGAAGCGGTCCGCGCCGCCGCCGCCGCGGGCGCCACCGCGGCCACCAGGCCCGGCGCCCAGGCGGGCATGCCTCGCCCCGCCGACATCCGCGCGGCCACCGGCCTGACCTGGCCCGTAAGCCCGTAAGCTAGTGATGCACACGGGGGTTGACGACCGGTCGCGCCGGGAACGTATACACGTGTTTAGAGGGGCGGGCGGTAGCATTGCCCTCGACTGGCGGCTGTACCGGGCCGGCCTGATGCTCGAGTTCGAGCAGGCCAGACGCGGCGGCCGGCTGCTGCTCAGCAAGGCCGACGGCACCCCGCAGGCGCAGCAGCCGGTGACCCGCTGGCCGAGACGTCCCAGCCTGGCCGACGACCTCCCTGAAGGGGCCGTGCGGGACCGGATCGCGGTGCTGACCAGCCCGAGGGCGCTGCTGCCGATCGTCAAGGCGGTCAGCGCGGTCAGCGTCACCCGGCTGCTCAACGCCGAAGGTAAGACCGTGGCCCGGCTGGTCGCGGACCGCATCACCGCGACCGCGTCCGCCGCCGACACGACCGCCGCCGACACCACCGCCGAGCTCCCGCTGCGGCTGGCCATCGCCGAAGTCCGCGGCTACCCAGGCCAGGCGCGCAAGGCGGCCAGCATGCTGGCCGACGTGCCCGGCGTCTCGCACGCCAGCCAGGGCACCTTCATCGCGGCGCTGACCGCGCTCGGCCGTCACCCGGCCGACTACTCCAGCGGCGTCGAGGCGGAGATCACCGCCACGATGCCCGCGGCGGTGGCGGTGGCCCGGCTGCTGCTGCGGCAGCTCGACGTCGTAGAGAGCAACGTCGACGGCGTCCTGCGCGACATCGACAGCGAGTTCCTGCACGACCTGCGGGTGGCGGTCCGCCGCACCCGTTCGGCCATCAAAGTGCTCGGCGCGGTACTGCCCGCGGACCTCGCCACGCACTACGCCGCCGAGTTCAAGTGGCTCGGCGACCTGACCACGCCGACCAGGGACCTGGACGTGCACCTGCTCGGCTTCGGCGCGATGACCGGCCAGCTGGTCGCCGCGTCGCCGGCCGACCTCGAGCCGCTCCGCGCCTTCCTGGTCCGCCGCCGCGCCCGCGAGTTCCGGCGGCTGGCCGCGACGCTGCGCGGGCCGCGGTTCCGCGCCATCACCGACGACTGGCGCAAGGCGCTGCTCGAGATCCGCGACGCCAGCGGCCCCAGAAGGCGGCGTCCCACCGCGGCCGCGCTGGCCGTCAGTACGACCGGCCGCGCGTTCAGGAAGATCGCGGCCCAGGGCGGCGCGATCACCTCGGCCTCGCCCCCCGAATCCCTGCACAACCTGCGCAAGCGCGCCAAGGAACTGCGCTACCTGCTGGAGTTCTTCGCGCCGCTGCACGACCCGGTGGCGTACCGCAAGGTCGTGAGCGACCTGAAGCAGCTCCAGGACTGCCTCGGCGAGTTCCAGGACAGCGAGGTCCAGCGCCAGGAGATCGGTGCCATGGCCGACGCGATGCTGGCCGAACGCGCCGCCCCGGCCGCTACGCTGCTGGCCATGGGTGAAATCGCCGCACAGCTGGCGCTCAGCCAGGCCGAGGCCCGGGAGGAATTCGCCGCACGGTTCGCGAGGTTCGCCGGCCCGGCGGGCCGCGAGCGCGTCCGCGTCCTGCTCGAGGGCCGCCCGTGAAGATCTTCGCCACCTACAACATCAAGGGCGGGGTCGGCAAGACGACCGCCGCGGTCAACCTGGCCTACCTGTCCGCCGCCGACGGCTGCCGCACCCTGCTGTGGGACCTGGACCCGCAGGGCGCGGCCAGCTTCCTGTTCCGGATCAAGCCGCGGGTCAAGGGCGGCGGCAAGGCGCTCATCCGCGGCACCAAGACCCTCGACGACGCCATCAAGGGCACCGACTTCGACGACCTGGACCTGCTCCCCGCCGACTTCACCTACCGCAACATGGACCTGATCCTGGGGGCTGCGGACTCCAAACCCACCCGCAGGATCGGCCAGCTGCTCCGCCCGATGGCCACCGAGTACGACCACGTGTTCCTCGACTGCCCGCCGAGCATCTCGCTGGTCTCGGAGAACGTCATGCACGCCGCCGACGTGCTGCTGGTCCCGCTGATCCCCACCACGCTGTCGGTGCGCACCCTGGACCAGCTCACCGAGTTCGTGGCCGGCTTCAACGGTCACCGCCCCGAGGTGCGGGCGTTCTTCTCGATGGTGGACGGCCGCAAGAAGCTGCACCAGGAGATCATCAAGGACCTCATCGCCGAACGGTCCGGGGTCGCCGCCACCCCCATCCCCGCGCTCTCCCTGATCGAGCGCATGTCCGTGGAGCGAGCCCCGGTCACCGCCTTCGCCCCCCGCAGCGTGGCCAGCCGCGCCTACCGCGCCCTGTGGTCCGAGCTCCGAACCTAACTCCCTCCCCTGCCAGGTGTGCTCAGCCTCTCGCCGTGACTCGCTTCAGCCATGCCGCCCATCGTCCCACGGGGGCGGGCGGCTCCTACCGGGTGCCCGGGGCCGGCGACCACGGCAGGCCGGTCACGGCGTTGGTCCCGGTCGGGTAGCCGGCGACGGTGTACGGCTGGCCGAGGTTCAGCCCCGCCGACAGCGTGTAGGCCTCCAACCGACCCATCCCGCACACCCGCGCCCCGGGCGCCCCAGAAATCACGCCGCGCACGGCTCCGGCGCGCGGCCCAGCGACAGCGCGTGCACTGTCTCAAATTGATCCAATTCTTGACTCATTCCAGAAAGAGCGGGAACGATGATCACATCATGGTTGATGCCACCGCTCACCGCGACCCCGCCGTCGTGCGGCAGGTCAGGAACAGCCATAACCAGCTGGTGTGCCGTGGATGCGGCCGCACCGAGGATGTCGGCTGCGTGGTGGGGGAGTGGCCGCGCCTGATGCCGGCCGGTGAGCGTGTGTTCGTCATCGATGAGGCGGAAGTGGTCTTCTCGGGCCTGTGCCCAGCCTGTCAGCGGGCGCGAGGCTCCGTCACCTGATCGAGCAGACGGCCCGCCCGTCGTCTCACGCCCGCCCATCGGGCCGACCCTCACCACACCTGCTCTGTTGGCCTCATCTTACCCATTCATGACGACCCACCCGAACTAGCCGAGAATGTCAGACGAGGCTGATATTATAGAACAAATAATCAAAACAAGATCGTCATCTTTATGATCAAGTAGCAGAGCCCAAGGGGGTGAGCCAGGTGAGCACCGTTCAATCGCCCACGAGCACGACCGAAGCACTGGGGATGCTGCGGGCCGCCATGGGCTACCTCAACGCGGCGGACGCGACGCAGATGGTGACCGAGGAGCAGGCCCGGTGCCTGCAGGCGCTCGAGCAGATCGCCGCAATGGGCACGGCCGCCCAGACCTCGATCCTGGCCGCGTTCACCGCCGGCCAGGGGTACTGCGCCGACGCTGATTACAGCTGCCGGGCATGGCTGATCAACAAGACCAGGATCACCAAGGGCGCCGCGGTGGGCCACACCGCCTGGGTACGCCGCGCGGCCGGACATCCGCAGGTCGCGCAGGCCCTGGCCGACGGGGTGATGTCGGAGTCGGTGGCGCGGACCCTGTGCGGGTGGACCGACAAGCTCCCTCAGGACTGCCGCCCGGCCGCGGATGCCATCCTGCTCTCCGCCGCCCGGGCCGGGGCGAACCTGCGGGACCTGGCCGGGCTGGCCGCGGAGATGTACGCCAGGTCCCGGCCGGATACCCCCGACGAGGACAAGGACGGGCCGTTCGAGGACCGCTCCGTCCGGCTGGACACCACGTTCGACGGCGCCGGGGTCCTCGGCGCAGACCTCACCCCGGAATGCACCAGCCTGGTGCAGGCGGTGCTGGACGCGCTGTCCGCCCCCGCGGGCGCCGAGGACACCCGCACGCACGCCCAGCGGTACCACGACGCGCTCCAGGAGGCGATGCGCCGGCTGGTGTCGGCAGACCTGCTGCCGGAGCGGGCCGGGCAGCCGGTGAAGGCCTGGGTGCACGTCTCCCTGGCCGACCTGCTCCTGATGGACGGCAGCTCGGCGCTGCTGGAGGAGTGGACGGCCCAGGTCCGCGCCCAGTGGGCTGGGCACCGTGCCGCCGCCTCAGTGGCCGGCGGCGACGGTGCGGCCTGGCTGGACGGCGACGCCGCCCGCACGGTCACCTGCGACGCCGCCCTCACCCCCGTCGTCGCCGGCGACGTGAACCTCGCGGCCCTGGATGACCTGGTGCAACTGTGCGTCCAGCTCGACCAGCTCCACCGCCGCCACGACGCGGCTGGCCCGGACCCCGCCGCGCCCGACTTGGGCGCCAGCCGGGGGCAGGATGCACTCGAGCAAGCCATCATCGGAAAGGCGGTCGACCTCGTATCGGGCCCAGGCGGGCTGGCGAGCTTCCTGCGACGCCGGCAGCTCGGCGCCCGGCTCGGCGGCCCCAGCCTCCCGCTGGACGTCGGCGTCAGCAAGGACATCCCGGCGGCCATCCGCGCCGCGGTGATCCAGCGGGACCAGCACTGCCGGTTCCCCGGCGGCTGCGGCCAGCCTGCCGCCGCCTGCGAGGTGCACCACCTGACCCACAAGGCCAACGGCGGCAAGACCACCGTCACGGACTGTGCCCTGTTCTGCACCTACCATCACCAGGTCGTCATCCACCGCTGGGGCTGGACCGTCGTCCTGAACCCGGACGGCACCACCACCGCGTGGAACAAGGATAAAACCAAGATCATCCACAGCCACAGTCCGCCCGCCCGGCCCGGGTAAGGTCCACGGCCACGATTGCGCGCGCCGCGGCCATGTTGCCGGTTACCGCCGTAGGCCGCCGGGGTAGGTTTAGCTGGTGATCTGGGCGGCGTTGATGCTGATGATCGCGCTGGCGGCGCCGGCGGCCTGTGCCTGGTCTTTCTCCCGCCGCATGCTCGCGGCCACCGAGGAGGCGCAGCGCTGGCGGGTGCTACGCCCGGCGATCTGCGTGTCGGCCGGAATCGGCGCCGCGATACTCGCCCTGGGCGGCGGCGCATTCGTGCTGACCGGCTACAACTGGCTTGTGCTCGCGTCGATCTGGCCGTTCGGCCTGCTGCACCTCGGCTTGCTGGCCTGGACCTCCCGCAGGGCGCAGAACAGGCACAAGGCCAGCATCAGCCGCTAACGGTAAGTACCGGGGCCGCTACCTATTCCCGTCGCTGCCCCCGTAACCGTGGTGTATCACCGGGCCAGCTGTCTCCCTCCGCTCTTCCTGAAGAACGTCCGCCGGAAGGACGTCCCGAGGGCGGGGGCCCCACGGTGAAACACTCCATGTTGGCACGACGATCACGGCCGGGCCGGGCGGGCACACTCGTCCGCACGGGCCTGGTCGGCATCACGGCCGGCCTTGTCCTGGCGGTCGGCACCGCTGCGGGCGCATCCGCCTCCACGGTGCGCGCCGTCCACGTGTCGGCCGCACCCGCGGCGCCCGCTCGAGCCGGACGAGCTGACCGGCCCGCGTTACCGCTGAACACGACACGAGCCGTCCCCGGCCGGGACACCGCTACGTCAGGCTGGCCAGGCCCAGCAGGTCCACGCACGTGACGCCGCGGATCCGCACGAAGGTCATCAGCACCGCGCCGCACGCGCGGCAGCGGACCACGGTGCCGAGCCCGGGCATGTACACCGCGAGCTCGGCGACCTGGCTCACCGACCCGCAATTCCCGCAGGTGCCCGTGGCCGCGGTCATCTCGGTGCCGAAGACCTCGATCAGCAGCCCGCCGATCGCATTACCGTCCAGAGCAGCGTCCTCCAGAGCGGCGTCGTCCAGAGCGGCGTCCTCCAGAGCAGCGTCGTCCGCAGTGCCGTCGTCCCGAGTTCCCATGCCAGCTCCTGCCTTCCGTCACTGCCCCGTCGCGCCGAACCGTTCGGTCTTGACTCGCTCCGCCGGATAGCCCAGCGCGACCAGCCCGGCCGCGACGGACTCGACGAAGCTCGTCGGCCCGCACACGTAGGAAAGCGGCCCGCCGGAAGGGGACGGAGCCGCCGGCCAGGCCACCTTGGCCAGCATTTCCTTGTCCACCCGGCGGGAGTAGCCCGTCCAGCCCGGCGGCTGCGACCTGGTCAGCGTGTGGATCACCTGCACGCCCTCGGGCGGGAAGTCGAGCTCGGTACTGTAGATCACGTCCTCCCAGCTCCGCGAGGAGTACAGCAGCCGGACCGGGACCTGGCTCCCGGTCAGCGAACGATGCCGCAGAATGGCCCGCAGCGGGACGACGCCCGAGCCGCCGGCCGCCAGCAGCAGCGGCCCGCCGAAGGCGGGTTCCCACACGAAGTAGCCGCCGATCGGGCCGCGCACCTCGAACTCGTCCCCCTGGCGTGCTTCCTGCGTCAGGTAGGGGGAGACTTCGCCGTCGTCCAGCCGCTCTACCGTGATCGCCAGCGGCTCGCCGGGCGCCGAGGCGATCGAGTAGGCCCGTTCGGCCTCATATCCGTCGTCGGCGGTCAGCCGGACGTCCACGTGCTGCCCGGCCTGGTGGCCCGGCCAGTCCGCCACCTCCAGCCGCAGCGTGCGCACCTGGGCCGTCTCGTCGCTGACGCCACCTACGGTGGCGGTCTGCCAGCTCAATCGCCCGCGTACCGCTGTTCCCGCCATGGGTCTCCGTACATGTGGTAGCCGTAGTTTTCCCAGAATCCCGGCTCGTCGGTGTCGCGCAGCCGCAGCCCGCGCACCCACTTGGCGCTCTTCCAGAAGTACAGGTGCGGGACCAGCAGCCGGGCCGGCCCGCCGTGCTCCGCACCGAGCGGGGCGCCGCCGAAGCTGAACGCCACCCACGCCTTCCCGCCGAGCAGGTCGGCCACCGGCAGGTTGGTGGTGTAGCCGCCGTCGGAGAACGCGAGCACGTACCTGGACTCGTACTCGACCGCGGCGAGCAGCACGTCGAGCGACACGCCCTCCCATACCGTGTCCAGCTTGGACCAGCGGGTCACGCAGTGGATGTCGGTGGTCAGCGTCTCCGTCGGCAGCGAGCGGAACTGCTCCCAGGTCCACATCTTCGGCTCGCGTCCGCCCGCGATGGAGAACGACCACTCCGTCAGCGGCGTGCGCGGCGTCGGGCCCGCCGACAGGACAGGAAAATCTCTGGTCACGTACTGGCCAGGCGGGACCCGGCCGGCCGGCGCCTCTTCGCGTCTACGGCGGAAGCCACGGGAGATAGGGCTCACGACAGCACCCTACGCCGTGGCGAGCAGGTACACATTCAGACCGATGATCACCGCCGCGACCAGGCCGGCGATCACCATCATCGGCCGCCGGTTCACCAGCGATCCCATCAGCGTGCGGTTCCCCGTGAAGACCAGCAGCGGGACCAGCGCGAAGGGGATGCCGAAGGAGAGGAAGACCTGGCTGAGGACCAGGGCCCTGGTCGGATCGAAGCCCACCGCGATCACGATCAGGGCCGGGATCATCGTGATGGCCCGGCGGGCGAAGATCGGGATCTGCCGGTGGATGAAGCCCTGCATGACCAGTTGGCCGGACATGGTACCGACACACGAGGACGCGATCCCGGAGGCGAGCAGGGCGACGCCGAACACCATCCCGCTGTGTGCGCCCAGGTACTGGTTCAGGCCGCTGAAGACCTGGCCCAGGTCGTCCCCCGCGCCGAACATCCCGCGCGCGTGGAACACCGCCGCCGCGGTGGCCAGCATGGCCAGGTTGATGACCCCCGCGGTGCCCATCGCGATGGTGATGTCGATGATCTCGAAGCGGAAGATCTTGCGCTTGGCCACCGGGTTGACGCCGACGATCCGGTTCTGGGTCAGCGAGGAGTGCAGGTAGATCACGTGCGGCATCACGGTCGCGCCGATGATGCTCACCGCGAGCAGGGCGGAGCCGCTGCCGGAGAACTGCGGGACGAACATGCCGTGCGCGACCCCGGCCGGCGACGGGCGGCTCCTCAGCAGGTTGAGGCCGAAGGCCAGGACGATCACCGCCACGAACCCGGTGATCGCCGCCTCGAGCCGGCGGAACCCCCAGACCTGCAGGCCGAGGATGGTGAACGCGGCCAGGCCGGTCAGCACCCCGGAGACCCACATGGACAGCCCGAAGACCAGGCGCAGGCCGAGGGCCGCGCCGACGAACTCGGCCAGGTCGGTCGCCATCGCGACCGCCTCGGCCTGCAGCCACAGCAGCACCACGACGCGGAACGGGAGACGGTCGCGGCAGACTTCAGGCAGGCTGCGGCCGGTGGCGATGCCCAGCTTGGCGCTCAGCGACTGGATGAGCATGGCCATCAGGTTCGCGGCCAGCACCACCCAGAGCAGCGTGTAGCCGAACTGCGATCCGCTCGCCATGTTGGTGGCGAAGTTGCCAGGATCGACGTAGGCCACCGCGGCGATAAACGCGGGGCCCAGGAACGGCAGCACCGCCCGGACCCCGCGCCGTTCGCCGGACAGGGCCCGCTCGGCCGCGTCGATGACGCGGGCTTCGCCGGGCAGCGCGTCGGCGCCGAGCACCACCTGCCGGTCGAGCGGAACCACCTCAGCCAAGGAAATCAGCCGACTGAGGGGCCGAGCCCGAGCGACTGCGGGGTGCTCGAGTCGGGCGACGGCTGGTGGATGCCCTCGTCCAGCGAGCCGAACTCGGTCATCAGCGCCGGGCTGCCGCCCCACGGCGTCTGCTCCTCGGCGACCAGGGTGTTGGTCGTCAGCAACAGGCCCGCCACGGACGCCCCGTTCTGCAGGGCCGAGCGGACCACGCGCAGCGGGTCGATGATGCCCATCTCGATCATGTTGCCGTGCCGGCCCTCCAGCGCGTCGAACCCATCGTCCTGGCCCAGCGGCCTGGTCTTGGCCAGGACGTCCGCGCCGTCGTAGCCGGCGTTGGCCGCGATGAGGTAGGCGGGCTCGCTGAGCGCCTGCCGGACGATGTCCAAGCCGATCGCGTAGTCCCCGGTGGCGTCCACGCCGTCGAGCACGCCCTCGGCGTGCAGCAGCGCGGCGCCGCCGCCCGCGACGATGCCCTCGGCCATGGCGGCCCTGGTGGCGGACAGCGCGTCCTCGACCCGGTGCTGCAGTTCCTTGAGTTCGGCGTTCGTCGCGGCGCCGACCCTGATCACGGCCACCTTGCCGGACAGGGCGCCGATCCGCTCGCTCAGCACGTCCTCGTCGACCCCGAAGGTCGCCCGCTCCAGCTCGGCCCGCATCTGGTCGAGCCGGAACGCGACCGCATCCGAGGAGCCGCCGCCGCCGATGATCGTGGTGTTGTCGGCGGTGACCCGCACCTGCCGGGCCCGGCCGAGCTGCTCCGCGGTCATCGTCTCCAGGGTGAACCCGGAGTGCTTGCTGTACACGGCGCCGCCGGTCAGCGCGGCGATGTCCTCCAGCTTGCGCAGCCTGCGGTCGCCGAACCCCGGCGCCCGTACCGCGACGCACTGGAAGATGCCGTTCACGTGGTTGTGCACCAGCATGGACAGCGCGGTGCCCTCGACGGTCTCCGCGATGAGGATCAGCGGGCGCGGCGCCCGCATGATCTTGTCCAGGACCGGCATCAGCTGCTGCACCTTGGTGATCTTCTCGCTGCACAGCAGGATGTACGGGTCGTCCACGACGGCTTCCAGGGCGGCCGGGTTGGTCACCATGTACGGCGACAGGTAGCCGTTGTCGAACTGGAAGCCCTCGAGGAATTCGACCTTCATGCCGGGCGTCGGCGACTCCTCGATGGTGACGATGCCGCCGTCGCCGACGGTGAAGAGCGCCTTGGCGATCACGCTGCCCACCGCGTCGTCGTCGTTGGCCGAGATCGCGGCGACCCTGGCGTAGTCCTCCTCGGTCTTGACCGGGTGCGCGACGCCGTGCAGGTACTCGACCAGGTGGCCGACGGCCAGGTCGATGCCCCGCTTGACCAGCACCGGGTTGCCGCCCTTGCCGATGGCCGCCATGCCCGCCCTGACGATCGCCTGGGCGAGCACCGTGGCGGTGGTGGTGCCGTCCCCCACGATGTCGTTGGTCTTGATGGCGGCTTCCTTGACCAGTTGCGCGCCCATGTTCTCGAACTGGTTCTTCAGGTGGATTTCCCGCGCGATGGTGACGCCATCGTTGGTGACCACCGGCGAGCCGGTGATCTTCTCCAGGATGACGTTGCGCCCCTTGGGGCCGAGAGTCGACTTGACGGCTTCGGCCAGCTGGTCCACGCCAGCCAGCAGCAGGCCGCGAGCTTCAGCGCCGAAGCGCAGTTCTTTGGCCATGAATGACTCCTAGGGGACGAGGATGGCGCGGCCGCGGACCCGGCCGGCGTCGAGGTCGGCGAAGGCGTCCGGCGCGGCGTCCAGCGGGTAGGTCTTGGTGTGCAGCGTGACCTTGCCGTTCTGGGCCAGCACCATCAGCTCGGCCAGTTCGTTGTAGGTGCCCACGATATTGCCGATGATGTTGCGCTCGGTGGAGATGATGTCCAGGGTCGGGATCTCCAGGGTGCCGCCGTAGCCGATGACGTAGTACGAGCCGGCCCGGCCGGTCATGTTCCAGCCGTCCATCTCGGCGCCCTGCTCGGCCACGAAGTCGAGCACCACGTGCGCGCCCTTCCCGCTGGTCAGGTCCTTGACCGCGTCGACGTGCGTGCCGTCGGCCACCACGGTGTGATGAGCGCCGAGCTCACCGGCCAGTTTCAGCGCGTCCGGGTTGCGGTCCACCACGATGATGTTCGTCGCGGTCAGCGCGGCCAGGCACTGCACGCCGATGTGACCGAGGCCACCGGCGCCGATCACCACACAGGTGGTGCCCGGGTAGAGCAGCGGGATGGCCTTGCGCACCGCGTGGTAGGCGGTGATGCCGGCGTCGGCCAGCGCCGCGACATCCTGGGGACGCGTCGTAGGGTTCAGCTTGATGCAGGCTCGGGCCGAGGTAAGGAGGTACTCGGCCATGCCGCCGTCCCGCGACAGCCCAGGGAACGAGGCGTTCTCGCAGTGCATGTCGTCGCCGGCCCGGCAGGCGTGGCAGAGCCCGTCGGTCGGCGTGGGGTGCAGGATGACCGTGTCGCCGACCGCTAGGTTGGTGACGGCCGAGCCGACCTCGTGCACCCAGCCCGCGTTCTCATGGCCGAGGATGTAGGGCAGCGGCGTGCCCATGGCGGCGTCCCACTGGCCCTCGATGATGTGCAGGTCGGTGCGGCAGACGCCGGCGCCGCCGATCTTCACGATGACGTCGAGCGGCCCGCTGATCGTCGGCTCGGGCACGTCGTCGATCACCGGCTGGGTGTGGAATTTATGCAACCGCACGGCCTTCATGGGTCCTCCTCGACCTGCTCGTCACTTCACAGCGAGATTCACAGCGGGTCCACATACCCGGGCGGGACCGTTTCTCCCTGTCCTTTGGTGTTGTTGTACCTGTGCCGCAGCATGCCGCGACAGATGCCGGCGTTCGCCTCGATGCTCATCCGGGTGAGCCTGGCCTTCCGCAGGTGCAGCGGCAGGTCCGCCGGACCCACCCGAGCCCCGGACACCGGGTCGACGACCAGCGGGGCGTCGTCGCCGACGGGCAGGCCGAGCTCGGCCCGCCGGGAGCGAAGCCGGTCCAGCGCGCGAGAAGGCGGCAGCTCGCCAAGGGTCATCGCGAGCAATGCCGCCGGGTCCGTACCTGCCGCGAGCAGCGGCCTGCACACCTGATCGGTGCCTGCCATCACCGCCTTGCGCAGGAAGCCGGCGCGCAGCTCGTGCAGCTCGCCTACCGCCTCGCCGTCGAAAGACCGGGCGAAACCGGCCTGGGCGGCTACGCCGCCGTTGATCGCGTCGGAGGCGAAATGATCCTCCAGGACAATCGACGCGTGGCGCACGCCCGGCAGCGCCGACACCGCGTCGTAGGCGTCGGCGACCATCAGGTAGGCGAAGTTGGGCGCGCAGAAGTACGTGGGCAGCCGCAGCCGGACCTGCGCGTCCCCGGCCGCGGAGACGGCGCACGAGGTCACGAACCCGAGCGAGGTGATCGGCTCGTCGAGTTCGGGATCGCGCACCGTCTCCAGCGCCCGCAGGACGGCCTCGGCCCGGGCGGATCGCGTGATGACCGGAGCCGTCATGCCCAGATCATGCCCCCGCGACCGGCTGCGGACTGGCCTCGCCGAGCACCTCGTGCGCGCCGGGCGTGCCGGCCTCGGCGGGCAGCTGGAACTCGGCCGGCACCTCGATGTCGTACAGGGCGGCCGCGTTCAGGCCGAGGATCTTCTTCTTGCCCGCGACACCGAGCCTGGGGAAGTCCGCGAACTCCTCACGGTCCGGCATCTCCCAGTCGACGAACCCTTCGACCTGCCACTTCGGCTCCCAGATGCCGTAGTCGCTGCCGAACGTCATCTTGTCCTCGCCGACCCAGAACAGCAGCTCGCCCATCACCTTGGCGAAGAAGTTGGGCCGCGCGTGCATGAGGCCGCCGATGACCACGGAGAGCCCGGCGTACACGTTGGGCTCCTGGGTGGCCATGAAGCAGAAGTCCTCGATCCGCGGCAGGCCGACGTGCTCGATGATGAAGTTGAGGTCGGGGAAGTCGGTCGCGCAGTGGTCGATGTCGGAGACGTCGAAGGCGTCCTTGTCCAGCGGCCAGATCGTCGGGCCCTTGTGCACGTGGACGTTCTTGATGCCGAGTTTCTGCGCGGCCTCCAGGTACCGGTACGCGCCGGGGTCGCTCAGCTTGTAGCCGCGGGAGCCGTTGTTCCACTCGGCGGTGTAGAGCTTGACGCCCGTGGAGCCGAACCGCTCCACGTTGCGCTTGAGCTCCTCCAGGCCCGCGTCGCTGTCCCGCGGGTCGAAGTTGGTGTTGTAGATGAACTTGCCCGGGTGCTTCTGGCCCATCAGCGCGTTGCGCTCGGTGGTGTTGAAGCCCTCCTTGTACCATTCCTTGAGGTTCGTGGGCTGGAAGATCGCCACATCGACGTGCCCGTCCTCGAAGACGTCCTTCATCAGGTCGTCCTCGGAGTACTTCTGGAAGTGCTCGATCGTCCAGTGCGTCTCCGGCGGGCCGAGCCCCTGGTAGGCGTGGAAGCATTCGATCCAGCCCTTGGCGTACTGCTCGGCACCGGGTACCCAGTTGTCCGGGGCAGCGTTCCAGTAATGCATGTGCGAATCGACGATGAAGTACTTCTCGCCGTTGTGCTCGTACAAGACGCCTCCTTCAGTGAGCGGCCAGCAAACGTCAGTGAGCGGCCAGCAAACGCCACATTCCCGTCGTACCCGCGTGGCGCGGGGCTTGTCCAGCCCCGCGCCACGGGAGATCAGCAAACAACTACGACCGCGCGACCAGATCGAAGCCGAGGGACTCGGCCGCGTCCTCGGGGTTGGCGACCATGATCGTCCGGTCGTCCTCGTGGATCATGCGGCCGTAGTGGGTGGACATGTTCTCCTCGAACTCCGCGGAGTTGAACCACCCGAGCTCCTCGCCCGCCGCCTCGGAGATCTCGTCGTAGATCACGTCCATCCGGCCGATCGCGTCGACGCGCATCATAGACGGCAGCCACATCACTTTGACGTTGGGCTTGGTCGCCATCACCTGCGCGACGATCTCACCGACCTGGTTGTTCATCAGCGTGAAGCCGCACTTGTTCGACGGCGTGCTGTCGGACTTGAATCGGCTTTCGGCGACCGTGGTCATTGCGCGAGCTCCTTCGGGACGTCCAGGTTGAGATCGGTTACGATGCCGGCGAAGCGGTTCTTGGCCGCGTCCAGGCCGTCCTCGAAGCGAGGCGGCTTGTGTTCCGGCTGCGACCACAGCGGCTGCAGCGTGCGCGCGGCCGCGATGGCCCGCGGCACCCAGGCCGACATCCACTCCATGAGCAGCGCCCGGTTGTGGTCGGCGAACTCGCGGTCGTTGGTCAGCAGCTGGAACATCGGCCTGGTGTAGCGCAGGTCGCGCTCGGCGTAGTCGTACTCCTCGGCGCCGATGATCGTCGGCGTCACGAAGTCGCCGTTGCGCGGCGCGGCGTGCATCACCAGGTGGCTGCGGAACAGCTCGCCGACCAGCGGCTCGAACACCACGTTGGCCGCGAAGATGGCCTCGCACCAGTCGTCGATGCCGGTCAGCTGCTCGGAGACCTCCCGCACGCCCTGCCAGGCCGGGTCCTCGTTCCAGGTCTCCAGGTGGGCGGTGCCGTTGAAGCCGTCGACCGACTCGCTCAGCGTCAGGTTGTACAGCGCCAGGTCCTGGGCCGAACGGATCCGGTGCATGCTGTTCACCGAGATCGCGTTGTTGTGCATGTTGGTCGGGGCGCGGCGGTTCGCGTTCGCGAACAGGTAGAGCCCGAGCCCGTGGTCGACGTGCATCCAGGCGCCGAGGTTGCGCTCCACGAACCGCACCCAGTTCCGGTTCCACACGTCGAACGCCTTGGCCTGCTGGGCGTTCTGGACGTTCTGGTTGAGCTGCCGGACCACGTTGGCGTTGTACCGGTAGAGGGTGAGTTCCCACTCCTCGTTCGGGTCGCGGAACTCGTGCCAGCCGAGGGCCGGCCAGTCGTAGCCCTTGCCGCCCGAGCCGGGGAACCGCTTGGGCTCCGGCCGGTCGCTGCCCCAGGCCTTCAGCGCCGTCCATTCGAGCGGGTAGCCGCCGCGGCCGTCGGAGAACCCGTACAGCCAGCCCTGGCTCAGGTAGTGCCTCGGGTCGGGCTGAACCTCGACGGTGACGTCCTCGTAGTGCGACTGCTTCCGCCCGGCCGGGTTGTAGTAGTTGAACTTCCGGGCGTTGGAGTCGGGGAATTCCTTCGCGCCGGCCTCAGCGTCGGTGTGGACCACCTTCGGGACGCTGCGTTGCTGAGCCCCAGTCTGAGTCTCTGTCATGAGTCCTTCCCTTTCACGTTAGGGAGCTGCCGGTTCCCCAGTGGTCGTGAACTTGTCCCAGTAGACGTGCTTTTCCGGCACCCCGAGCCTGGTGAGCAGCGGCACCGCGGCCTCGACCATCGGCGGCGGGCCGCACACGTAGGCGTGAGCACCGCGGATGTCGCCCGTGAGCCTGGCCACCACGTCGGTGATCAGGCCGGTCTCGCCGTCCCATTCGTCCTCGGACAGCGCGGGCACGTAGCGGAAGCTGGGCAGGGCCTGCTCCAGCGCCCGCAGTTCGTCTTCGAAGCACAGATCGCCGCGCCGCCGCGCGCCGTAGTAGTACACGGCCTTGCGGGTGATCCCGCGTTCGGCCATCGAGCGGAGCAGGCACAAGATGGGCGCCATCCCGGCCCCGCCGCCCAGGAAGATCAGATCGGTGTCGGGGGCGTCGCGCAAGGTGAAGACCCCGAACGGCCCGGTCAGGCTGAGCCGGTCACCGACTTGCAGTTTGCTGTCCAGGAAGTGAGAGAACAGCCCGTCCGGATAGATCTTGATGACGAACTCGAGCTGCCCGCTTTCCCTGGCCGACGTGTTGGCCATCGAGAACGACCGCGTCTCGTCGGTGCCGGGCACGACGATGTCCACGTACTGCCCGGGAAAGAACTTGAAGTCGTCGGTGTCGACCAGCTTGAGCACCAGGTGCCGCATGTCGTGCGTGACCGGGATGTTGGCGACCACCTCGGCCAGGGCCTCCTTGATCGGCAGCCCGGACCTGATCATGTCCTCGTCGTAGTTCAGCAGCTCGATGGTCACGTCCTCGTAGACGTGCGCCCGGCAGAGCAGCGTGAAGCCTTCCTCACGCTCGAAGTCGGGGAGCGCGAACGTGGAGTACCTGTCCAGCTCCACGTCGTCGCCCTCCAGCAGGAACGACTTGCAGGAGGAACACTGCCCCTCCTTGCAGCCGTGCATGAGCATGATGCCCTGCTCGGCCGCGGCGCGCAGGACGTTCTGGTCCTCGTCGACCTCGATCTCGATGCCGACCGGCTCGAACCGGACGACGTGCTTTTCTCCCATGACTCCCTCGGAGCTGCTGAAGGGGGGTGTTTATGGGCTGCCGATCAGCGTGCGAATGATGGCGTGCGGAGCGAAGGGAGCCGCACGAAACCGCACACGTGCGGCTCCCTCGCAGGTCAGACGTCAGGCGTCGACCGGGAACCGGCCACCGGGGCCGCCACGGATGTACTTGGCGTGGAAGGCCGTCCGCTCCTCCGGTGTCATCTCGTTGAACAGGACGTTCGGGCTCTGCACCGGCGCCATCCGGCGCAGGTGGTCCAGCGTCCACATCTTCTTCTGGTCACCCAGCTTCAGGTGCGGCTGCGCCACCATGGTCTTGCCGTCGTCGCGGACGTAGCCCATGTCGGACACCACGTCGGCCCAGTTCCAGCCGTGGTACAGCGTCTCCCACTCGCGGTGGCCGATGAGCTGGCCCATGTTCGGCGTGGAGCGGCCCTGGTAGGTCGGCCGGAACGCCTCCACGTCGGTCCAGCGGCACTCCTTGTGGCAGTACGTCCGCACCACGCCGTCGACCTCGGCGTACACCATGTCCTCGCGGACCAGGCACGGGACCATGCAGGTCCAGCACCGCTGCGGGTACCAGTAGTCGACGTCCTCGGCGACGATCGGATGATGCCCGTTCGGCTCGGACAGGCGGCTGTAGTTCTCCCACCACTTGCCGTACTTGTCGTACCAGCCCGGGTACTTGTACTCGAACCACTCGAAGTCCTCGTCGGTCATGCCGTCGATCCGCCAGTAGTTCGCCAGCCAGCCGGTGGCGAAGAACTGCGCGA
>WNGL01003590.1_pt1 | contig 19798 bp, 20 predicted proteins | sample 5400591 | NCBI WGS metagenome assembly WNGL01 (sample SAMN13153377, study PRJNA577476) | soil metagenome | isolation source: 80 cm soil or saprolite under Garry oak tree replicate 1 | place: USA:California | collected 2016-06-15 | reverse complement strand
CCAATTGTCAGGCGAATGAATCGCTTGCGCATCTTTCCGGAGATGTGCGCCAGAACAAGATGCTCGTTCGCAAGCGCGACGCGAAACATCGTCCCGGGAAGCACCATCGTGATGGTGCCCTCCAGTTCGATGGCTTTTTCAGAATTCATCTTGTGGTGGATTTGTAGGGCGTCTCTGTGAGACGCCGGTTTTCACGAGCCGGCGACTGGCACAGTCGCCCTACAATTTCCTAAACTTATCGCCGAAAGCCCGCAAAGCGACTCTTCTCGCCCTGAGGACGCGGACGACGCTCTTCGCGCGGACGCGCTTCGTTAACAGTTAACGCGCGGCCACTAAGTTCGTGGCCGTTTTGTGCGCCATCGTTCATCGTGACGAACGCAAACCCGCGTGATTTGCCCGTGAACCGATCCATCATCAGATGGACTTCGTTGACGGTGCCGTGTTGTTCGAACAGATCCTGAAGATCGTTCTCGGTGGTCTCAAAAGAGAGATTACCTACGTACATTTTCATTGTGTTTTGAATTTTGGAAAAACTACCGACCTACAGAGCCGTTCCCGGGAATCGGGTTTCAAACCACCAATGAGCGACGCTCACCTGACGATCTACCGCGCAGTGAAGTTAACAGAGTAATCCAATAAGCGCGCACTATCGCCCGAATTAGGCGAAACACAAACGATCATTTCGCAGTGCTTTTTCCTCGTTGCCGATTTCCTCAACGCTGTCCGCGGATTCGGGAGCCGGCCAACATCGCTCAGCGGCCGTTGTCCCGGTGAAACGGTAGACGCCTGAAACGTGTGCCGTACGTCAATTGCCGATAACTATCCGGCGCTTGCTTGCGGGCCGCAGCACGAAATCTTTGGAAAAGCGCGGCGCGGCGTTCTGAAGTTGTATGTTGCGCGTAATAAAGCGCGCAGTTCTGAGTCAATGTTGGTTCCATATTTAATTCTCTGTTTATTCGCGCTGGCGACGGATTAACGCGGGCGCCGATGTCTGAGCAATTTGTATCGAGACGAGTGATATAAGCATCCACTAACGCTAAGAAATTTATTTCCGAGAATGCGATGTCGCCGGACAAGTCCTCGAGCAATCGCTCAAGTTCATGTTTATGCGCAGCGATGGTATTCATGATGCTGTTTTGTGTGCAGAGAGAAGGGGTCGCACACCTGCGCGATCGATTGACGCTGCGCTATTAACCCGACCATACAGCCGCCACTGCGATTACCTAATGATTAAATGAAATTTGTTTTCCAAGTCATTACCGCCGATCTCACTGGCATCGCCAAGACAGCGGCGAACGAGAAAGAAACAAAACTCGACGCCACATTTCACGCTACGCTCAAATAGATTTAGTCTTGGCGAGTTCGCACGGCGAGAATATAGGCGACGATCGCTTCGCGCTCCGCCGGTTTCAGACTCGCGCGATGCGACATGCTGTCGACGATGGCCGGCCAATCTTCGGTGCTGTAACGCCAGAGCACCGGCAGCGTGTGGCATTCGATACAGCGATGGACGAAAAGCGTGCGGCCTTCGCGCAACATCGGAAGACCGGCATGTTGTCCCTTTCTCGCGGTCGCCATCTGCGAAGTAACAGGCGGCACGTAGTTGGTCGATTCACAACTGACCAACAGGCAAGCGAGCACGACGAAGATCGACACCTTCTTCATCTCAGAGACCCATTCCAAAAATTGTGCGTAGTTGGAAATCCGGCTCGTCCTGCGTATCAGTCGCTTGCGCGAGAGCGGTGATCGTCACAAACCAATTTCCACGGCGATAAGTGACGTTCGGCCCCACGAAAAAATTTCTGATCTTTTCGGTGTCGCGCCACTCTGGAAATACAAATTCGTGCAGCAGTTCTATTCCCGCGGAAATGCGTGGCGAGATTTCATAGCTTGCACCAAGCGCTTGGCTGAATTCGCCTTCGCGCTCGTCGAGATCACGTCCTTCCCATACTGATTCAAGTGTGGCGTTATAAGCGAGGATAAGCGGCCCAAAATTTTTCTGCGTGATTAACTTTGATTCCAACTCGATCAGTCGATCACCCGCTCTTAGCTCTCCGTAGATCGACACTCCGACAGGATCGACAACTGGGTTGGTCAAATTGTAGATCAACTCGATCGCTGTGTCCGAATAGGTAGAGCCGGAATGTTCCGGAACGCTTTTGTAAAACCAATCTGCGAGATAAATGCTTGCCTGGAACTTGTCGGTTACTCCGTATTCGAGTTCGTGGCGGAAATCGACCTGATCAAATCTGCCCGGCCCTGTGGCATGGCGCCACGTGACCCAATTTTCCAGCTCCAGGCTGCCAGGCGCTGATGTATTGGCCTCGTAAAGAAAAGTAAAGTGGCGCGCGCCACCAAAAGAGGACAATGCTGATAAGATTGCGGCTACGAAAATGCCGACGCGCAACGCAGGCTTCATTTGACCGCAAACGCTATCAGAGCGGTTCGCGGACTGCTGCCGGTCAGTTGCTGTTTTTTAGCGCACGCTTGCGCCGTGTCGCGCGCACCATCCCGTTTTTCAGCTGTTCCCATGATGCAGTGATCTGCGCTTACGGTGAGACTCCCGAGCGCCGAGGGTTTTGAATACGACGAGTTCGCCGTGACGCGCAATACGAGGGTGATCCTGGGCGTCACGTGCGTCGAAGTCCACGATACAGTCACGACGGATGGCGAACTGACGGAAGATACGCTCGATTGGTTCGCCCAGGACAGAGATGGCAACGTCTGGTATTTCGGCGAAAACACCCACGAGCTTGAGGATGGCTTGATCACCACCATTGCCGGCACCTTTATGGCTGGGGTCAACGGCGACAAGCCGGGAATCGTCATGAAAGCTCACCCGGCCATCGGCGACTTTTACCGTCAGGAATTCTCTCTGGCGAATGCCGAGGATTTCGCGGACACCCTCAGTCTCACCGAGTCCGTCACCGTGCCGGCTGGCACGTTCCACAACTGCCTGAAATCGCAAGAGATCACGCCATTGGAAACCGACCTCCTCGAACATAAGTTCTATGCCGCGGGCGTTGGAAATGTCCTAACGGTTGATGCCACAACGGGAGACAGAGTGGAACTCGTGCGGATCAGGGGAGGTCGCTGATTAGCCGAAGTTTCGACCTCTCTATTCGGTCTTTTCCTACTTCTTCCGTCTAACGTCGTCTTCCTTGGCGCGCCGTAGCCTCGTGCGAAGGCGGCTAACTTTCCTTGCCGCCGCATTTCACGCGACGCTCAAATAGATTGAGTCTTCGCGAGTTTGCGGCAAAAAATGTCAAATCGCCCCGCTCAGCCTGCCCGCTTTGGTGGGCGATAGATTTCGGAGTTTAGGTTTGACTAATATCTTTGTTCACCCTTTTTCTCGATCAAACTGATCGTCGCAGCGGGCGCGATTTTTAAGGCGGGACCGAAGCGCTCCCGCGATCGGCCAAATCATATGTCCAGAGCCCAAGATGTGATGACCAATCTCCTCGCGCTCGCGGATATTCGCATCAACGGCGCTCGCCCCTGGGACATACAGGTGCATGACCAGCGCTTCTTTGGCCGAGTCCTGACTTCCGGGACACTCGGTTTCGGGGAATCCTATATGGATGGCTGGTGGGACTGCGACGCGCTGGATGAGATGTGTTGCCGCGCCATTCGTGCCGAGCTCGAGAAGCGTTTCGAATTGCGACTTCCGAATCTCTTGGCACTACTCACCGCGCTTCTCACGAACCAGCAAACTTCCCGGCGCTCCCGAAAAGTCGGCCGGCTGCATTACGATCTGAGTAACGATTTCTTCGAAGCAATGCTCGATCCGAATATGCAATATTCCTGTGCGCTCTTCGCCGAAGGCGACGATCTCGCCTCGGCGCAACTGCGGAAGCTGGATTGGATTTGCGAGAGGCTGCGTCTGCGACCCGGCCTCCGCCTGCTGGACATCGGCTGCGGCTGGGGAGGCTTGGCCCGTCATGCCGCTAGCCACTACGGTTGCCAGGTAGTCGGGATAACAATTTCACGGGAACAATTCCGTTACGCGCAACGTTGGTGTCGCGGATTGGACGTGGAAATCCAGCTGCGCGACTACCGCGAAGTCACCGAGCGCTTTGATCGGGTGGTAAGCGTGGGCATGGTTGAGCATGTCGGCTACAAAAATTACCGCGCCTATATGCGAGCGGCCGCTCGTACGTTAGGCGACGATGGATTGTTTCTTTGCCAGGGAATCTGCGGAAACTTTTCGCGCTTTCACACCGACCCCTGGATCACGCGCTACATTTTCCCAAACTCCATGCTTCCTTCCGTAGCTCAACTGACGCGCGCTGCGGAAAACGTTTTCATTGTCGAAGACGTTAGGAACATCGGGCCGAATTACGATCCGACACTGCTCGCCTGGGAGGAAAACTTCCGCCGCGCCTGGCCTCGCTTTGCAGATCGCTACGGCGAACGTTTCCGGAGAATGTGGCGATTTTATTTGCTCAGTTGCGCGGGCGCATTTCGGGCGCGCAGTCTGCACGTCTTTTCGATTCTCTTCTCGAAAGAAGGCACCGCCATTGAAAGTGACGTTTGCGACCAGAGACAGGCCGCATCCTCATCGCGCACAGCGGTCCTCAAGCCGAGCGCACTCCCCTGACCTCCTTGGCACGCCGACTCGTCACGCCGAAGTTCAAACGTAGACGGAAGCCTAGTGCGAAGGCGGGTCACTTTCCCGGCCGCGGCATTTCACGCTACGCTCAAATAGTTTTGTCTTCGCCAGTTCGCAGGAGAAAACGTCAAATGCACTGCTCGCGAATGGAGCCGCAGGGGTGCGAGCGACATAGATGGGTTAAGCCGAGAGGCCGAAACAAGCGGGAGCGAGTGAGTCAAAACTTTCGGAGTTCAGACGCGACCCCATTCTGGACCATTCTGGACCCCTGCCTCTTGCCTTGGAGCTCGAGCCAGCAGAGCATTGAGATATGAAAGCACGACTGGTCAAATTTGGCGAGATCGAGGTTGAGGGAAAGCGCTACACGCATGATGTGGTGATCGACGCCGGCAAAGTGCGGAAACGGAAGAAAGGACCTTCCAAGCAATTCCGCGAAAAGTTCGGCCACACGCCACTTTCGGCCGGGGAAGAAATTCCTTGGGGAGGTAAGCGGCTCATTGTCGGGACCGGCGCCCACGGCGCGCTTCCGGTAATGGACGAAGTCCTGGCGGAGGCGAAACGGCGCGGTATCGAGGTCATTGCGGCGCCCACATTGGAAGTCTGTCAACTGCTGGAGGAAGTGAAGAAAGGCCAAGCGTATGCCATCCTGCATTGCACGTGCTAACCGGGGATTTGGGAGGCCGGCATCGCAAACGCAAATCACAGCATCATGTGACTTGCTGTAAAACTTTGCGCAGCCGATTGCGTTATTGATTGCATCAGGCTCGCCGTGCCATAGCCTGCCAAATGGGAGCGCCTCGGAGATTAGATCGACGCCGCGTCCATCTCGGCGCGTGGTCGTACCTCGTAACTGTGTTGTGAGCTAATCATCGCACCGGACCCGACTGCGAAATTTATGTTATGAACGCCGATGGGACCGGTGTTAGACAATGCACCTAGTCGCGCGATCGCAACACTTCGCCCAAATGGTCGCCCGACGGAAAAAGAATCTCTTTTGATCACGCCAGTCAGGGCGAGTGCGACATTTTTGTTATCGACGTGCCGCAAAAGTAAACGACGCACGCGCATGGTCTTTTGGTTTCCTTATGATCACAATCAGTCGAGCCAAAGCCGTAAGCCGCGCGTGAAATGTCGGATGTTTAGACGCGACCCCATTGCTCATTCCAACGTTTTTTCGGTACGGCACTACCAATCCATATCCGCAGCTCGATCAAAATCGTATTCTAATGCTGTGATCAAGCCTTGCATGTTATCCGTTGACTCCATCGCCACCTTGTACGTTCCGTCTGTGGCCATCGGAAGGATGATGGGCAGGTGACTTTCCTGTATGTATAGGCGCGCAGGTTCTCGATTGCCAGACCAAAGGTGCCTTAGAAAGTTGTCAATTACATCGAGGGCAGAAGGCTCATTGAAGTCGCTGGCATCTAATAAAGTAAAACGATGCCCTCCAGCCTGGTCTGAGAGAAGAACAGGTACAGCCCCTGCGCTAGAGTGGAACTTGAAGGCTTCGCCGCGCTTTCCAAAAGCTCCGTGAGCCATATAATTTCGGGTTTGGCGCCGTATCGTTAAAAGATCATCGAACAATCTTTTCATCGTCTTGTCGCCGAGATCGATTGCTCGCTTAAATTTTTCTGACCAGTCAGCAGTTGCAAGATCCGCCACTTCTACGCCCGTGGTGATTTTGGTCTGGAGAATTGCAAGGTGAATGAACACGTGTTCAGTCCAGCTGAAAAACGCGTCGATAGCTGATAAACCTAATCACTCAGCGTTCTTTCGAAGCTCTAAAGCCGGGAAGCGAATTATTTGCGACACGCCTCCGTTACGTCTTGTCTCTTTTACTATTCGTTCGTCCTTGCGAGATTCTGCTTCGTCGGCAGTTTTCCTGTAGAGATCGCGCAAGTACTCAAACCTTGCGAAAAGCGATGCGCTTCTGTTTTCGACATTGAGTTTCGACTTGGCGACGGCCTGTTCCGCTAGCCACTCAAAGAAAGCAGCCGCTGTGTTAACTGCTTTCCTAATCAAGAGGGTAATTTTCGCTGCCTGTTGCTCCTCCGTCTTCGCATCTCCTGCGAAGACGCCCAAACCCAATTTTCGATGTTCGATCACATAAACTTTGCCCTCGAAAGTGATCGGCACCGACCACGCAACTTTTTCTGCTTGGCCGAGGGAACGAAAACCAAGCAACTCCACTAGCAAGAAATAAACCAAGTAATATAGTGGAAGACTATACCCAGCGCGCGTCCGTTCGCCGTAAAAATAACTGTCTTCATTAGCAGATCCTATTGGCTGAATGGCCCGCAGAGCTGCTTGCCGGATCGAATTAAACTTAGCCGGGATCTCCACGCTACGCATTCATGATTTGGTCTTTTGGAGGAATCTAAAAGATCTGTTGCTCGATTCGCCATTGCTCATCAACCAACTGATTCACCTGCTCGCGACTTAGTTTGAACCATTCGCCGCGTTGTCGGAACGGCGTAAACAACCGATGAAGAGTTTCCTCTGTCTGTCGTGAAGACGCCGAGAATGAGCCGACTAGTGATAGCTTCGCGGCCGAGGCAGTCTGCAAGGAAGAAAGGCGACGACTGATTTCGCCATCTGTTGTCCATCCTATCTTGTAAACATCCGAGCCTTCTTGCTGAATAAGATAGACGTAACCTTTACCAGGTGAAGTGGCGAAGATTTCGAACACATGACTTCTGCCGGAGTCCGCCAGTTCAAACGTTTGTTTCCAGCGCTGCCACAGGACAGAGTCAGCCTCAGCCCGCAGCAACTTATCAGGTTGCCCTTTTTCCATGATATTCCGCCAGTCGGTGTCGAACATGTAAAACTCGCCGTATCCAAAATGAAGTCGGGTATCGCAACCCCACGCCGTTGCAACCGCATCATCCACTTCGCACTCGGGACGATGGAGAAATACTGGAGGCGCTGCCCCTGTGTATGCTCTAAATTGTCTTCTGTAGTACTCAGGAAATTGATCTTCACTCAGAGTGCGAACAGTTTCGCTGTCAAAATAGCGGGATGCCGTCTCTCTGACTTCATCGTAAACAGGTTTGTAGAGCTGTTCGCTCATAACATCTTCCGCTTCCGAGTCACGCGAGTAAATGCCAGCTAAGAAACCAATGATCTGTCGCTGAAGCACCCCTAAATCATTATTGGCGAGCCAAGCATATTGCGGACGTGGCAGAAACAGGCCAAAATATTTGTAGTCACGAACACTGCCGACGAATCCAAAGTCACCCGAACGAACCGCTGTGTGTAAGTGTGTCAGCAAATTCCACTGTTCCGCATTGCACGGATACCAAGTTAGACCCATACTGTTCCATCTAGCACGAATTGCACAGACGCATTCGACTCGCTGTAAGAATTCTTTGCGTGATAGCTTGGCGTCCTCGTGAATGTGAATGTTCATCACATACACCAAATCCCCAGTTGGCGGCTGCGCTGATACTGCGTCCGAGACAAGACGCTTGGGTGCGAGGTCGGAAAGATTAAGACCACTAACGTCTTCTTGAGCCATTCAATTCAATTGTGTCTCAATCTGAAATTTCGCAACCGCAAACTTCGACGCGGACGATGAACCTTTCGTTGTAATACGCCTGGCCCTATCAAAGGACCTTCATGTCGAGCACTATTTTGGAGCGGGGGCGGCAACCAATTTCTGGAAGCGCGGATCGTTGCGCAGTGGATCAAACATTGGATCCAGCCGGACCAACTGCATCGTCGACACATCGGCACCTTCTTTCTTCAAGCAAGAACTTGCGCATTTCTCGAACGACCAACGCTTCGTCTACTACGAACACGTAGTGGCAGGTATTATGCATTTCGATGACTCGCGAATTCTTCACGCCTGAGCGGAAGCGCTGAATTTTGGGTTTTCTGGCCCACGAATCACACGAAAAACGCTAACGCAAATTCGAATCCGCAGCCATCGGCAGCGGCTACCCACCTCCGCTATCCTCCTTCACCAAATTATTCCGAAAGCTTTCGCTAGCAGACGGGCGCGACAAGAGGCTACGGCGAGGCAAGCAACATTATTTTTTTGAATTCTCTGGTGGCAACTCCCGGATGAACGACCACGAAACTTCGGCCGTCTGGCCGTTGTCGTAGTGGACCAAGAAGCCGCTGCGGGTCCAATCTTCGATCTCAAGTCGGTCGAACTTTGCGTCAGACGAAATCTGGTTCGCAGCGCGAATTGTTGAATGGGGCTCGAGAATGCACAGGCCGTCTACGAACTCGACATCGAACGCATCTTCCCAACTCACATACCGCACGTTTTTAACCGGCGAATACTTGGCCGTTCCAAATGGGACTTTGGCGTTCTTGGTCGCCTTCAAAACCGGCCCTCCTCACGAAGTTCGCGGATAAGTTCGACAATTCTCTTGTCCATTTTCGGCACGTCCATTGGTTCCATCGTATCCAGATTCACACGCGTAATGATTTTACCATCGTTCTCGAATACGTGCACATGTCTCGGTGGGTGATCGCCAATCCACCAGATAAAAATGTAACCGCCACGACGAATCCGGCCCATTCCTCAACATTCTTCAGGGGGCGAGAGTTGATTGTCGATGTTAAAGAAGTTCGCGACGGCGCCGTCGCCAACACGCGAGGCGCGTGTGCTCCCGGGATTTCAGCGGTCGAACCCTATTTCGGCGCGGAGGCGGCAACCAGTTTCTGGAAGCGCGGATCTTTGCGCAGTGAATCAAACATTGGATCCAGCCGGAGCAATGCAGGGGTGAGGGGCGGGTTTGCGGCCAGCGGTCCTTCGTACGGAATCGAAAGCAGCTTTTCCAAAGTGGAGATGGCGCGGTCCCGCAGTTGCGGGATGCGAGCGGCCACGCGGGCGAGGATGTCGAGCGGCCTGGGACCCGTTAGCGCGTCTTTCGCAACCGGACTCATTGCGATCGCGCGCTCGGCCAGAGTCAGCGCAGCGGTGTTGTCACCAAGAGCCATGTTTGTCAGCGCGAGATCTCCCATCAGAACAAAATTTTCAGGTTGTTCTTTTAGGAACGGTTCCAGTTCGATGCGAGCCTGATTCCAACTTTCGCGGGCAGCGGCATGGTCGCCGGCGACTTCCTGTGCCCAGCCTAACCAAAAGCGCAGTTCGCCATTGTAATAACCCAATGCTTGATCCGGCTTGGCCAATATTTCCTTTAGCTGAGCAATGACCGCGGTCGGGCGGGCCTCCAGGATTGCCTGGTAAACTTGCGTTTCCAACGCGTTGGCGTAGTCGGCTCCGAGCCGGAGCGGAGCCAGAAGCGCCGAAGCACGCGGGAGGTCGCCTTGCGCTTGCGCAATTCGCGCCTTTAACACAAGCGTATCTATGTCGTCGGGTGTGATATTGAGAATCTGCTCAAGCTTGGCCAGCGCTTCGGGGAAACGACGAAGGCAGATATAGGAACGCGCGTGTTGAGATAGCAGGCTAACATTGAGTGGGTCTAGTTTTTCCGCTTCGTTGAAATACGCGTCGCTCCTGTCCCAGTTGCCTCGCCTCCGTTCGACATAGGCCAGATATTGAGGAATCCGAGTGTTATTCGGCAGGACGCGATGTGCCTGCTCAAAGTAATTCACCGCACTGTCGTAGTCCTTCAGGCAGGCGTAGTGATAAAAACCCTTGGCTAACACAGCCTCGCCGAGGTCGGGCTGCAGAGTAAGGGCCGTTTCAGCCGCCTCGCGCGCTTCTTCGCGGAGGCCGACGGTTGGTTGAAGACTCTGCGTGAGGTAGCCACTCGCATCGACGGAAGAGAGCAGCGCCCAAGCAAGGGCGAACGTCGGGTCCAAACGCACTGCTTTTTTGAGATATTTCTGCGCGCCAAGGGAGGTCGAAGGCGTGAATCCAGTTTTTAGTGTGTAAGCAAGGCCGCGCAGGTACGCATCGTAGGCCTGAGGGTTGTCGGTCGGTTTGGCAGCAATGACTTCCTGTTCATGGCCTGTGAGTTTCACTCGTAATTGCTCGGCGATGGTTTTGGCCACTTCACTTTCCACCGAAAAAATATCGGTGAGCTTGCGATCAAACGTATCCGACCAAAGGTGGGAATCATTGGCCGCCTTGATCAACTGCACGTTCACGCGCACGGCATCGGCACTCTTCTGCACACTTCCTTCCAGAATATGGGCAACGCCGAGTTGCTTTGCGATGTCGCGCAAGTTTTCCGGGGTGCTTTTGTAATGTTGTGTCGAAGTGCGCGAGATCACCGTCAGATCGGCGATCTTGGATAATCGCGTCAGGATTTCGTCCTGTATTCCCTCGGCAAAATAAGCGTTCTCCTTATCGCTGCTTAGGTTTTCGAATGGCAGCACCGCGATCGATCGTTCCATCGGGGTGAAGGATCGCGTGCGCTGGTACAACCAAGTCCCAAGCGCAACCGCTCCGATTGCAAACGTCAATGCCGCTCTCGCCAGCATAGCTCGCCTGCGTCGCGAGCGCGCTTCAGGGTTAAATCGCGCGTAGCAGCGGTGGACAGCAGAAAGCAAATCGCGCGCCGTTTGTGGTCTGTCCTTCGGGTCGGGGGCGAGCATCGATTTGAGCAGCGCAATAACCTGCCCGGGGAGGTGCAGGCTCCTGAGCTGTTCCAAGGGTAGCTCACTGGTTTGTCTCGCGCGGATTTCTTCCATCGTGCGTCCGACAAAAGGCGTCCGACCGCAAAGCAGATACCAAAGCGTAACTCCCAGCGAGTAGATGTCGGAACGCGTATCAATCCGCGATTGCCCAGCCTCAGCGAACTGCTCTGGGCTGGCAAAAGCCGGCGTGCCAATGAAGCCCGCCTGCGTTTCCTCGGCGCCAGGCTCTGTCTGCGACACCATTACCTTCGCCACTCCATAATCAATCACCTTTACGATGAGCGCCTCGCTCGGATCAGATTCGAGCATGAGATTTGATGGCTTGATATCGCGGTGCACGACACCGCAGACTTCTGCGACCGCCAACGCGCGCGCGGCTTGCTCAATTATTTCCAAGGCGACGGCAAGCGGCATTGGTCCATCACGCCGTACACGGGCTTCGAGCGTTTCGCCCTCGACAAGTTCCATGGCGTAGAAACACTCGCCGTTTTGTTCACCATAATAAGTCACCTGAGCAACATTTGGATGATGAATGTTTGCAGCCGCGCGCGCCTCGCGCAGAAAACGCGACCGCGCGCCGGGATTCTGCGCCACCTTCCGGTCGATCACCTTGAGAGCGACAACCGAATTCAAGACTGTGTCGCGAGCGCGGTAAGTTATGGCCATCGCCCCCGCACCGAGCTCGACCGGGAAGCCATCCGCACCTACCTCGACTTCGAAATGGGCGTATTTCAATGGTCCCGGTGTGAGTCGACCACGCCCGGCTGGTCTCTCCGCCTGTTCGCCGTCTGCCAGAAAGCCGAGGCTAACGAGACAACGCAGGCACTCCCCATTCGGACCGCACTGAGTCAGCGGTCGTCCACAGGTCGCGCAGGTCCCCGCCGTTTCAGGCGCCGTTTTCGCACCTCCGAGACCAATGCTTTCGTCGTCCATGCGTCAGTTCACCTCACGCTGTCAGTATTTGATAGAGATGCCGTAGCTCCCCATCAACATCTGCCGAATCTGAGACCGTACTCGCCACTTCCGCTCTCAACGATTCGCGGAAACGCTGGCGGAGACGCGAAAGCCAGGTGCGCAGAGTCGCGATTGGCACTCCGAGTCGAGCTGCGGCTTCCTCCTGATTCGGCGGCGTGATACTTCCGCCCGCGACGAATGGTCTTAACTCCTCAAGCGACTCAGCTTTGCCTTCCGCTACAAATTCGTTTTGCAAACGTTGCCAGGCCCGCGTCACGATATTCGATGCCCAAACAAGATCGTAGCAACCGGCGTCGCTGAGATGAGAAGTGGCCAACATCGCTGCCTCGGCCTCCGGCAGATGCTCCTCGATCGAGACGATCTGACGCCCGCCACCTCTCTTGAGAGCTCGCACGCGGTCATACTCATTGAACAAGAAATTCTGTAGCGATGTCAGCAGGAACGTGCGAAGGCGACCCTTTTGCCGATCCGCGCGGGTTAATGTGTGTTGCTCAAGCAGATGAGCGAAGAAACCTTGGACGAGATCCTGTGCATCAGCAGATGGATGACCGCGGTGGCGAAGAAAACTGTAGAGCGGCGGCCAATAAGCTTCGCAAAATCCGGAGAGCGCCTGCCGGGCGGATTCCGCTGAGTCCTCTTCCCGCGCGCGCAAAACGACGCTCCAATGCGTCGTTTGAAACGAAGCACCGCCCTCCTGCAGTGTTCCCGGGATCGCTTTCGTTTACGAAGCGTCGCTTATCGAACGCGATCTTGCGAGAACAAAATCGCGCGAGGCGTGGTTCTCTAAAACGTCAGAACCTTTCAGCCGATAATGCTACTGCACTTGCTGCAGCGAATGATCAATGATCTGCGTATTTCTGTAGTGGCAGCCGTGCCGGCTGCACTTCTAATGCGGGCGACACGCCCGCCGCTACAGTCGTCGCCGTCGTCTTAATCAGTAAAATCCGAGAACTTGGTTGTCGCCACTTTCGGACAAAGAACTCGCGACGTACGCATTCGGCGCGTTAGGTCCGCGCTCGCTCTGCTCTCGCGCGATGGCGCCCAGGCTTAAAACTGCAAACGCCACTGCTACAGCTGCTGCGACTATGGCTTCGGTGGATAATTTCATTGCGGTTATGTGTTTTGCGGCGACGCCTTCAGAAGGAGTTCTCTCCATCCGCCACCGAAATTGAACGAAGCCATGCTGTAAACCAGGAACGGATCGTGATTGCAATAGCTCGCCCGAACGAGCGATCGCCAGGCATCACGCAGCAGCTCAAAGGGTCTGATGCAGACTTTTCTCATATTATCAGATACACGAAGGCAAGTGGCTGGCCTCGGCGCCCTCCAGATTACGGCAGCTTGCGAAGACGTGAACGAAAGAGGTCCGCAGTTTCCCGGAAAGGCGGCTGGCACGCGCCGTCCAGTAATCGAGCCAGCCTAGCGACGCATCGTCCAGGACTTCCGCGCGGATAACGTCTGGCGAGACATCCAGTAATTTACAAACGTTCACGAACGAGTACGGCCAGGAGAAATCATTTGCCGTAATCCAACTGTGGGCATCCAGATACAGTTCCCGCTTCAAACCCTTTGTCGCGGGACGGAACCGGCGCAAATCGCGGGCTGCCTGTTTCAGCACACCGGCCGCCAGACCTTTCTCAGAAGTCGGCGCTGGCGGTTCGGTTGGAGCAACAGAAAAATGCCCGCTGCCTGCGTTGTCAGATGCTGCATTTAAGAACGCCTCCAGCTGCTCGCGCGTTAGCCGCGACAAGGGTTCTCCTGCCCGATCTTCGTGCTCGAACCGGGGCGGAAACAGCAAAAATTCACTGGTGAAATCGGGTGCCTGAGTCAAACGATCATCTGCTACGAGGTTCATATTTTGTGGAGCTTAATTTGATTGCCTTTTCCTTTTCTAAAGATTTTGGAGGCCGACATTTCAAAAAATTTGAAATTTCTTGCCAAAGAGGGTCGGGCCCGAAGAACGGCACGCCGGCTTGCGATGGACGTAACCGCCTGATTCCACCGCCATTTGCACCGTCGTAATGGGCGAAACGAGTCCCTCGGCCAGGTGCGTTTGATGCGTTTCCCGGATTTGCCGCTGAGACAGCGGCCGCTACAGCCGAACGCCTCGACGAACCTTGTAAACGATCAAAGGCAATAGCCGGCTCATGGACTGGCTAATGCACGGGATCAAGGTAGGGTGTGCCTGGATCACTCACATTAAAGATCACCAGCCGCAATGGATCGGTGTTGCTGCGGTTGTAACCCGTCATTTTCACGTGCGGCGGCATTATTATCGGCTGACCAGCTTTCACCGTGACCGGCTCGCGTCCCTCCATTTCCAATGTGAACGCGCCTTCCAAGACATAAACAGTCACCGGGAAACGGTGTGTGTGGAACATTGTCTTATCGCGCGGTTTGAAGCTTGCTGTGAGAACTCGCACCTCCTGCTTCTCGCCCTTGGGCATCCCTTGGATGATCTCGCTCAAGAGTAACTGAGGCTTAATCACACCTTGTTCTTGCGCCGTCGCGACCAAACTAATGAGCAGAACCGCGGACCCGAAATAGAACCTTCTCCATTTATTCATGTATGTTTTTCCTTCCACTTTCTTGGATCTTGTAAATGACCATGCCGCGCGCCTGATAATTTGCGAGCGCTTGCGGATGATCGAGGGTGCACGTATGCACCCACACGCGCTTGGGCGCGATCCCGCCACGGCGGGACCAGGCTTCTTCGATTGCGCTGGTCAGCAACGCGCCGCCCAAACCGCGGCCGACAAACTCAGGTAGCAAACCAAAGTACGCGATCTCGACTTCGCCCTGCCTGTCACGCCGTAGCCTTGGCGAAGGCGGATCCGGCTCGGACTCATGTCGCAATTCGTAATAGCCTGCGAGCTCGCCATCGTAGTACGCGGCGAATGTCCGCAGCTCCGGTGCGGCGGCGTAGTCTTTCCATTGTTTATCCGTCCACGGTCGTTTGTCGATCCATTGCCATTGTTCACCAACCGCGAAGTAGAGATCGCGGTTAAAACGCCAATCGCGCTCCGTTTGCTCGCGCACTTGAAACTGGGCATCCGCGCACCGCTTCGGCCGCAGCTGCTCCGGCGATCGCATTTCCAAATACGTCGTGACGAGCGGCGGTCTCTGGTCTGCTGTCCGTAGTTCGTGCTCAGTAGTCACTTTTTCTGCCCGCGAATCACGCGAAACATCCCAAATTTCATAAATCCATTTCGCGTCAATCTGCGTATTTCATGAGGCTCCAACTTAATCTGGTTTGATCTCGGAAAATCCAGCCTGTTTGAGTTGCTGATTTAACGCTGGGAGATCGGAGTCGAGTAATTTGCGCCACGCTTGCATTAATGGCCCAATTTTTTTCTCAACATCGGCGACAGCAGCTTTGGCCGCCGCGGTCGGCGCGGCATCAGCGCCTTGGATTTCGTTGAACAACCTCTCGGTCGATTCGAGCACAAACAGAGACGGCGGCGCGCCTGGACGAGCGTGCGGCGGCCCGAACTGAGCCAGTGTTTGCACAAACGCCTCCAGTTTTTCCGTCACGTCAGGTCGTTCCGCTGCCCGCGCTTTGAGTTTCGTTAGCTGCTCGTTGATCTCGTCAAACTTTTTGCCGATGGGCCCAAGGGTCAGCCGGAGTTGATACAACTGCCACGAGAGATCGAACTGCTCCTGAAGCTCCGCGACGGAAGTTCTCACGCGCGGATCCATTTGGACCGTCAGCGGCTGCGTGAAATTTTTGCCGTCAACTGTTAGCACGACCGTGTAACTGCCGGGGGCGACCCACGGCGACGTGGGCGCGGGTGCCGTATTACCGTACGTCGCCGATATCGGGAACTCCGGCTGCACATTCGGCACCGGTGCGTAGTGCATGTCCCATAAAAAGCGGTGCACGCCAGCTTTAGTTGAAAGCAATTGCGGCGGGCGAATCCAGTAAGCCGGAATTTTCAACCGCTTGGGGTCCGGCTTCACCGGCTCATCTGCACTCGAATATTTCCTGACCGACGCGCCTTTTTTATCCTTGATCTCGATAGCCACGGGACCGGTCGCGTCGTTCGATAAGAAATAATCAATCATCGCGCCGTCGGGCGGATTCTCGCCAGCCGGTTCGTCCGGCGGCAACGGCGTATCGGTATTGACATTGGTGCGAACGCGCAAAGCTGTCTGCGTTTTGAAAAGCAGACTCTCGTTTTGCGTTTGGCTGAACTGACGCAGTGGAGTGATGTTGTCGAGGATCCAGAATCCGCGTCCATGCGTCGCCACGACGAGATCATCATTCTTGACGATGAGATCGCGCACCGAGGTCGCCGGCAAATTCAACCGCAACGATTCCCACTTCGCGCCGTCATCGAACGACACATAAACACCCTTCTCCGTTCCGGCGAAGAGCAACCCTTTGCGCTCGGGATCTTCTCGGATCGCGTTCACCGTTTGGCCTGCTGGGATTCCGTTCACAATTTCTGTCCACGTTTTGCCGCTGTCGCGCGTTCGGAAAATGTGCGGCCGCAAATCGTCGAGTCGCAACGTGTTTACTGCGGTGTAAGCGGTGTTCGCATCGAAATGCCCCGATTCAATCAGCGAAATTTTCTGCCAGGCCGAGATACTCGGCGGCGTCACGTTGCTCCAAGTCTTGCCGCTGTCGGTCGTCAAATGAATCAGACCATCATCGGTTCCGCACCAGATGCGGTTCACATCGAGTGGCGATGGCGCGACCGCGTAAATCACGCCGCGACGATGCGCCTGCTTCGCTGCATCGGCTTTGTACTTTCCGATGCTCGCCGGCAAGTCGTACTGCGGTCGCGATAAATCCGGGCTGATCTTTTCCCAGTGATCGCCGCGGTCGCGCGTTTTCCAGAGTGTGTTTCCAGCGAAGAAAAGCAGATGCGGATCGACGGTTGAAAAGACAACTGGCTCGGTACGCAACGTCCGGAAATCCTCTGTTTGCACCGGCACCGGCAAAATTGCTTGAGCCTGACCGGTTCGTCGATCGAATCGCGTCAGTTTGCCGCCGATGATGATGTCCGAATCGAGCGGATCGGCGACGACATAGCCGTATTCCTCCGCCGCGACTGGCTGCCAGTCGCGAAATGTGATTTCGCCATCGTTGCCGCGACTTGTGATCCCGACAGAGCCGCTTTCCTGCTGACCGCTGTAAAGCCGATACGGAAATGCGTTGTCCGCGCTGACATGATACAACTGCGCCGTCGATTGATTATACCACGAGCTCCAGGTTGCTCCGCCGTTGACCGTGACAATCGCACCTTGGTCCGAGCCGAGAAGAATGATGTCGGGGTTGTTCGGATTGATCCAAATGTTTTGATAATCGTCTCCGCCGGGCGCGCCGCGCCAGCCATCCCACGTTTTGCCGCCATCGGTCGATTTCCAACAGACCACGCTCGCCGAGTAAACGATCTGCGGATTTTTCGGATCGAACCTCACCACGGGCAGATCGCCACCGCCGATGCCGAGGCCCGGGCGCGGATCATCGGTTGTCCCCGTCCACGTTTCGCCCCCATCCTCGGAGCGATAAAGCTTCGCGATCGTTTTTGCCCGGACAGCGGCGAAGAGAGTTTTCGGTGAGCTTGGCGCAATTGCGAGGTTCGCCTGCACGATGTTGTTTGGCAGTCCCTTTGTTAACTGCCGCCATGTCTTACCGCCATCGACGGATTTGAAAATACCGCCGTTGTCTCCATTGAAGATGCCGTTTTCCCACGGACCCTCGCGCGATTCCCACAGCGCGGCGTAAACAATCGCCGGATCGCGCGGGTCGATTTGGACGTCACTGGCGCCAACGTTTTCATCGCGGTAAAGCACCCTTTCGAATGTTTTGCCGCCGTCGAGCGATCGGAACATACCACGCTCCTCGTTAGGCCCGTACGGATGCCCGGCCACGGCCACGAAAAATCGGTCGGCATTTTTTGGATCGACAGCCAACTGCGCGATCTGCTGACCGTCGCGCAATCCCAGATGCGTCCACGTCTTGCCTGCATCGATCGATTTGTAGATTCCATCGCCGACCGAAAGATCCGGCCGATGCAATCCTTCACCGCTCCCGACATAAACCACGTTCGCGTTTGCAGGCGCAACCGCGATCGCGCCGACCGACGCCGTGGGTTGATCGTCAAAAATCGCCTGCCACGTCCGGCCGTAGTCGTTGGACTTAAAAACGCCGCCGTTCACCGGCGCCATGTAAAAGACATTCGGCTGCGAAGGAACGCCTACGATCGCGCGAGTGCGTCCGCCGCGATGCGGTCCGATGTTTCGCCAACGTAGATTCGAATCGAAACCTTCCGCTCGCCCCTCGGCGATTCCGAAAATCACGACGAACGTGATTACAATTGCCGTTCGAAAGAAATGCATAAAACGCGGCCATTCTCTTCTGCGATGAGCAAAGGCGCAACACGCGTGCGCAGAGCAGCGTTCCGGCACGACGCTTCTATCTCACAGGGAGAATGCTTCTTTATTCACAACGTATGGCATCTTGGTAGGGTCGCCGCCGTAGTTGCCTTCAAGAACGTCGATGAGACCCTGTACGCAGCGGCCGGCCATGCCCTTTTCGGGATCGATTTTTCCTTCAGCGCTTTCGCGAGCGCTTTTTCGTCCACGACCGGGCCGCGTGAACTGTTGATCAAATACGCGGTTGGTTTCATCAGCCTCAGCGTCTTTTCGTTGATGAGGTGATACGTCGGCTTGTCAGTTTCGCCTTCGCGCAACAGCGGCACGTGGATCGTGACGTAATCAGCGCTGCGTAACGCTTCTTCGAACTCCACGTATTTGATCCAGGTCTTCTCGTTCTGAATGCCGCGCGCGTAGCGCAGGTCCATCAATTCCTGGATGGCGGCGATGAACTTGTCGTTTTGATACGCCGGGTCGTAGCAAAGGATGTTCATGTCGAACCCGGAGCATTTCTTGATCATCGCCAAGCCGATGCGCCCGGTGCCGATGACGGCGATGGTTTTGCTCGTGACTTCGTCGCCGAGGAACGGCAGGAATGGGTGCCACGACGGCCACTTCTGTTCGCGCACCAGCCGCTCGCTCTGCCACATTTTGCGCGCGAGCATGCCCATCATAAAAAACGCGAACTCGGCCGTGGCTTCAGTGAGCACGTCGGCCGTGTTCGTGAACGGGATTTTGTGTTTGTTCGCGTCGGCGCGATTGATGTTGTCGAAACCGACCGCGATTTGCGCCACTACTTTCAGTGTCCCCTTCCCTGCTTCGAACACCTCGGCATCGATCGGATCACGTAGCGTTGTGATCAAACCATCGATGCCGCTTTTCACTTTCTCGACGATCAATTTCTTCGGCGGCGCCTCGGGGCCTTGAAAAACCTCGAGATCGTACCCGCGCTCGCGCAGCCGGTTCTCCGCAGCATCGCCGATGCGGGATGTTGCGAACACGCGGAATTTTTTCTCGAACATAACTCGAACGATTTAATCAGGAAGCCACGAAAGCAGGAAGTTCCTATTGTAGGGGAGGCGCTCCGCCTACCGCCTTCGTTTCGCTAGTCGCCTCATTCCTCATTACTCGATCTCGAACTCGCGCACCATTCCTAGATCAGCATGGGTGATGTCTGTATGTGAGGCGGATGCGTCGGGCGTCAGGGGCATTTCGCAATGGAGCACGTAGCGCCCGGGTGCGAAGTTCTTTCGTAACCAGACCACT
>WNGL01006798.1_pt1 | contig 19807 bp, 17 predicted proteins | sample 5400591 | NCBI WGS metagenome assembly WNGL01 (sample SAMN13153377, study PRJNA577476) | soil metagenome | isolation source: 80 cm soil or saprolite under Garry oak tree replicate 1 | place: USA:California | collected 2016-06-15 | reverse complement strand
CCGGAGCTCGCTGTTCCGCGCGCTGAGCTCATCGGCGGCCTGCCGCTGCGCCTCGTAGAGCTGGTGAAGCTCACCGCTCATGTGGTTCATCCGTTCGGCCAGGGCGCCGAACTCGTCGCGATTGGGCACGTCGATGCTCGACCCGAAGTCTCCCTTGGCGACCTGGCCGAGAAACCTCTCGGCCTTCCGGACGGGCAGGATGAAAGACCAGGAGATGACGAACCCGAGGCCGAGGGCGAGGAAGATCGAGGCGGCCGCGAAGCCGCCCATGAGAAGGAGGGCGTGACGCTCCGTGGCCTCGAGGCTCTGTCGAAGCCGGCCCATGCCGGCCTCTTCCGTCCGCACGGCCTGGGTGACGAGGATCGCGATATCGCGATACAGCGGAGACCCCTCGTCGAGGTGGAGCGCCATCGCCTCGTCGGCCTTGCCTTCCCGGATGAGGGCAGCGATGCGGGCCACCGTGGCCATGGCCTGGTCCTGGGTCGCCCGGATGCGCTGGATCGTCTCGCGCTGACCGGGCGGACCCGACTGCTCCAGGCTACTTAGCGTGTCGCCGAAGCGATCCTTCTCGCGGAGGATGCTCTCGATGGCGGCGTCGTCCCGGAGAACGAGGGCATTCCGCGTGGAGTTCATCTGCAAACCCAGGGCGTGCTCGATCTGACGGGCGGCGTCGACCCGCTCGCGTGCCTGATCCAGGAGCCGACTGTGGCGGGACACGGTCGCGATCGACTGGAGGCTCATGGCTCCCATCGCGATGAGGAGCATGGCGATCAGAAGGAAAGCACCGAGCAGCTTCGAATGGACCGACGCGCGGAGGCGGGCGACCCACCGCACCAGCGGGCCCAGGGGCCAGTGGGCCAGGAGCAGGCGCGGGATTCTCTCGGTCAGGCCCGGGCTTGCTTCCGGGGCCGGAACGGTGGGCATGACGGAGCGCTCGATCTCGTGTGCGCACATGTGGCGTGGTCCTCGGGTGCGGCGGGCCATGCTAACAGGGCGTACCCCCGCGGGTCAATGCGAGGCCCTCCCCCGTCGCCTTCCTTGACAGGTCGGCGGCCGGAACACATAATCGCCGCGTTTCCCCGCGGCTCGCCGCGCCCTCTCACTGCCGAGATGAGGAACCCCATGACGACCGACGCTGCCACGAACGCACAGAACGCCACCTCGCGGCGCGGGCTCATCAAGGCCGCCGCGGTCGCCAGCGGAACCGCCGTCATGGGCTTCCCCGCGGCCATCCGCGCCCAGGCACCCGTTAAGTGGCGCATCCAGACGGCCTGGCAGCCGAAGACCGCAGGCTACAAGGCGTTCCAGAAGTACTGCGCGAACGTGAAGGAGATCTCGGAGGGGAAGCTCCAGTTCCAGCCCTTTCCGGAGGCCGCGATCGTCGGGACCTTCGAGATGTTCAACGCCGTGAAGGGGGGCCAGCTCGATGCCATGCACTGCTTCTCCAACTACTGGCCGGGGAACATGCCGGTCTCGGCCTTCCTCTCCTCCTATCCCCTGGGGTTGGATCGACCGGACCAGTGGGAAACGTGGTTCTACGAGCTGGGGGGTCTGCAGATCGCACGGAAAGCGTACCAGGCCCACAACATGTTCTACGTGGGGCCGATCCAGCATGACCTGAACCTGATTCACTCCAGGGTCCCCATCCGCTCCTTCGAGGAGTTCAAGGGGAAGAAGATCCGTTTCCCGGGCGGGATGATCGCCGAGATCTTCTCGTACGCCGGCGTCTCCACGGTGATCCTCCCCGGCGGCGAGGTGGCCCCGGCACTGGAAAAGGGGCTCCTCGACGCCTCGGACTACACCGGCCCCGCCGTGAACTACGACCTCGGCTTCGCGGAGGTAGCGAAGTACATCATCATGGGACCGACCTCGACGCCGTGCCTCCACCAGCCCGTGGACCTCATGGACCTCACGGTCAACATGGCGAAATGGAATGCGCTGCCGAAGCACATGCAGGACCTCGTGATCGCCGCGACGCGCCAGCATTCGTGGGATCAGTACGCGTACATCCAGAAGGCGAACATCGAGGCCTGGGAAAAGTACAAGGCCAAGGGAGTCCAAGTCATCCGGCTGTCCGAGGATGACGTTCAGAAGTTCCGGCGGTACGCCATCCCCATGTGGTTCAAGTGGGCCAAGAGGGACCCGTTGGCCAGGGAGGCGTTCGCGTCCCAGCTCGCGTTCATGAAGACGATCAGCGTCGGGTACATCCCCGACTCGATGCTCGTCGACATCGACGGGAAGACGAAGCTCAGCCTCTAGGGGTTCGGGCCGGGCCACCCTCGCCTCGGGCCCGATCGTCAAGTATCATGGAATACGTCGCGCGCAGCGGCGGGTGTGGCAGAGCCGTCCTACCACCAAAATCCCAAGGAGGCATATCCGTATGTCCGAAACACCGATGGGGCTCAAGCTCGGACAGACCGTCCCGGACTTCGAGCTCACCACCTTCGATCCCGTCAAGGGAGATTTCGGCAAGTTCAGCCTGAAGGAGCAGATCGCCCGGAAGCGCTGGTCCATCCTCTTCTTCTATCCCGCCGATTTCACCTTCGTCTGAGCTACCGAGTTCGCTGCTCTGGCAGAGCACCAGGAGCGGTTCGAGCGGATGGGCTGTGACATTGCAAGCTCCTCAACATGGAAATGAACTTCTACAACCTCGGCCGGAACATCGACGAGATGATGCGGAAGTTCACGGCCAATATCTACATGGGCAAGAAGACCAACGAGGTCTGCCCGTCGAAGTGGAAGGACGAGGGCGACGAGACTCTCGTGAACCCCGGGGCCAAGATGGTCGGGAAGGTCCACGAGGCGCTGAACTCCTAGGCTCGCTCGGCCCACGCATCGCCGCGGTCACCTCGCGCCCGACAAATACGAGGGGCGGCCGCGGCGATCTGACGTCCTCCCATGATCATCCACCCGCCTCCTGCTCGTGCCCCGCCCTCATACCCGGCGCGTGGCGAACCGGGTCCGGGTGCGGGGCCTCGCTCGGCGCGGTTCGGTACCACGACGGCACCAGCGAGCCGATGGCGAATCCGATGACCACGGTGAGCAGCCAGATGTCGCGGAGCGGCCGCACGGCCTGCACGGGCATGTCGGGATCGGTCGCGCGCAGCGCGAGGGCAGCTTCCCGCGTGCTGAGGAGCAGCTCGTGCACGAGCCAGGCGGCGATGCACATGACGGCGGTGAGGGCGATGGCCTCCGCCCAGCGCAGCCGCGCGGGCGTCAGCAGTCCGGCGAATCCGTCCCCGGGCTCGTCATCGGCCAGGAAGGCCAGCGCGTAGGCCGTGGCGAAAGTCATGATGGCCCAGGGGCTGGTCTGCCAGTAGAGCTCCCAGGCCGTCACCACGTCCCCACGATAGGTCACGACCCTCACCAGAAAGCTGATGAGCGCACCAGAACCCGCCGCCAGCAAACCCGACAGCAGATACCATCCCCACGGCCGGCCGTGCGCCGCGCTGCGCCGGGCGAAGCGCCACCGGGCCTTGGGAGCGATCGCGCACCACACCGCGACGCAGTAGATGGCGGCGATCATGAGGGCGAGCACCAAGAGCTTGGGATCGACCCTCGTCCCCCCTCCCCTACCGTGCTGCATGAGGACGAAGCCGAACGCGTAGACGATGGTCAAGCCCGTGAAGAGACCGAGCAGCTCGTTGATGGTGAGACGCCGAGGAGGCTCCGGGTCCAGGCCAAAACCCAGCCGGATGAGCTGGCTGACCCTGGCCCGCTGGGTGAACTGGCACAAGAGCACGGCGTGGCTGACCGCCTCGTAGACGTCCTTGAGGAGGGCCTCGATCTCATGCACCACGTCGTCGCGATAGGCATAGATGGCTCCCCCTTTCTTCGTGGGCTCAGGATCCGCCGTTAGCTCACGCAGCAGGCTGAAGCACCTCGCCGTTTTGGGGACGAGGGCCTCGTAGCGAAGCCGGAGCGCGGTGAACTCGTTCGGATAGGTGAGGACATAGCTCGTGAAGTGTGCGTCGGCATCCCAGCCGTCGAGCTCGTGCATGAGCATCGACAGCTTCGTCCACAGATGCTGGGGGGCCGACCCTTCTTCGAATCGGATGTCGACGGCCTCCAAGCCCTTGGCGACCATGGCGTCCATCAACTCCTGCTCCCGCTCGGCACTCACCCGAAACGGCGCCCGCCGAAGCTCGGCGCTGAGCCGCCGCACTTCGTGAGGGATGGCCGCCATGCGCTGCAGCCTGGCCCGGAACCACTCATCCATGCTCGACAGGATCGGGATCTTCGGGAGGAGGACGGTCAGGATCAGCGCGACGAGCAGTGGCGGCGATTGCCGCGCCCATGGCGGGATACCCTCGCCGATCTCGGGGGCGCTGGCGACGAGGCGGTCCAGGGCCTGGGGCGACAGGAGCAGGAATGCGAACACTCCCAGAGCGATGGCCCCGTACAGGGACAAGGCGGTGTAGTAAGACGCGGCCGTGGTCGTCGACCGGCTGATGCGGTAGGAGACCACGCCGTCCTTGGGATCGGACGGCGGCGTCTTGAATCGATCCACCGCGAACACCACGATCACGATGGCGCTGAGAGCGATCTCCACATAGTTGACCATGTCGGTCCTCCTCTGCGGAGGGGACCGAATCCCTCCGCCAAGCTCATTGGGTCCTCGCTTGGCGGGATTGCATTCCCGGCTCCAATTTCATGCCCCTATTGTCCATGTCCGTGTCCCTATTGACGCAGAAGGCTCCGCGGCCTGCGGAAGGGAAAACTGCCTGATCACGGCCTGAGCCGTGGCGGGTAGAACGCCTGCGCAGTCGATTCGAGCTGGTGAGCCAACGGACGACGAGGGGACAGCGGCAGGTCTATCTCGTGGCATTCTCCGGATGACTGGCTACTCTCAGGCCTGAATCTTTGTCGAACACGTGGTACCGCCTGAAGGTGAGCCAGACGTGGGCGCCCGTTCCGAGATTCGGAGCGTCCGGCGTGTAGGCGTGAACCTCCTGCTCTGCCATCTGAATGGTGAGGATGGTGGCATTCATCATGGGGAGGGTGGCCTTGCCGACGATCACGCCGCCGCTGGCCCCGTCTCGCCGCTCCGCGGACACCTCGAGATCCTCAGGCCGCACCCCGATCCAGGCATTCGGCGGGGCCTCCAGGTGAGGGAGCAGGCGCGCGTCGATGAGGTTGATGGGAGGCGTGCTCATGTGCAGATTCAGGAATCCCGCCACGAACACGCTCGCGGGGCGGTGGTAGATCCTCTCGTATGTTCCCGTCTGGGCGATTCGCCCTCGATCCATGATGGCGAGGAGGTCCCCGAGGATCAACGCCTCGTTGTGATCGTGAGTCACGTACACCGTAGTGATACTGAACTGCTTCAGCAGGATCTTGAGATTGACGCGATACTTTTCCCTCAGCGCCTGATCGAGATTGGCGAAGGGCTCGTCGACGAGGAAGAGCGTGGCGTCCCGGGTGATGCACCGACCCAAGGCCACCCGCTGCTTCTCGCCTCCGGACAGCCGGCTCGGCTTCCGATCGAGGAGGTACTCCAGCTCCACTCCCATGAGCTCGCTCGTTCGCCGGTACTTGGCCTTGGCCATCTCGTCCAGGTCCGCCGTCTTCTTGCGGAACAGGAAATACGATAAGACGTTCGTGCGCGAGCTGAAGTGGGGATAGAGCGCATAGTTCTGAAAAACCATCCCGATGCGTCGGTCTCCGGGCGGCACGTCCTTCACGTCCACCCCGTCGTAGCGGACCTCTCCCGAGTCCGGCACGATCAAGCCCGCGATGATCTTGAGCAACGTGGTCTTTCCACATCCGCTCGGCCCCAGAATGACCAGGGTCTGGCCGTCGGGAACCCTCAAGTTGAGATTTTGAATGGCGAAGGTGGACGACCTGCCTCTCTCGGACGAGGCGGCGGCGGGCATGGCCGCATTCACGATCACCTCGAAGCCCTGGGCGTCCCGGTCCTTGAGTGTCTTGCAGACGTCGATCAGATCGATTCGCGCCACGCCGTCGCTCCGCTGCTGCCGTGGATTCCCATGCTGGCCGTCATACTACCTCAGGCGATCTCTGCCGGCCCACGCCCCCCGCCCTCTCCTTGCCGGATCCCGAAGTGCCGGGTAGCATGACATGTCATGAGCGATGCGACACCCCCCGTCCCGATCCCTCCCGCCGCGAGCATGGAGCGTGTCTTCCCCACCCTCACCTCGGAGCAAATGGCCCGGGTGGCTCTCCACGGCCGCGTGCGTCAGATTCAGCCTGGCGAGGTGATCGCCGACGTCGGTGATGTGAACGCGCATTTCTTCGTCGTCACGGCGGGCCGCCTCGACGTCCACCGGCCCTCCGGCGCGGCCGGAGAGCTCGTGGCCGTCCATGCTCCCGGCCATTTCACGGGCGAGGCCACCATGCTGTCCGGCCGGCGCGGGCTCGTGCGCATCCAGGCGAGCGAGCCGAGCGAGGTGATCGAGCTCGAGCGCGAGCGTCTTCTCGCCCTCGTGCAAACCGACAGCGAGCTGAGCGATATCTTCATGCGGGCGTTCATCCTCCGCCGCGTGGAGCTCATCGCGCACGGTCTGGGCGACGTGGTGGTGGTGGGCTCCAGTCATTCTCCGGGCACCCTGCGCATCAAGGAGTTCCTCACGCGCAATGGCCACCCCTACGCGTATATCGATCTCGACCACGACACGGGCGTCCAGGATCTCCTCGATCGCTTCCACGTGGACGTCTCAGACGTGCCGGTGCTGATCTGTCGCGGGGACGCCGTGCTCCGGAATCCCACGAATCAGCAGATCGCCGACTGCCTGGGCTTCAACGAGGCGGTCGATCCCATGCAGGTGCGGGACCTCGTGATCATCGGCGCCGGCCCCTCCGGGCTCGCCGCGGCCGTGTACGGCGCGTCGGAGGGCCTCGACGTCCTCGTGCTCGAGTCGAACTCGCCGGGAGGCCAGGCCGGCCTCAGCTCCAAGATCGAGAACTATCTCGGCTTTCCCACGGGCATCTCGGGTCAGGAGCTCGCGGGACGCGCCAACACCCAGGCGCAAAAGTTCGGGGCCAAGATGATCGTGGCCCGCGTGGTCACCCGCCTCGCGTGCGAAAGAACACCCTACCGCGTGCTCATGGACAACGGAGCGAGCGTACCCGCCCGGGTCGTGATCATTGCCACCGGCGCCGAGTACCGGCGACTGTCCGTGGAGAACCTCTCGCAGTTCGAAGGCGCGGGGGTGTACTACGGCGCCACCTTCGTCGAGGCTCAGCTCTGCCGAGGGGAAGAGGTCATCGTGGTGGGCGGAGGCAACTCGGCCGGCCAGGCCGCGGTGTTTCTCGCCCAGACCGCCAAGCACGTGCACATGCTCGTACGCTCCCGGGGTTTGGCCGAGACCATGTCGCGCTACCTGATCCGCCGCATCGAAGAAAATCCCGCCATCGCCCTGCATGCGAGCACGGAGATCGAGGCCCTCGAGGGTGGCTCTCAACTCGAGCGCGTACGCTGGCGGAATGATCAGGCGGGACGCGTCGAGACGCACGGCATCAGGCACGTCTTCGTCATGACGGGAGCCGTGCCGAGCACGGGGTGGCTCGAGGGTTGCGTGGTGCTCGATGCCAAGGGGTTCATCAAGACGGGCCCGGATCTCTCGAGCGAGGAGCTGGCCGCCGCGCGCTGGCCCCTTACGCGCCCTCCGTATCTCCTCGAAACCAGCCGGCCCGGCGTGTTCGCGGTGGGCGACGTTCGCGCGGGCAACATCAAGCGAGTGGCCTCGGCGGTGGGGGAAGGATCGATCGCCGTCTCCCTCGCCCACCAGGTGCTCCACTGATCCGCATCGGCACGTCCGGCTACAACTATCCTGAATGGCGGGGGACCTTCTATCCGGAGAAGTTTCCCACCGCGAAGATGCTCCCGTACTATGCGGAGCGCTTCTCCACGGTGGAGATCAACTACACCTTCTACCGCATGCCCAATGCCAAGACGATTGCCGGCTGGGGCGCGGAGACGCCCGCCGGGTTCTCCTTCACCCTCAAGGCGCCCCAGCGCATCACGCACTTCGCGCGGCTGCGCGAGATCGACGATCCGCTGCGCTACTTTCTTGACACGGCGGCGGGACTGGGGCCGAAGCTCGGTCCCGTGCTCTTCCAGCTGCCGCCCAACTTCAAGAAGGACCTGGACCGCTTGGGCGGCCTCCTCGCCCACATCCCCGCGGGACTCCGCTGCGCCTTCGAGTTCCGCCACGAGAGCTGGCTCGCGGACGACGTCTACGAGCGCCTGCGTGCCGCCAATGCCGCGCTCTGCGTGGCCGACACGGAGAACGCCACCACCCCCCTCGAAGTCACCGCGGACTGGGGCTACTTCCGCCTGCGCGATCAGGGCTACACCGCGGCCGACCTCGAGGAGTGGAGCGGGACCATCCGGCGACTCGGGAGCAGCTGGCGCGATACCTTCGTCTACTTCAAGCACGAGGAGGCCGGAACCGGCCCCGCTTTCGCGCGTCAGCTCCAAGCTTTCCTGGATTCCTGACCTCGCCCGCCCCCTCGTCACCCTCCCCGCCGAACCGCTGCTCCATGCGGGCGAGGGCGGCGGCCATATCGATCTCTCCGGTCAGGACGGGGACCAGCGGATCGGCCATCTTGTCGAATCGCTTGGGGACCGTGACCATGGTGAAGCGCGCAGGGTCCAGGCGCGCCGTCACCTCACTCCATCGAAGGGGGCACGAGGCGGGAGCGCCGGGAAGCGGGCGGAGGGAATACGGCGCCACGATGGTCTGGCCGTGACCGTTCTGACCGAAGTCGATGTAGACCTTCCCTCCACGGGAGCGAAGGGGTCGGGCGATGGTGGAGATGTCAGGCTCCGCCTCCACGCCGAGCACGGCGAGCAGGCGCGCGAAAGTCCGCACCTCGTCGTCGACGTAGCGGGCGCCGAGGGGGATCAGGATGTGGAGCCCCGTCGCTCCTGAAGTCTTCGGGCAGCTCGGTAGCGCGAGGTCGTCCAGAATGCGGTGGAGGGCCTGCGCCACCTTCACCACGTCGGTGAAGGGAGCGCCCTTGGGATCCAGATCGAGCACCAGCCAGTCCGGCCGCTCGAGCGAGCCCAGCCGCGACGCCCACACGTGCAGGGGGATCGCCCCAGAGTTGGCCACGTACCGCAGGGACTCCACGTCGTCCACCACGAAGTAGTCGATCTCGCGTTCGGCATCCTTCGAGTAGACCCGTTCCGTGCGGACCCAGGCCGGAGCGAACTCTGGAGCGTCTTTCTGATAGAAGGACTTGCCGGTGATCCCGTCGGGATAGCGCGTGAGCACGAGTGGCCGGTTCCTGAGATAGGGAAGGAGAAGAGGCGCCACCCTCTCGTAGTAGGCGACCAGATCTCCCTTCGTATAGCCGTCGGCGGGCCAGAATATCTTCTTGAGATTGGTCAGCCTGACCTCCTTGGCCATGCTCTCCTCTGATGCCGGAGACGCGGCAACCAGGGGGACCGCTATCTCCTCCCGAGCGTCGCTGTGGGGAGGCGGGGAAAGCTCCTCGCGCCGGCAGTCCTCCGGGCGCGCGTCGCTCCTCAGGTCGAGAAAGGTGGGATGCCGGATACCGCCGTCGTCGGTCCAGTCGGTGAACCGGACTTCGCAGACGAGCCTGGGCTCCACCCAGTGATGCCCCCGACCCGTCGGGGTCGCCCCGGACTCGAAGGGCGGGGTGGCGCGCGCGACGGGCTGGAGCTTTTCCCACAGACTCTTGAGCCCCGCCTGATCGAAGCCGGTGCCGACCTTGGAGACGTAGACGAGGCGCGCGCCGTCGTACAGACCGATATGCAGCGCGCCGAAGTAGCCCCGCGCCCCCTGGGGATCGGTGTAGCCGCCGATGACGAAGTCCCGGCGGCGTTGACACTTGATCTTGATCCAGTCCCGAGAGCGGCCGGGGGTGTAGGCGCTGCTCGCCTTCTTGGCCACGATCCCCTCGAGACGCGCTTCGGCGGCCGCCTCCAGGAAGGCATCCCCGTGCTCCACCACGTGATCGACATAGTGCACGGGGCCGAGCGGAGGCATGAAGAGCCGAAGACATTCCTTTCGTTGGGTCAGGGGCAAACGGCGCAGGTCGTGACCGTCGAGCTCCACACAGTCGAAGAAAACTCCCTCCACGGGAATCCGGACCGCGGCGCTCTCGATCTCTCGGGGATCGGTCAAGGCCATGCGCGGTTGAAGCCGCTGGAAGCTCGGCCGGCCTCCCGGGTCGAGGGCCACGATCTCCCCGTCGACCACGAAGTGCTCGACGGGCAGGGCGAGGAGGGTTCGCACGAGGTCGGGATAGCGCCCGGTGATGAGCTGCCCGCTCCGCCCATAGAGCTCGACCCGCCCGCCGCGGCGCGCCGCGAGCACCCGCACGCCGTCGAACTTGATCTCGAAGAGCCATCCCTTGCCGGAAGGCGCCCGCTCACTGAGGGTGGCGAGCATGAAGGCCTGGCGGCTCGCCGTCACCTCGCGGCGTGGAGCATCGAGCGCCGCCACCCGGCGCCGAACGGCCGCCAGATGTCCCGGCACGTCGGCCATCTCCTCCACGGTGAGGCCGGAGAGGACGGATTGCGGATATCGCTCGGTCAGCTCTTCGCTCGCCGCCGCGCCGTCCGCCTTCTTGAGGAGCAGCCACTCCTTGTCCTTCCCCGACATGCGGGCAAGCATCCAGCGCCCGCGCAGCTTGTAGCCGAAGAGCTCGAATTCGAGCTTCCCTCGGCGGAGCTGCTCCAGAGGATCCTCGGGCTTCACCGATCGATACGATCCGCGGTCCCACACGATGACCGACCCCGCGCCGTAGTTGCCGTGGGCGATCACCCCTTCGAAATCCGCGTACTCAACGGGGTGGTCCTCCACGTGCACGGCCAGGCGCTTCTCTTCCGCATGCACCGAGGGGCCCTTCGGCACCGCCCAGCTCTTGAGGACACCGTCCATCTCGAGCCGGAGGTCATAGTGAAGCCGCCGCGCGGCATGCTTCTGGACCACGAAGCCTCGGCCGGCCGTGAGCCGGCGGCCCCCGAAGGGCTCGGGCGTCCGCTCCGGATCGCGCTTCTTCCGGTAGGCTTCGAGCTGCGGTGCCCCGTCGTCGATCACAATCCGTCGCCCCTTTCCCTGTCGATCACCACAACCGGTGTGCGGCATCGCCGAGAGGCTTGGAGCATAACTGGAGCCGTGCTACCGTGCCAAGTCTCATAGAAGTTCACCAGTTGGGAGGGACCGGCTATGGCTCCGCATTCACTCGGATCGGGGACGATCTCTTTCGGGCTCGTCTCCATACCCGTCAAGATGTACACGGCCGCCTCGTCGGGTGGGGTGAGCTTCAACCAGCTTCACACCAAGTGCGGCAACCGCCTCCGCCAGCAGATGTTCTGCCCGGTGGACAACGAGGTCGTGGACCGGAGCCAGATCGTCAAGGGGTACGAATTCCAGAAGGACCAGTACGTCCGCTTCACGGACGAGGAGATCAAATCGCTCGAGGGCGAGGCCTCCAGGGTCATCGACATCGCCGAGTTCGTGCCGCTGTCCACCGTGGATCCGATCTACTTCGAGAAGACATACTACCTGGGCCCGGACAAGGGCGGCGAGAAGGCGTATCGGCTCCTCGCCGATGCCATGACCAAGACGGAGCGGGTGGCCCTCGCCAAGTTCGTCATGCGCGGGAAAGAGAGCCTCGTGCTGATCCGTCCCTCCCAGCACGGGCTCATGCTCCACACGATGTACTTCGCGGACGAGGTGCGGGACTTCGGCGAAGTCGGCAAGGGCGAGGGCGCCACCCTCAAGGACGGCGAGCTGGGGCTGGCCCTCCGGCTGATCGAAGACCTCTCGCACGAGGAGTTCAAGCCGGACCAGTATCAGGACGATTACCGTCAACGGGTCCTCGATCTCGTCAACTCCAAGGTGGAAGGCAAGGAAGTCACCACGGTCGCGCCGGAAGCGCATCGGGCGCAGGTCATCGACCTCATGGATGCGCTCAAGCAGAGTCTGGCCAAGCGGGCGGGATCGCAGGCCGAAGCGCCCGCGAGAAAGTCCGAGGCCGCGCCGTCGGGCGCGCCGATGGCCAAGAAGCCCCCGGTGAAGGTGACGAAGCGCGCCGCCGATCAGGACAGAGTCGAGAAGAGGGCCCAGGCCGGAAAGAAGTAATCCCGCCGCGCACCCTTTACCTCGCGAGTAATTGCGAGGTGCCGAGCCGGGTGCTACGGTGACGGCAACCGTAGCCACCTACACCCTCACCTCGGAGGACACCATGGGCGCACGAGCGGACATGCTGGCGAAGCAGTTCGAGACCAAGGCGAGCGAGTTGAGCGGCACCATCGAGAAGCTCTCAGATGCAGACTGGAAGAAGGTCACCGCGGCGGAGAAATGGCCGGTCGGCGTGACCGCTCACCATGTGGCGGGCGCCCACGAGCCCATCTCCGGAATGGCCAAGACGGTGGCGAGCGGACAGGCCCTGCCTCCGTTCACCATGGCCCAGCTCGACGAGATGAACGCCAAGCACGCCAAGGACTTCGCGGGCTGCACGAAGGCCGAAACGCTCGCCCTCCATCAGAAAGGGGTGGCCAGCGCGGCGGCGATCGTGCGGGGCTTGTCAGACGCCGAGCTCGATCGGACTGGCGTGTTGCTGACCGGTATGGACAAGATGACGGTGCAGCAGATCGTCGAGGGGGTCCTGATCAACCATGTCGCCGAGCACCTCCAGAGCATCCGTGCCACCGTGGGGCACTGAGCCCGCGCCGAGGTCTCTTCAGTCGTCGATCGCCTGGTAGGCCAGTGTCCAGAAGTCCGAGTAGAAATCGGATGGAGTCGGACTGTTCATGAGGCGCTGGACGAGCAGGATGGCGACCATGTCCTCCTGGGGATCGGTATAGCATGACGTGTTGAAACCGCCGTCCCAGCCGAAGCTGCCGGACCCCGGACCCACGCCATCGCGCCGAGTGACCACGGCGAGGCCGAAGCCCCAGCCGTGGCCGTCCCAGAAACCGGGAAAGAAGGGCGAGGCCGCCTTCTGCTCTGGAGTCAGCTGATCGGTCGTCATGAGCTCGACGGTCGGACGCGCGAGCATGCGCTCCTTCCCGTACCGGCCGCGGCTCAGCATCATGCGTGCGAAGGCGAGGTAGTCGTCGGCCGTCGAAACGAGCCCCCCGCCCCCGGACGGGAAGACCGGGGGACGGGCCCACCGGCCGTCGTGCGCTTCGTCGTAGATCGCGAGCCGGCCCGTCCCCGCATCCATCTGATAGCAGGTGGCCAGCCGGTCGAGCTTCGCCTCCGGCACGCTGAACGCGGTGTCCTTCATGCCCAGGGGCGCGAAGATGCGCTCCTGCAGGAAATCTCCCAGGGTCATGCCGCTCGCGCGGGCGATCAGCACGCCCAGAATCTCCGAGCCCGTCATGGCCTTCTGGATCGGGTAGCGGCCGGGGAACACCATGACCGCGCCGAAGCCCAGCCGAAACGTCAGGAGATCGCGCAGGGTGATCGGGCGGTGGGCAGGCACGGTGTCATCGAGCGGGCTGTCGATTCCTCGCAAGACCGTACGATGGCCAAGCTCGGGCAGCCACCGGTCCACCGGCTCGTCCAGCCGTAGCTTCGCCTCCTCGACGAGGAGCATGGCCGCGACGGCCGTGATGGGCTTCGTCATCGAGGCGATGCGGAAGATGGTGTCGCGCCGTATGGGGGTGCCGGTGGCGAGATCGTGGGCGCCGATCGCCTCGACATGAACCTCGTCGTGGCGGCACAGCAACGTGACCACGCCCGCCAGCTCTCCGCGCTCGACATAGCCGCGCATGACATCCGCCATGCGGCCGAGCCTCTCCTGGGAAAACGCGCCTGATCGATGGCTCATTCCAAGGCCTCCTATGTCACGGCCGCCGCTTCGGCGATGGATTTCATTTGGGCCAGACCCTTTTCGAACATGCCGCCGATCATCGTGTCCATGCTCATGAACATGCCGATGGCCCTACTCATGAAATGCGGCCGGCCGAACATGGTCCATGTGACCAGGGTCTGCTCGCCCTGTGGGCTGAAGGCGAACTCCGCGTACCCCAGCCTCGCCGCCGGATCGAGCCTCACCCACGGCGACCATCCCTCCCACTTGTGAAGGTCGTTCACCTGTGCGAATACGACCGCGGGCGGAGCGGACACCACGGCAGACCGCTCCACACGGAACTCCGAGGGCCGCAGGGCGACGATGGCCACGAACACCATCACGATCACCACGAGACCGATGAGGATCTTGATCAGCATGGAGCCTTGTCTCCCATTAACTCATCTCCCATTGAAGGATGAAGTGGTCAGCCATCACATGTCTTACGTTTTCTGTAAGTCGAACGAGCCGGCGACGAATCGACAGGTCTGTGGCCGGAAAGAACGGTGCACCGATTGAGCAGCTCGTCGGAGAACTTGTCGTTTTCATTGCCTTGCCGAGAGCCGCGCCAGCGAAGTCATCGGGAGCATAGCCGTCTTCGCCTTGGTATGGGAGAAGCGGAACTCACGCGTTCATGCTCGTTTTTCGGCGGTCTGTTCGAGCATCCGACAGCGCAAGAGGAGGGAAGAAATGACGCACCGACTGGGGACATCCCGGAGCGGGTCGGGCCCCGAATGAGCTCTAGATCGGTAGTTGTGCATCTCCCTTTAGAGAGTTATCATCCTCTGCAAAGGGGGACGGTCGATGGTGAAGCGCTCAGGGAAGGTCACGAAGAAGAAGCTCAGCGTCGCTCGAGTGGTGGTTAAGCGGTCCAGGGCCTCGTCGCCGCCCCCACGCCCCGTGGTCGCCTTCAAGGCATTCCTCGCCAAGGACACTCCCACCGCGAGAAAGATCCAGCTGATCCGGGGTGGCGTCACCGCCCGGGTGGTCGACGACATGGTCGAGTACTTTCACCTTCCGAAGAGCGAGATCTTCAGGATTCTCCGTACCCCCGAAAGTACGGCCCACAAGCTCATCAAGGACGGCCGGCCCCTCGACGCGGGAGCATCAGAGCGGGTGGTACGAGTGGCAGATATCGCCCGGATGGCCGCGGACACGTTTGGCGGCCGAGAAGCGGCTACGCGGTGGCTCAAAACCCCCAACCTTGCCTTGGACACCGCCACCCCCCTGTCCATGCTGGACACGGAACCTGGCGCGGGCGAGGTCCGAAGGGTCCTCTCTGCCATCAACTACGGCGGCGCGTTCTAGGTGGCAGAGGCCGTCCTGTGGCGAATCGCACGACATGCGTATGCCCTGGACAGGCTCGGCCAGGGAGCACGGGACGCGGGGGGCCGCTGGAACATGGTGGGTACCGCGGTCATCTACACCGGCCGTACGGTGGGAATTGCCGCACTCGAGAAGTTCGTCCATCTTGCTGGCGTAGTGCCACCCGATCTGGTCCTGGTTCGCGTCGTGCTTCCAAGGGGCGCGTCCTCGGAAACCCCCTCCGCCGCCGACCTCCCTCCCGGTTGGGACGCTCTACGTCCCGGTCCGGAGAGCATGCAGTACGGCACGCAGTGGGTCCAGGAGAACCGCTCGCTGGTCTTGTACGTCCCTTCCGCCATCGTTCCGGAGGAGACCAACGGCGTTCTGAACCCGAGTCACCCGGAATTCCGCGCCGTCCGGATGAAAATCGAACGTGAGTTTCTCTACGACTCCCGGATGTTCGCGGGCCGCCGGCCCAGGCCTCGCTGACCGTTCAGGGGTCAGAGCTCGAGCCGATACAGCCGGACCCACAGATCCGGCTCCCGCCCGCCTTCCTTCTTCACGTTGAAGCGACCGCCGGACGGTCCGGGTATCGGTGAGGTCCGCCACAGCGACGGCTTCATGGCCAGCTGCTCGCGAAATTCCTCGGTGGCCCAGATCTGCCCGGGCTCGACGTGCGGCTCGACTCGGGCGGCGCAGAGAATCGCGTCGCCTCCGGCAATCACGGTCTCGACCTCAACGACGCGCTGACGCGTCTGGACCTCGCCATAGTGCAGCGCCATGCGCAGGCGGGGCTGTCCGGGAGCCTGGTAGACATCGTCCATGATCTGCCGTGCCATCTGGGCCAGCGCCACGGGATCGTCATGGACGATCATGATCGCGTCGCCGCCTCGGGTCTCGGTGATCAGGGCGCCCTGGGCCCACTTCTTCACCCCGTCTTCGAGCGCCTTGCGGACCGGGGCATCTTCGCCTGAGCGCATCAGGGTGCCGAAGCCGTGGACGTCGGCCTTCAGGACACACAGACGGCGGACTTGGAGCGTGTGATCGGCGGTCGCCGACTCCCGCCACGGCCGCCCGTAGCCCACGATGTTCACCCGGTCGATCCGCTGGAGATAGGCGGGATTCGCTCGACCGATCACGTCCGAGAGCACCGGATGCACCAGATAGTGCGTGGCGTGAGGGAGCACGCCGTCGGGCTCGAGGGTGGCCTCGCCGGGTCGCAGGAACCGCTGCACGGCCTCACCCCGCACGCGATCGTGGTGGACGTAGCCGAGCAGCCCGGTGCGATACAGCGCGCAGAAGACGTGTCTGGCCTCCCCTCCGTCGCCCGTGGCATTGTGCTCCTCGAAGAGCAGCTCGATCTCCTCGCGAGTCAGAATGTGGCCGGGCAGCCGGCGCAGAAACCGGTCGAGATCGAGGTCGCCCACGTGGGGGGCGATCTCCGCCAGATACTCGTGGGCGATCTCGCTCGCGGCCATGTTCACCTCTTCCTTGAGGCGGTACTCGTCCCGTCGCTCCTCGGGCCGGAGGGCACCCAGCCGCTCGCCGATCGTCATGAGGTCGCGCGGTCGAAGCAGGGTGTGCCGGCACACGTAGTCGAACGCGTCCTCCTCCTCGCGGGTGTAGGTATGGGTGACGTGGGTCCGGCCGAGGAAGGCCTCCAGCGGATGGGCGCGCCAGCGTTCGGGGTGGACCATCCGGTCCGCCTTCAAGAGGCGGATGTTGTTGACGAAGATCTCCCGCAGGCTTTCCCGCGAGTACACGATGTCGACGGCGCTTCCCCGATACTGCTGGGACATAGCCGTTCGTTGGGGGAGCCGGGAGTATGCCTCTTTGCGCACGGCGGCGAAGATCTTGAGGTGGTGGTTGATCCGCCGCAGCTGGTAGGCGACCTCGACGAGACCGAGCTGGGCGAAGTACCAGATGTTGGGGGAGAGCTCGCCCGTGACGCTCGGGCTCATCCCCGGATCCTCGACGTGCTTGTTGAAGTACTCGTCCACCCCGTCGATGAAGATGCAGGCCGGCGAGGCGCGGGCTCACCTTGAGATCGTCCACCTCGCCCGCGTGCTTGAGAGTGGCCACGGCGATCGCGGCGAGCCACAGCTTGGCCCACGGCAGGGCGGACGCGGAGAAGAACGCGAGCGCCTCGCGGCCGAAGATCTTGTCGCCGATCGGCTTGTCGAGCAGATTGCCGGTGGGCAGACAGCCCGAGCGGCCGTCCTGCTGGTAGAGGATGCGCTTGGCCTTGAGGAGGAGCGTCTTGCCGAATCCCTTGGTGGCGATGACGATGAACTTGTCATCCCGGTCCGGGGTCAGGAAGCTGTCGATCTCGGGAGTCCGATGGAGGAGCGACTCGTCGAAGTCGTCCGCCACCCGGATGTCATCGGCGTCCACCGTCCAGGCTCGCATGTGTCCCCCGGGATCTGACTGCGGAAGGAAGATCAGAGAATAGCCCCTCCGCCCTGCCCCGTCCAGACCCGGGCCCTCGTCGCCATTCCCGAGGAAGCCGTGTGTTATCATCGCCAAACTGCACGTCCAGAAATGGTGCTCGCCCTACAACGCGGAGGCGTGAGAATGCGCAGACGCACCGTCACCGGATTCGCCTCTCTCCTGCTCGGCCTGGCCGCGCTCGTCGGCACCCCCACGCTCACGGGCGCCCAGGAGGAAATCAGGCTCGGCGCCTTCCTGCCCATCACCGGGATCAGCGCCGACGTGGGGGCGCAGATGAAGGCGGGCACCGAGGTGGCGGCCGAGCGCATGGGCACCCTTCAGATGGGCGGCAAGCCGATGAAGGTCCGGGTGATCTGGTACGACGACGAAGGCAAGGGCGACGTCGGCCTCAACGTGGTCACCCGCGCCCTCACCGTGGACAAGATCCACGTGGGCATGGGCTTTCTCTCCAGCGACGTGTTCATTCGGGTGATGGACGAGTTCCAGAAGACGTCCACCCCGGTGGTCACCTGCTGCTCGGCCTCCCTCAAGATCGGCGACAAGATCGCCCAGAGCAAGATGCCGTACGTCTTCCAGCTCAGTCCCACCGCCAACGACATCGCGCGCTCGTTGGCCGCGGCGGTGGCCATGCACGTCAAGCCGAAGAAGATCGCCCTCCTCAACGAAAACACCGACGCCGGGCGTGACTTCTCGCGCATCGTGCGCGAGTGGTTCGGCGCCAACGCGAAAGACGTGGAGGTGGTGGCCGACGAGTTCGTCGATCGCGGCGTGACGGACCTCACCCCGCAGTTCGCGAAGATCAAGCGGTCGGGGGCGCAGGCCATCATCGGGGAGATCTACGGCTCCAGCGGTTCCGTGCTCTTCAGCCAGTGGTACGAGCTCAAGGTCCCCGCGGTCATCGCCCATATGGGGGCCACGGTGAGCGCGCAGACCTTCGTCGATCAGTACTCCAGGCAAATGGACCTCGCCATCGTCAACAATCGCTGGTGGCCCGCGAAGTACTCCGAGGTGTCGGAGCCGATGATGATGGCCTACAAGAAGAAGACGGGCACCGATCCCACGAACTTCGCGGTACAGGCGCACGACGCCACCCTCGTCCTCCTCGAGGCCATCCAGAAGGCGGGCAGCGTCGATCCGCAGAAGGTCCAGGCCGCTCTGGAGAGCGGCACTTTCGTGACCGCGTGGGGCACTCGAAAATTCACCCCGCTCGCCGAGGGGCACCGCATGCCCATCCAGACCGTCATCGTGCAGATCCAGGGCGGCAGGAAAGTGCCCATCTTCCCCGAATCGGTCGCGGGGGCCGCCGGAGGCAAGTACGTACCGATGCCCCCGTACGCGTGGGACAAGAAGTAGCCCGGCCGCCGAAGCTCGCCCTCGCCGGCCTCAGCAAGTGGTTCGGCGGCCTTCGTGCCGTAGGCGCCTGCTCGTTCGAGATCGCCTCCGGCACGGTCGTGGGCCTCATCGGCCCCAACGGGTCGGGCAAGAGCACGATCTTCAATCTGGTCACCGGCCTCCTCCGGCCCGACGAGGGCGAAATCCTCTACGACGGCGAGCGCATCGACGGGCTTGCCACCCACCAGATCGCCCGCCGCGGACTCGGCCGCACCTTCCAGTCCGTCAAGCTCTTCCGTGATCTGCCCGTGCGCGAGAACCTCGCCATCGCGGCTATGGGGCGCGGACTCCGCGGCTGGGAGCCGCGCGGCGACGAATGGTTCGCGCGCATGGGCCTCACCCACCTCGTCGACGCGCCCGCGGGCAGCCTGTCCATTGGCCAGCAGCGCCTCCTCGAGCTCGCGATGAACCTCGTGGTGGACCCCGAGTTCCTGCTCCTCGACGAGCCTCTGGCGGGTGTGCACCCGGTGATCCGGGGTCAGATCGCGCAGACCCTGAAGGATCTGCGCGCGCGTGGGCGTACCCTCCTCGTCATCGAGCACCACATGCCGTTCGTGATGGGGCTCTGCGACAAGATCGTGGTGATGGATCACGGCATGAAGATCGCGGAAGGACCGCCGGAAGCGATTCGTGCCGATCCGCGCGTGATCGCGGCCCTCCTTGGAAGTGCGGAACGCGGGGGGCGGGCGGAGCGCGGAGGCCACCATGCTCCAGCTTGAGGCGGTGTGCTCCGGCTACGGCAAGCTCGAGATCATTCAGGCGGCCTCCCTCCAGGTCCCGGACGGGGCTCAAGACCGCGTTCGGCTATCTGGCGCCGTCCGCGGGCCGCATGGTCTTCGACGGCCGCGACCTCGCGGGG
>WNGL01017200.1_pt1 | contig 19810 bp, 19 predicted proteins | sample 5400591 | NCBI WGS metagenome assembly WNGL01 (sample SAMN13153377, study PRJNA577476) | soil metagenome | isolation source: 80 cm soil or saprolite under Garry oak tree replicate 1 | place: USA:California | collected 2016-06-15 | reverse complement strand
CCTTGGAGAGAGGAAAAGCGAGCTGGCGGCGGCCCCAGTCCTCGAGCCGGTGGATCTTGCCGTTTTTCGCGGTCACCGTGGCGCGGTAGCGCTCGATCATCGCCGGCACCTGCTCGCTCTGGTCCGGATGGACGATGAAGCACAGTTCGTAATGTCGCATGCAAGCTCCCTATGGATAAAGCCGCCCGCTCGGTCCACCGTTGCGACGCGGCGGAAACAGGTGCGGCAGGGTTGGCAGTCTAAAACAAACGACCGCCGAAGCGGTCGTCGAAGTGATTGAATTCTAACCGAATCGGGGGCCGCTCAGCAAGAGCCGTCCTCGGCACCCGCCCTGCCGTTGATGCGACAGACGGTATCGCATCGCGACATGCGAACGAAGCTATGATATCCGGCTGTTTTGCAGACCATTTTGGGAAGGACAAGGCATGCGCTCGAGCTTATTCATCTGTGCAGTCTGCGGGTTGATCGCAATGCTCTGCCCGCCCGCGTTCGGCCAGGGCATTCCGGCCGACGACCCTGTTCGGGTCCTGGTCGGACGGCTCGACTTGGAGAGGTACAAAGCGGCGATCAAGGGACTGACCGAGTTCGGCGATCGGCGGCAGGGAACGGACCGCAATCGCGCAGCGATCGACTGGATCGAACGCCGGCTGAAGAGCTTCGGCTGTAACACCGGGCGCATCAAGTACGAATACAACCCGCCAGCGCCGCAATCACGACCGCAAGGCCGCGTGCCCAGTCCGGTGATTGCCAGCGGGGAAATCCGCACCGGCTCCGGGGGTTCGCGACTGCGCGGCATCACGGTGCCTACGGGCGTGAACGACAATCCTGACGCGCAACCCGATGTGAAGCTTCGCGAGCTCAACTCGCAGCCAAGCGCTCCCGGCCCGCGCGAGGAGGTGTATTGCACGAAAATCGGCGCGACGCGGCCCGACGAAATGTACATCATCAGCGCCCACATGGACGGAATAGGCTGGGGCGAAGCCGCCGATGACAACGGTTCGGGGACGGCGTTGGTCATGGAAGTGGCGCGCGTGCTGAACGGTGTCGATGTGCGCACAGAGCGATCGATCCGATTCGCGCTTTGGAACAACGAGGAAACGGGCCTTCACGGCGCCCGCGCCTATGTTGCGCAGCGAGCGGCACTCCAGGGAATAGAGGATCCCCCGGGATCAGGCCGGTATCCGGAACCGAAGTGGCTTGGCATGATCCAGCACGACATGATGTTGTGGGATCACGGTATGCCCCGAGCCGACGGCACGCTCAGCCCGGAGCAGCGGCCCGAAGCGGACGTCAATGTGGAATTCCAGTCCACTGCGAAGTTTGCCGATCAGGCCATGAGGCTGGCTTTCTTTTTGCGGGACGCCAACGAGAAATACGCGACGGATTATCCCGCTGCGGTCGGCCACCACATGACCAATACCGACTCCACGCCCTTCATGGATCTCGTACCGGCGATCAGCGTTCGTGAACACGAGCGAGGGATGCAGATTGGCGCCGGATGGAACCCCCACTGGCACCAGCCGACGGATCGGTACTCCACGTACTCCGACAAGGATTTTCGGCTGGGCCTGAACGCGGCGCAGACAACGCTGGCGGCGATCGCCCAGTTGACCGGCGCGGCGCTGGCGAAGTGACGGGCGGGCCGATGATCTCACGCGCGAGGTTCATCGCCGCAGTCTGCCTTCTCCTCGCGGGGAGCGGATCGAGGTTTTCTGCAACGGCGAGCCGCTGCGCTGACGACGCCGCGCGCAATCTTCGACTGACGCTTTCATGATCCGGTCCGCCGACAAGCATCGCAGGGTTCTTTCGCATCTGCGCAAGAACGAATGGGACAAGGCCCACGCGATCGTCATGGGCATGCGCGACAAGCTCGCCTTTCGCATCCATGGGCTCGTGCACCGCATCGAAGGCGACCTGGACAACGCGCGCTACTGGTACGACAGGGCCTCCGTGCCGTTCAGAAAATCGAAGAGCGCCGCTTCGGAAATCGAGGAGATAGCGGCGGCACTGGAACGCCGCGCACCCGTCACGCGGCGGCGCGCCTCCTCCGCGACTCGAACAGGCATACGCCGCTCGCCACGGAGACGTTCAGGCTCTCGACGCTCCCGCGCATAGGGATGCGCACCAGGAGGTCGCAGCGCTCGCGTGTGAGCCGGCGCATGCCCTCGCCTTCCGCGCCCAGCACCCACGCGGTGGCCGCAGGCAGATCCGACTCGTAGAGCGTTTTTTCGGCGCGCTCGTCCGCGCCGACGATCCAGACGTTGCGCTCCTTCAGTTCGTCCAGCGTGCGGGCGAGGTTCGTCACCATGTAGTAAGGCACGGATTCGGCCGCGCCGCTCGCCACTCTGGACACGGTCGTGCTGATGCCGGCGGCACGGTCCTTGGGTGCGATTACCGCATGGGCACCGGCGGCGTCCGCGACCCGCAAACAGGCCCCGAGGTTGTGCGGATCAGTCACACCGTCGAGCACCAGCAGAAGCGGCGCTTCCTTCACCGAATCGAGCAGGTCCTCCAAGCTTTCCCGCGCGGGCTTTTCGAACGCCATCGCCACCACGCCCTGGTGGCGGCCGCCGCCGTAGAAACCGTCCAAGCGCCTGGTCGGAACGCGAATGAGCGATGTGCCCGCCCTTTCTGCGGCGAGCACGAGGTCTTTCGCACGCGCGTCTTTGCGGTCTTCATCGAGATAGATCTCCGTGACCGAGGCCGGATCGGCACGCAGCCGCGCAAGCACCGCGTGAAATCCGAAAATGGCGCGGGTCGGCTTCATCCTGCGCGGTTCTAAGATCTTGCGCGCCGGCGAAGCGATCGGACGCGACGCGGGCCGCCCGCGGATTCTCCCGCGAGCACAAAATCGATCCGGCTCGTCTCGAGGTCCGCCCGGACGATCCTGACCTTCACCCTGTCGGCCAGACGGAACTGCTTTCGGGTGCGGTCGCCGATCAGTTGATGACGAGTGGCGTCGAAGTGGAAATAGTCCTGCCCGAGCTCGGAGATGTGCACCAGTCCCTCGACGTAGAATTCGTCGAGCGCCACGAAGATGCCGAAACTCGTCACCGCCGAAACCGAGCCTTCGAACTCCTCGCCGACGCGGTCGCGCATGTAGTAACACTTGAGCCAGGCGGCGACCTCGCGCGTGGCCTCGTCCGCGCGGCGCTCCGTCTGCGAGCAGTGGCTCCCCAGCTCCGCCCAGTGGCCGGGGTTGTAGCGCCCACCGGCGAGAACCGCCTTGATAGCGCGATGGATGAGGAGGTCCGGATAGCGCCGGATGGGAGAAGTGAAGTGCGTGTAGTGCTCGTAGGCGAGCCCGAAGTGGCCGACGTTCTCCGGGCTGTACTGCGCCTGCTGCAACGAGCGCAGCAGCGCCGTCTGGAGCAGCTGGACGTCCGGACGCTTGCGCACGGTCTCGAGCAGCTTCGCGTAGTGTTTGGCGGTGGGCTTGTCCCCCCCGTCGAGCGCGAGTCCGAATCCCTTGAGAAACTCGCGCAGACTCTCCAGCTTCTCAGGAGAGGGACCTTCGTGAACGCGGTACAGCGCCGGGTGCTTGCGCTTGGAGAGAATGTCCGAGGCGCAAACGTTCGCGGCGAGCATGCACTCCTCGATGATGCGGTGTGCGTCGTTCCGCTCGACCTTCTCGATGCGCGCAAGACGCCCCTCGCGGTCGAAGACAAACTGGGTTTCGACCGTCTCAAAATCGATCGCGCCGCGCTCCTCCCGCGCCTTGAGCAGCGCTCTGAAGAGAGTGTTCAACAACTGCAAACGCGGCAGCAATCCCTTGAGTTCCAGCGCCGCCTCGCTCCGCGGGTCACCAAGCGCCGCGGCCACCGAGGTATAGGTGAGCCTCGCGCGCGAGCGCATGACCGCGGGATAGAAGCGATACGGACCGATCTCGCCCTTCGCGGCGATCGCCATGTCGCAGGCCATGCACAAGCGGTCGACTTCAGCGTTGAGCGAGCACAGGCCGTTGGAGAGCTGCTCCGGCAGCATCGGAATGACCCGGCGGGGGAAGTAAACCGAGTTGCCGCGCTCGCGCGCTTCCAGGTCGAGCGCGTCCCCGTCGCGCACGTAGTGGCTCACGTCCGCGATCGCGACGACGAGCCGAAAACCTTCGGCTGTCTTTTCGCAGTACACGGCGTCGTCGAAATCCCGCGCCGTCTCGCCATCGATGGTCACCAGCTCGAGCGATCGCAAATCCTCCCGGCCGGCAAGGTCGCCCCCGCGCGGCACGGGCGGGAACTTCGCCGCGAGCGATTCGGCCTGCACCGAGAACCTGAACGGCAATTCGTGTTTCCTGAGCGCGATCTCGATCTCGATTCCGGGATCGGCGGCCTCTCCCAGCACCTCGACGACGCGGCCGATCGGCTGGGTGCGGCCATCGGGCTGCCCGGTCAATTCGGCGACGACGACCTGGCCCGCCCGCGCATCGCCCGCGTCCTCGGACGCGACGAGGATGGTCTGGCTGATGCGCCGCTCGGCGGGTTGAACGAAGAGGAAGCCGCGCTCCCCGTGCAGGCGTCCCACCACTCGCGCGTTTGCGCGTTCGATTACCTCTACGATCGTTCCTTCCTTGCGCCCGCGCCGGTCCACCCCTGACTCGCGCACCATCACTCGATCGCCGTGGAGGACTTTTCGCATCTCGTGCGGACTGAGGTACAGATTCGCGCCCTCCTCGGCGACCACGAAGCCGTAGCCGTCGGGATGACCCTCGACGCGCCCGGTGACGAGATCGAGCTTGGCGGCGACCAGGATCGCGCCCTTGCGATTGCGTAGGATCTGGCCCTCGCGTTCCATCGCGCCCAGACGCTTCGCGAACGCATCACGCTCCGTCGGCCTGATCGCGAGGCGCTGCGCGAGCTCCTCGTCGGTAAGCGGCACGCCACCTTGCGCGAGCGTTCGCAGAATGAACTCGCGGTGGCGGAATTGGTAGACGCACTAGGTTCAGGTCCTAGCGGTGGCAACACTGTGGGGGTTCGAGTCCCTTCCTCGGCACCAAGTTCTGCAAACCAGGATTCTAACTTGTCCACACGCTAGCCCGGTCCCGGGCAGTGAATCCTCGACTTTGAAGTGCAAGCCGAATCCGCGTATTCGAACCGGCTTGCGGAATCCCATCCGATCTTGCGTTCTTCTGCTTTGCTTGGGAGCAAGCCCCGGGCAGGCCGAGCAGCTGCCGCTGTGGGAGGCCGGCGCAGGAATCGGAGCCACGACCCTTCCTCACTATCGCGGCTCGGATCAATCCCGGACCTGGGTGCTCCCGGTGCCTTATCTAGTCTACCGGGGAGAATCTCTCAAAGTCGATGACGACCGCAGGCTGCGCGGCCTGTTCGGTGAGGGCGTCGAGCTCGAGTTCAGCCTGAACGGTTCCCCGCCCGCCAAGGACAACGACGCGCGGCGCGGCATGCCTGATCTCGATGCCACGCTCGAAATCGGCCCCTCGCTCAATATCGCCCTGTTTCGATCCAGGAACGCAGCGGAAAAACTCGAACTGAGACTCCCGGTGCGTGCCGTCATCGCCACCGATCTCTCCCATTTCAGGCACGTCGGGTGGATTTTTCAGCCGAATCTGAGCCTGGACTTCAAGAACGTCCTGGGAAACCATGGATGGAACCTCGGCCTGCAGAGCGGCCTGATCTACACGGATCGGCGCTACAACCGGTATTTTTACGCGGTCGATCCGATTTTCCAGATGGCGGACCGTCCCCCCTTCAGCCCGAGCGGCGGCTACGGCGGAACGACACTCCTCGCGGCGCTCTCCAAGCGTTTCCCGAATTTCTGGATCGGGGCCTTTGCGAAATGGGACAGCGTCGGCGGCGCGGCGTTTGCCAACAGCCCGCTGGTTAGGACGAGGAACAACCTCAGCGGGGGCCTGGGCATCGCCTGGATTCTGGGGGCCTCGAGCGCCAAGGTAGAAGCGGAGAACTAGCCGCGCGCGGATTCAGATCATCGCACCGTTGATCGAAATGATCTGGCCGGAAATATACGCGGCCCGTTCGGAAGCGAGAAATCCGATCAGGTCGGCCACCTCCTCGGGCGTCCCGGCGCGCTTCATCGGGACGAACTTCTCGACGGCGTCTCGCGAAAAAACGCTCTCCGTCATGGCGGATTCGATGATCCCGGGTGCAACCGCGTTGACCGTGATGCCGCGGCTCGCCAGTTCCAGGGCGAGCGCCTTGGTCGCGCCGTGCAGGCCCGCCTTGGCAGCGGCGTAATTGGTCTGGCCGCGGTTGCCCGCGAGCGCAGCCACGGAAGAAACGTTGACTATCCTTCCCCAGCGCGTCCCTATCATCGGCATGAGCAAGGGCTGCGTGACGTTGAAGAACCCGTTGAGGGAGACGTCGATCACGCGCGACCATTGCTCCGGCCGCATGCCCGGCATCACGGCGTCATCGTGAATTCCGGCGTTGTTGACCACGATCTGGATGGGGCCGTCGTCGAGCAATTTTCGCAGCGCCATCCCGGTCCCGTCGCGGTCGGCGACATCGAAGGCCACCGCTCGGGCGGACCCCCCGCTTGCGACGATTTCGGCGGCAAGCTTCTCGGCCCGAGCCAAGCGACTGTTCGCGTGGACGTAGACGTGCCGGCCGTCGGCCGCGAAGCGCCTGCAAGCCGCGGCTCCGATGCCGCCGCTGCCGCCCGTGACGAGCGCCCGTATCACGACCCCGCCCGGCTCGCTTCCAAGACCACTGCAGCCCTGCCGCGCAAGACCTCGACCTCGCCCACCCGTACTTCGAAGCTGTAGATCACGTGACTTTCCTCGCCCATCAGCCGCTCGGCCTCGACGATGAGCTCGCCCTCCAGATCATCGAGACGGGCCCTGCTGCAACGTACTTCCCTCAGGCTCGCCAGGTATCCCAGTCGCGGCCGGTTCGCGACCTTGCCGGCTAGTACTCCGTGTATCGCCATGGCCTGGGCCGCGTATTCGATGCCGCACAAGGCCGAAAGCTGTCCGTCCACGCGCAGAGGATTTTGCCGGTCGCGGTGGGACCGGCTCAAACAACGGATGCGGCCCGCATCCCAGGTGAGCACGCCGTCGAGCAGGTGCATCGCTCCCGTGTGCGGGATCATTTCGGCGATAGCCTCGCGGGAGATCAACACGGGCTTACGGCGACGCGTAGGCGCGTTTCGGCCAGGAATTCGAGCACGACCCTGCTCCGGGTCTTTCGCGCGAGTGCTTGGAGCAGAGGAAGCGCTCTCGCGGCGGGTATCCCGAGTCGCAGTTCCTCCAGGGCGGAATCGGACATGCGGGCGGATTTCTCCTCTCCCGGCAGGAACTCCATTTCGAACGTTGCGGAGGTTCGCCCGGTCGCTTCGGGCGTCAGAACGAGCGCGGCGCCAAAGCTCGCAAGGAGCGGGCGCACCGAATGCAGCGGTTCCGGATAAGGCTGATCGTAGGCGATCACGGCGACCGGCTTGTGCCACGACACGACCTGCGTCATGGCCTCGATCAGGCCCGCGCCAAAGCTCGCGTCATAGGCACACAGGCTCGTCGAGGCCTCCCGCGACCGCGTCGCGATGCTCCAGTAGCCCGCAGCGGCGTTGTGCACGGAGTTGTGAAAACGCGTCGGCGATACCTCCCGTTCCTCGGAGGCAAGGGTCTCGCACATCTGATGCAGCGTTTCGCCTTCGCCGGAGGAGGACGCGAATACCGTCGCAGTGCTCGCGGCATCGCGGCCGGCATTCTGAAACGCCTCCTGCCCCACGGCGAGCGCAAGCTTGACCGGGACGGGAGTACGGCGGCGCTCGGCCGGAGGCAGCAGCTCGCTCGCGGCTATGACAGTGGAAGCCGGGCGGAAAGGCGCCTCGCCCGCGAGAACGCGGCGAGCGGCCTCCCAGCCCTGCAGGCCGGGACCGAGCAGGCCGACGCCTTCGACGAAGACCCGCATCACTGGGCGACTCCCAGGACCAGACTGCAGTTGCTCCCGCCGAAGCCGAACGAGTTGGTCAGAGCGCGGGCGACTTTCGCCTGCCTGTTTTCGAGCAGGTAGTTGCACTTCAGCGCGGGATCGACGCTACGCGTATTGGCGCTGCCGGGTATCAGGCCGTCCTCGATCGCGAGAATGGAGATGATTGCTTCGGTGATTCCCGCGGCCCCGAGCAAATGCCCGGTCGCACCCTTGGTCGAACTGCAAGGGGTCTGCCGCCCGAACACCTCGAACACCGCCTTGTCTTCGCTCGCGTCGTTGCTCCTAGTGGCCGTGCCGTGCAGGTTGACGTAGTCGATATCGGAAGGCTCGAGTCCTGCCGAGTCCAGAGCCTGCTGCATGGCCATTCTCGCCCCGAGTCCCTCGGGATGGGGCGTGGACATGTGGTAGGCGTCCGAACTTTCGCCCACTCCGAGGAGCTGGATCGCTCCGGATTCGACTCGCTCCGCTCGCTCGAGGAGCGCGAAACCTCCTCCTTCACCGATCGAGATGCCGTCCCGATCCACGTCATAAGGCCGGCAGGGTCCGGGCGAGGTCAATCCCAGCGAATGAAATCCGTAGAGCGTCATGAGGCACAGGCTGTCGACGCCGCCCACCACTGCGGCGTCGCAGATTCCCGCGGCGATCATGCGCGCGGCGTTGCCGAGGACTTTCGCCGAGGAAGAACACGCGGAGGACACCACGAATCCCGGTCCGGCCAGTCCGAGATAGCGGCGCACGAACTCGCCGAGCGAGTAGGCGTTTTGCGTCTTCGCGTAGCGGTAATCGGCGGGCAAGGCGCCGGTCTTCGGGTCCCGGCGGCGGTACGCGAGCTCGGTCGTGTGCAGTCCCGAAGTGCTCGTGCCGAGATACAAGCCGATTCGCCCGGCGCCATATCTGTCGCGCGCCGCGGCGATTTCTTTGGCGAATCCGTCCTGCTCCAGGCACAGTTGTGCAAGGCGGTTGTTACGGCAGTCATAGTCCTGGAGATCGGGCCTCACGCGGAACTCGTCCAGCTCCGGAACCGGTCCGACGTACGTGTCGATGCGGGCCGTCTCGAAGCCGCAGGGCGCGAGTCCGGAGCGCTTCTCGCGCAGGGCTCGCAGCATCGACTCCGATCCCCGGCCGAGGCTGTTCACGACGGAGAATCGGCTGATGACAAGAGGCTGCATCTCCCGCCTCGGTGGAGTTCTATTCGACGAGCTCGTCCGCGCAGCCCGACGCGAGGGAGACCGCTTTGAGGCCTTGCGCCGATATTTGCCCCAGCAATGCGGGTAACACGGCAAGCACTACAGGCGCCCTGTCGTGCAAAAGCAATACGTCACCGGCACTCAACCCTCGGGTCAGCTGCCGCAAAATGCGATTCGGATCACCGCTCACCGCGTCGAAGCCGCGTCGCGTCCAGGACACGTAGCGCAATCCGCGGGGGGCGAGCACCGGATCGAGCAAGGGGCTGCGAAATCCGGCCGGTGCACGAAAGAAAACCGGCGGGCGACCGGTGATAGCGGCAACGGTTGCCTGCGCGGCATCCACTTCGCGCCTCAATCTGGAAATTCCGAAAAACGCAAACGCCTGGTGATGATGGTAGCTATGGTTCTCGACGCTGTGGCCGCGACGCGCGATCTCCTTCACCAGCTCGGGATACGCGGCGGCCTTTTCCCCGATGCAGAAAAAACTGGCCTTGGCCCGGAAGCGATCGAGCAGTTCCAGCACCCGGGGCGTCACTTCCGGATCAGGACCGTCGTCGAACGTGAGCGCGATTTCGCGGCGACGCACGGCGGGAGCCGGTAGGCGCACCAAGTTCGGCCCCAACAGCTGTCCGCGCGGCCACAGCACCGCGAGAAAGAGCGCGACATGATTCGCCCCCAGCACACCCAGCGCCCATGGCCATGCCGGCGGGTGCGCGGCGAGCCAGACAGCAGCTGCAGCGTGCAGAAACACCGAGACATGGATCGCCGGCGCCGGACGCCAGCGCCGGCCGTTTTCGCTGTTGATTGCGGTGGACGTATTCAGGATCGTCTCTCCACGCTGCTTGGCTCGCAAACGACCTCCCCCGCAAGCACGGGCGTTGCCCCTACCTTGCAGCTGAAGCTTATTCTTTTTTCGTCGCGCCTGGAAAAGTCGATGGACACGCGCTCGCCCGGACGCACCGGCCGAGTGAACTTGGCCGATCGGATCTGATAGGGGAACAGGTTTTTACCCAGATTGGTTTCGATCGCGCGCAGCACCTCACTCAACAGGAGCGCCCCGGGGATGATGGGATTTCCCGGGAAGTGCCCCGGTGCAGTCGCGTGATCCGGAGGAAAGCCGCACTCGACCGTCGTCAACGCTACCCCGCTTTGGCCGCCTGCCGCGCCACTAGATCGTCGAGCGCCATTCGCGGCAGCTTGCCGGTTCCGTTGCGCGGCAGGGATTCGACAAAACAGAGAGGCCGCGGAAGGAAGGCCGCGTCGATACGCTGGCGCAGGGCGGCCATGATGGTCTCGCTCGCGAGCCCGGGGGCGACGACGAAAGCCGTCAGCCGGGTCACCGTCCCATCGTCCTCCTCGGGCATGACGAACGTCCCGTCCCGCACGCCTTCGATCGAATTCAGCTGAAAGTTGAGGTGCGCGAGCGAAGTCCGCTTCCCGGCGATATTGACGAGATCCGCGGTGCGCCCATGCAGCAGGAATGCGTTCCGATTGCGCAATTCGATCACGTCGGCGAGCAATACCTCGTTCTCCACGTGCCCGCCTTTCACCCAAGTCCCCTTTTCATTCTGGAAAAAAGCGACCCCGGGCAGAGGGCGCCACTCGTGAGTTTGCGCAGGCCGCCGGGACGCGACCTGCCCGGCTTCGGTGCAACCATAAATCTCGTAAAGCGGCGCGGCGAAGCGCGCCTCCGCCTCGGCTGCAAGCTGGGGAGAAAGCGGCGCGGTCGCGCAGAGCAGGAAGTCCACGTCGGGCAGCTCGCTCGCTTCGGCGAGAAGCACCCGCAAATGAACGGGCGTCGTGACCAGTCCGCGCGGTCGAGGCAGGGCCTGGAGTTCGGCGCAAATGTCCGAGGGGAAGAACGGCCGGCCCGCGTGCATCGCCAGGCCGCCTTGCATCACCATCAAGACCGTAAACTCGAGGCCGTACATGTGCTGCTGAGGGACGGTGCCAAGCACGCTCATGTTCCGATAGGCGGCGACGCCTAGGCGATCGAGGTCCGCCAATCCGCTTTTCGCCAGCGCACCCCAGGACTTGGGATGCGGCGTGGGCTGCCCTGTCGAACCCGACGTGAAGCCGATGGTGGCGATTTGTTCCGCAGGAATGCACGGAACCGATGCTGTCGCCGTGCTTTCCCGTGCCGGTTGCCGGTAAAGAAGCATCTCGAGCGGATGAACCGCCCCATCGCTCAAGCAATACAAGCCATCGTATTCGAGACTCAGCCGTTCGAGCAGATCGGGGGTTGCGTTCGGCGGCAACAGATTGACCTGACGGCGCAAAAGGGCCGCGCAAAGGCCCACGGCAAATTGGTAGCGGTCGGCGCACAGGTTCACGACGTAGCGCCGGTCCGGGAGCAAATCGGCCAGCCGCCGGACCTCTCCGAGAAACTCCTCGACACGTATGGGGCGCCTGTTCCGAAACGCGAAAACCGCGCTCGCATCGAAATTGCGAATCAGCGGGATATCAGCCACGTCAACATCACCCCACTTTGGCCGCGAGTCGGGTGACCAGGTCCTCGACCGCAACACGCGGCAACTTGCCGGTCTCGTTGCGCGGCAGAGCTTCGACAAAACAAAGCGGGCGGGGAAGGAAAGCGGGGTCGATGCGCTGGCGCAGGGCCGACATGATGGTTTCGCCAGCGAGTCCCGGAGCGACGACGAAAGCCGTCAATCGCGTTACCGTCCCGTCGTCTTCCTCAGGCATGACAAAAGCACCGTCCCTTACGCCTTCGATGGAATTGAGATGAAAGTTGAGATGCGCGAGCGAAGTCCGCTTTCCCGCGATATTGACGAGATCGGCAGTCCGTCCGTGCAGCAGGAAATTGTTTCGACCGCGCAGTTCAATCACATCGGCGAGCAGGACTTCCCTCTCCACGTGGCCCCTTACCCAAGTCCCCTTCTCGTCGGCATACAAGCTCACGCCGGGCAAGGTGCGCCACTCCTGGGTCTGGGTTGGACGACGGGCCGCGATCTGCCCGGCCTCGGTGCAGCCGTAGATCTCGTGAAGCGGCGCTGCGAAGCGCGCCTCGGCTTCGATCGCCAGCTGCGGAGAGAGCGGCGCGGTCGCGCACAGCAGGAAGTCCACTGCGGGCAGCTCGCTCGCTTCGGCGAGCAGCACCCGCAAGTGAACCGGCGTGGTGACCAGGCCGCGCGGCCGAGGAAGGGCCTCGAGCTCGGCACAGATGTCCGAGGGGAAGAACGGCCGGCCCGCGTGCATCGCCAGGCCGCCCTGCATCACCATCAAGACCGTCGACTCAAGGCCGTAACTGTGCTGCTGAGGCACGGTGCCGAGCACGCTCATGTTCCGATACGCCGCGACGCCCAGACTCTCGAATTCGGCCAATCCGCTTCTCGCGAGCGCGCCCCAGGACTTGGGATTCGGCGTGGGCTGCCCCGTCGAACCCGAGGTGAAGCCGATGACGGCGATTTGTTCCTCCGGAATGCGAGGTACCGAGGCGCTCACTGTGTTCCCGGTTTGCCGATAAAGAAATGTCGCGATCTGCAGCGGCGGCTGCACCGCTCGATCGTTCAGGCAATAGGCGTCGGGATATTCGAGACTCAGCCGTTTCAGCAGATCGGGCGTCACGTTCGGCGGCAACAGATTGACCTGACGGCACAACAGGGCCGCGCAAAGGCCCACGGTAAATTGGTAGCGATCGGAGCACAGGTTCATAACGTAGTGCCGATCCGGAAGCAAATCGGCCAGTCGCCGGACCTCGCCCCCGCGTCGAAATTGCGAATCAGCGGAAGATCAGCCATGACGCGACGGCCGGACGGGAAGCCGCCGCCTATTTGACCCGATGCTGCTGAATGTGCTGGCTCAGGCTGCGCAGGGAAGTGAAGATCTTGCGGTTGAGCTCGTCGTCGGACCGCAGCTTGACGCCGTAGGCCTTGGAGATCGCAAGAGCGACCTCCAGGATATCGATCGAATCCAGCCCCATGCCTTCTCCGTACAGCGGGGCGGCCGGGTCGATTTCCGCGGCTTGCATCTCCAGATTGAGCGAGGAGACGATCAATTGCGCGAGCTTGAGCTCTTCGGCGGTGAGTGCGTTGTTCGACAGAGTCTCTTTCATCGCGGGCTCGTTCATGTTCCCTGTTTCCTCCGGTCAAGCGACCGCTATTATAGCCCTTGGATTCGGACGGGCGGCTGTCAGCTCAAGTCGAGCTGGAAAATCCGCCGTCGACCACGATCACCTCTCCGGTAACGAAGCGGTTCGACTGGACGAGCGACATCATGGTTTCGGCCACGTCCTCCGCGGTGACACAGCGCCTCAACGGGGTGAGCTTGGCGCGGCGGCCCATGAGCTCTTCGTATTTGTCCTTCAGCATCCGCTGCATCCAGTCGCCTTCCATCCAGCCCGGCGCGACGGCGTTCACGCGGATTTCCGGGCCCAGGTTGTAAGCGAGCGTCTTGGTCAGGTTGACTACCGCCGCCTTGCTCGCCGCATAAGGCAGGGGTTGCGGCCCCGGCCGCAGGCCGACGATGCTCGCCGTATTGACGATGCAGCCTTTCGATGCGCGCAGCAGCGGCACAGCGGCCCGCGTAACGAGGAACAGGCCCCTGACGTTGACCGCAAACACGCGGTCCCATTCTTCCACGGTCAACGCATCGAAATCCTTGGGCGTGACCTCGGTGGTGGTACCGGCGTTGTTGATGAGCACGTCGAGCCGCCTGAACCTTTCCTGTACCGCATTGAGCATCGCGCGCACACCCGCGTCATCGGAAACGTCGCAGCGCACCAGCAGCGTGCGCACCCCGAATTTTTCGGCCTCCTCGGAGACGGTCTTCGCGGCAGCCTCGCTGCGGCTGTAGTTGATCGCGACGTCGTAGCCGGCGCGCGCGAGGGCGAGCGCCGCCGCGCGGCCGATGCCGCTCGCCGCTCCGGTCACCAGCGCTGCGCGTTTTGTAGTGGGCATGTGTTGGGTTCCCTACAATCCGAGAATACGCTCGGCGTTCGCGTGGAAGATCTTTTCCATCACGGCGTCCGGGTAGCCGAGCTCGCGCCACTCCTCGAGGATGCGCGCGTAAGGCAGGCTGGGATAGTCGCTGCCGAACATGATCTTGTCCTGAAGGCGCGCGCGCATGTCCACCTTGAGCTGGGCCGGAAAGTATTTCGGGGCCCAGCCCGACATTTCCCAACAGACGTTTCCCTTGTGCAGCGCGACCGCGGTGGTCTCGTCGACCCAGGGCCATCCCGGGTGGGCCATGACGATCCTGAGGTTCGGAAAATCGGCCGCCAGGTCGTCGATCGCCGAAGGGTGCGCGTGCCGGATCCTCGCGCCCATGCCGCCGGGAAGTCCGGCGCCCATGCCGGTGGTTCCGACGTCGATCATCACCGCGGCTTTCAGCTCGTCGATCACCTCGAACAGCGGATAGTGGCGGCGATCGTTGACCGCGAAGTGCTGCATGATCGGATGGAAGTGAAACCCGATCAAGCCGAGCTCGCGCACCGCCTTTTTTGCCTGGGCGATCGCCACTTCGCCTTTCGCCGGTTCGAGCGCGCCCCAGGCCTGGATGATCCGCTTCGGATGGCGCTTCCACATGGCGTGCACGTATTCGTTGGTGACGGGCGGCGTCTTGATCGTCGTTTCCAGATCGAGCGCCACGAGCAGCGCCTCGACGCCGGCGTCGGTGAAGTCCTTCAACACCTCCTCCTCGGTCTTCGCCGTCCACCCGCGGCTCCAGTATTTCGCCAGCGCCTCGACGTAGGGACCCTGGCATTGGATCCATTCCCGGGTTCCCGGATAGCAGTGAAGATCGATGATCCGCATAACCGCTAGGGGCGTACACGCTCCTCGCCCAGTTTCTTCGTCACCATTTCGACCAGCGCCTTCTTCGATACCTTGCCGAAAGTCGACACGGGGAATTCGGGCAGGATCTCAAGACGCTCGGGCAGCTTGAATTTGGCGATCTCCTTTTCCGACAGGAAACGCGTCAGCTCGTCCAACGCGAGCGAGCGTCCCGGGCGCAGGATCACGCAGGCGCAGGTCTTCTCGCCCAGGTCCGGATCGGGCATGGCCACGCAGGCGATATTCTGCACCGCCGGATGCGACAGGATCAGGTTTTCGATCTCCTCGGCGCTGATTTTCTCGCCGCCGCGGTTGATCAGGTCTTTCTTGCGCCCCTCGACCACGTAGTTCCCGGACGGATGCAGCCGCATCAGGTCGCCGGAGCGGTAGAAGCCGTCGGGCGTGAACTGCCTGGCGTTGTATTCCGGAACGCCGAAATAGCCGCGCAGCGTATACGGCCCGCGACAGGTGAGCTCGCCCACTTCGCCCGGCGGCACCTCCTTTCCCTCGTCGTCGACCAGCTTCACCTCGTCGTCCGGGCTCAAGGGGCGCCCGCAAGTTTCGAGGCGCACGTCCTCGGGGTCGTCCAGCCTGACGAAAAACAGCATACCCTCGGACATGCCGAAATTCTCCTGCACGGTCGAACTTGGAATGAGCTGCTTGGTGCGTCTCCGCACCTCGGGCTGCATGCGCTGGCCTCCGCTCTGTATCACGCGTAGCGACGACAGGTCGTACTTCGCGATGTCGGGATCGTTGATGAAGCGGATGAGCAGCGCCGGCACCACTTTCAGGTGGGTTACGTTGTGTTCCTCGATCAGGCGGAAAAGATCACCCGGCCGCGTGCTGGTGGAAAGCACCACCTTGCCGCCGTTGTAGAAATAGCCCTGCAACCCCGGGCAGGCGAGCGGCAGGTTGTGCGCGATGGGCAAGGCGAGCAGCAGCACGGAGTCGCCGGTGACGCCGCATACCTGGGCAGCGATTCTGGAGTTGTAGGCGTAGTCGTTGTGGGTGCGCGGAATGAGTTTCGGCACCCCGGTGGTGCCGCCGGAAAGCTGGAATATCGCCGGCTCGGTCGGATCGATCCGGAGCTTGCGCAGTTCCTCGGGCGATCTCTTCGGCGGCCTGGACATCAGCTCCGTGAGCGAAAGGAAGCCGCCGGGCGCGTCGCCGAGCACGATGCCGAGCTTCACCGACGCAGCGTCCCCGCGCACGCGACCCACCATCTTCGTGAAGTCGAAGTCACCGTACCGGTCCGGCGTCACGCAGGCGCTCGCTCCCGAGAGCTTCGCGAACTGACTGATCTCCAGGTAGCGATGCGTCGCCAGGGCCGCGATCGGGATGCAGCCGATTTTCTGCAGCGCCAGATACAGATAGACGAACTCGATGACGTTGGGAAGCTGCACCACCACGCGGTCCAGGGGCTCGAGCCCGGCGTCGAGCAGGTTCGAGGCCAGGCGCTCCGCGACGCGATCGACCTGCGCGTAGGTAAAACTCCTGCCGCGGTCGACAACGGCGACCCGGTCGGCGAATCGCGCGAATACGGCGCCGAATTCCTCGGCGAGAGACTTGTCCCGCCAGTAGCTCTTCTCGCGGTAGCGCTGCGCGAACTCGGGAGGGAATGGGACGACGCCTGCCAGCATGCCGGTCAATGAAACGGGTGGCGCAGGACGATCGTCTCGTTTCGATCGGCCCCGGTCGAGATCATGTCCATCGGCACGCCGCAGACCGCCTGCAGGCGCTCGAGATAGGCGCGCGCCCGCGCAGGCAGCTTGTCGTAGGCGCTCAAGCCCACCGTGCTTTCCTGCCAGCCCGGCAGCTCTTCGTATACGGGCTCGCAGCGCGCGGCGTCTTCTGCCGCGAGCGGCAGCAGCTCGTGCGGCGTCCCGTCGATGCGGTACCCGGTGCACAGCCGGACCTTCTCCATGCCGTCGAGCACGTCGAGCTTGGTAATGCAAAGACCGGACACCCCATTGATCTGGATCGAGCGTCTGAGCGCCGCGGCGTCGAACCAACCGCAGCGGCGCGGGCGCCCGGTGGTGGCGCCGAATTCCTGGCCGCGAGTGCGCAGCAACTGGCCCGTGCTGTCATCGAGCTCGGTGGGAAAGGGACCCGATCCGACGCGCGTGCTGTACGCCTTGGTGATGCCGAGCACGTAGTGCAGCATCTGCGGTCCGATGCCGGCCCCCGCCGCGGCCGCCCCGGCAACGCAGTTGCTCGAAGTGACGTACGGGTAGGTGCCGTGGTCGACGTCGAGCAGCGCCCCCTGCGCCCCCTCGAACAGCAGGTTTTGTCCCGCGCGATTCGCGTCGTAGAGGGCGCGCGAGACGTCCGTGACCAGCGGTTTCAGCCGCGGCGCGAGCGCAAGCGCTTCGTCCCGCGTCTTGACGAAATCGACCGGCTTCGCGCCGAGGTATTTCGTCAGCACGAAATTGTGGAAATCGAGGAGCGGCTCGAGTTTCACAGAGAAACGCTCGGGCACCAGAAGGTCCCGGATGCGAATTGCGCGGCGCGCGACTTTGTCTTCGTACGCGGGACCGATGCCGCGGCCGGTGGTGCCGATTTTCGCGGCGCCCTGCGCCGATTCACGCGCGATGTCGATCGCCGCGTGGTACGGGAGGATGAGAGGGCAGGCTTCGGAGATCCGCAGGCGCGCCGCGACGTCCGCACCCGCGCGAACGAGCTCGTCGATCTCCTCGATCAGCGCCTGCGGCGAAAGGACGACGCCGTTGCCGATGTAGCAGGTCACGCCGTTCCTGAGGATGCCCGAAGGAACGAGGTGCAGCACGGTCTTCTTGCCGCCAATCACCAGGGTATGCCCGGCGTTGTGCCCGCCCTGGAAGCGCACCACCCCCTGCGCGTGGTCGGTGAGCCAGTCGACCACCTTTCCCTTGCCCTCGTCACCCCATTGGGTACCGATGACTACGACGTTCTTGGCCACCGTTTCAGCTCTTGCCCAGTTTGCGCACGGTCCACTTGCCGGCGCGCTTGACGAGCTCTCGGTCGCAGTCGGGCTGACCGCCCTCGGCGGCGCGCCCCGGAAGCCCGACCACGACGACCTCTCCGGCGGTCCGCAGCTTGCGGATCGCGGCGGCGAGCCCCTCGTCGTTCGAGTACGGCGCTCGAATGGCGGCCGCTTCCGCCCCGTGCGGCGCAGTGCGCGCGAGATCGCGCAGATCCATGCTGAATCCGGTTGCCGGGCGCGCGCGCCCGAATGCCTTGCCGACCTCGTCGTATCGTCCGCCCAGCGCGACCGCGTTGGCCACGCCCGGCGCATACGCGGCGAACACCACCCCGCTGTGGTAGTGATATCCGCGAAGATCCGCCAGATCCACCGACACGGGGATGCTGCCGCTTCGGGAGAGAACCTCGAGATCCTTGAGCGCCGCGTCGATTTCGGGATACCTGGGCAGCGCGCGCCGGGCGCGTTCCAGCACGGCGCCGTCTCCATAGAACTCCGGAAGGGCGAGCAGGGCATCGCGTGTCGCTTTCGGCATGGATTGAGTCACCACGCGCAGCGCCGGCAGATCCTTGCCCTCCAGCGCTTCATACAGTTCCGATTCGAGCTCGGCACCGACCCCGCCGTGTCGGCAAATCGCGCGGAATACGGCGACGTGGCCGACATCGAGGCGCGCCCCGGAAATACCGCACGCGGCCAGCGACTCGACGAGAAGCTGCTGGATCTCGAGGTCGCTCTCGATTCCGGGGTGGCCGTAGATTTCTGCGCCGATCTGCAAGGGCTCCCGAGTCGAGTCCAGGCCCCGCGGCCGGGTGAGCAATACGCTCCCCGCATAGCATAGCCGCGTGACGCCTTTCCTGTTCAGAAGGTGTGCATCGATCCGCGCGACCTGGGGCGCGATATCGGCGCGCACGCCCATCATCCTCCCGGAAAGCTGGTCGACCAACTTGAAAGTGCGAAGATCGAGATCGTGCCCGGTGCCCGTCAGCAGCGATTCGAGGTACTCGAGCATAGGGGGAATCACCAGCTGGTACCCGTGCACGCGGAACAGCTCGAGGAGCTTCGCCCGCATCCGGTCGATGCGCTGCGCCTGCGGCGGCAGGATGTCCTCGAATTTTTCCGGAAGGAGCCAGTTGCGCATCAGGTTCCTTCGGGGCGAGCGCGTCTAGCGGATGAAAAACAGGATCAGCAGGCCGACCAGCATCGAGGAGAGCCCGAAAAAACGGATCTGCCCGTCAGTGAACTCCGTGATGCGGCGGAAGGTATCGCGCCACAGCGTCGGAAGAAGGAAGGGCAGCAGACCCTCGATGACCAGCATGAGGGCGAATGCCATGAGAAACGTCGTGCCCATTCACTTGCCGCCCTTTCCAGAGTTTCTGAAATACCTGAAGAACTCGGAATTGGGGTCGAGCACGATCACGTCGCTCTTGTTCTTGAAGCTCGCCCGGTAGGCGTCGAGGCTGCGGTAGAAGGCGTAGAACTCGGGATTCTCGTTGAAGGCGCGCGCGTATATGGCGGCCGCCCGGGCGTCGCCCTCGCCCTTGACGCGCTGGGCGTCGCGGTAGGCTTCGGCGATGATGATCTGGCGCGTACGGTCGGCTTCGGCGCGGATTTTCTCCGCCGCGGAGAAGCCCTGCGAGCGCGCATCGGCTGCAACGCTCTTGCGCTCCGCGTCCATGCGTCGATAGACCGCCTCGCTCACCTCCTGCGGCAGCTCGATGCGCTTGAGCCGCACGTCGACGATCTGCACCCCGATCTTGGCGACGTCGTCTTCCACCTTGTCGCGGACGATGCGCATGATATCGTCGCGCTCGCCCGATACGACGTCGTGCACGGTACGTTTGCCGAACTCTTCGCGCAGCGCTGCGTTCACCGTCTGCGACAGCCGTGTCTGAGCGCGCTGTTCGTCCCCCTGGACGCTGATGTAGTACTGCCGCATGTCCTGGATGCGCCACTTGACGAAGGAGTCGACCAGGACGT
>WNGL01008041.1_pt1 | contig 19812 bp, 19 predicted proteins | sample 5400591 | NCBI WGS metagenome assembly WNGL01 (sample SAMN13153377, study PRJNA577476) | soil metagenome | isolation source: 80 cm soil or saprolite under Garry oak tree replicate 1 | place: USA:California | collected 2016-06-15 | reverse complement strand
TGGTGCTCAAACAATTGCGCCGCTACCAGGAGGCCCTCAACTCTGCCGAACAAGCTATTCGCCTGTCTCCTAACGACCCCGACAACTGGCAACGCAAAGCCGAGGCTCTCAAGGGTTTGCGCCGTCGCAAAGATCAACGTGATGCCGAGGCGCAAGCTCTGCGCCTGCGGGAGGCACGTTAGCCAGACGTACTCGTTCAGACAGAGCTAAGTCAGGGGATGGTAAAAAGAATGGCTCTAAAGTCGCCAATGTGGATAAGTATGTGGACAAATGTTCTAATTTGTGGATAACTTCAAAGAGATTCTCTCATCCATCTATCAGCACAAAAATAACCGTTCCTCAGTATAGACGAGCCTCAGAAGTCTTGACACCTTCCCTTCTCATGTTATACACTATTCTCAGAAGATGAGAATGATTATCATTATTAGGATACCCTAACATATGGAAGAAACACTGAACACAAACGCGCGCGCCATCCTGGACGTGCTGCTCGCTTCTGAGAAGCATCCCACGGCTTTGGAGGTGTATGAAGAGGTGCGACGTGTCCGGCCGCGTATTGGCCTGGCTACCGTCTACCGTATCTTACATCAGCTAACAGGGCAGGGACTTATTAAAGAATTGGGGCGAAATGACGAATCCTGCCGCTATGATGGACGTACCAACCGTCATGATCACGCCATCTGTACAGTATGTGGGGCATTGCTCGATATACCAGTGGAGATTCGCTTGCCAGATGAGGTGCTGCAGGCGGCCGCACAGGGGGCGGGTATGAACCTGGGGAGCTACGAGGTGAGGATTTATGGGCAATGTACGACGTGTCAAGCAAAGGAACAAGTAATACCGTGAGCACAGATAGAAAAAAGGAACAGCAGGCTGCACAGGATAAGGCCACACCGGGTAGTGATACTAATGTGCCGCTGACAGATACACCAAAACGCGAACTCATTGCTGCACTCAAACAAAACTGGCAGCGCGAGATGGAAGGAGTACGTACCTATAGTGACCTGGCACGCAATGAGCGAGATGCCGCGCGGCGAGCCGTGCTGGTAAAAATGGCCGAAGCCGAAGCCCGTCACGCTCAGAAATGGGAGCAGAAGCTGGCAGAGCTGGGCGCAGAACCGCCAAAAGAAGAGAGAACTTTGAAGATGCGCTTGCAGGGTTGGCTGCGCCGGCAGCTTGGTACCGAAGCAGCACTGCGCCAGCTTGAGGGCGAGGAAGATAAAGATATTGCCCGCTACGAGGCCCAGGCTCGCAACATCAACGACACCGAGGCTCAGACCATGTTGCGCGAGGTAAGGCGAGAGGAAGAGAGCCATGGGCGCGTGATTCGTGAGATGATCAGTCCGATTGGGCCGCAGGGTATGCTGGATGTGATGCTGCGCCGCGAACGCTGGCATAAACGCGGCGGCGGCTGGCTGGGTGACGCCATCTATGGAGCGAACGATGGCCTGGGCGCGGTCTTCGGCATTGTAAGTGGCGTGGCAGGTTATACAGGTGCCGCTGATAGTCATTTCGTACTGGTGAGCGGTCTGGCAGGCATGATGGCCAGCGCGCTTTCGATGGGTTCAGGGGCTTTTCTGGCGACCAAAAGTGAACGGGAGGTCTTCGAGGCCGAGATTGGACGTGAGAAACGCGAGATCGAGGAGGACCCAGAGGAAGAGCAGGAGGAATTGGCCCTCTTTTACCAGTTGAAGGGGTTCACTGAGGAGGAGTCCAATGTCCTGGCAACGCGACTGGCAGAGAAACCGGAGCAGTTTCTGCGTACGCTGGCACACGAAGAGTTGGGGTTATCGGAAGAAAGCTTTCCTAAACCGTGGGTGGCAGCCGTCTCAGCAACGATTTCCACTGCCATTGGGGCATTCATTCCGATTATTCCTTTCTTCTTCTTGAATGGTTTTACCGCTGTTATTGCTGCCGCTATTATCAGCCTGATAGCGCATTTTGTTGTCGGAGCAGCCAAGACGCTGGTTACCGGCCGTTCCTGGTTGAGCAGCGGTACGGAGATGACGGTTGTTGGAGCGGTAGAGGCTGTGATTACTTACGTGCTGGGAGCAGCCTTCAAAGCCGTTTGAAAATATGCAAAAAATGGAAGGGGGCTAAGAAGCTGCTGCTTCCTTCCATTGATACAGTTCAGTTGTAGAGCAGTCATGCAAGGAGTAGGAGGAAATCTCGATTAGAGTTTCCACGCCCTTGCGTTGCTGGCAATTACATCGGTTGGACCATTGCCACCCAGGGAGAGAACGCCAATTTGTCCCTGGCTAAAGTTCTTATCATGTACCGAATCAATGATCTGGTTATTCACATAGATGGTAATGAGGTCGCCGTTTGCTACGACCGCAACAAGGTTCGACTGATTCAGACCTTTATTGATGACTGAATTAGAACCCTCGCTCAGGGTGGTGTATTTACCTGTATAGACCCTGAGCGTATACGATCCACCAGTTGTGATGTCGAAATCATAGAACGTTTTGTTAACCTGGTTAATACGGAAGCCAATGCCACCGTCATCTCCCTTGACAATCTTGATGTTCGCCTCAAAAGCAAAATTGCTCAACACGAGATCCTTTACCTCAGGGATACAGATAAGTCCTGTTTTCTCCACAATGTGATAAGCTCCATTTGTAAACCCACAAGAATCAGTACCAGAAAAGCTAGATTCGTCCCATTTATAACCTCTGCTATTATCGGTGAGCGGATCGTTGAGCACAAGGGTTCCAGTATTGGGTGGATAGGGGTTCTGTGCATTGTTAGCAGTTGCTGTGGCCTGGGGGGTCGTATGCACCACAGGTGTAGGCGTAGAGTTCACCGGAGGATTATTGGGGCGCGAGAGAGCGAAAAGGCCAGCGCCAATCAGGATCAATATAAGCAGTCCTACACCGGCGATAATAGCAATTCTTTTGCCTTGAGATGGGCCTGGAGAAGGTGGCGGCGGCTGCGGAAAGGTATACCGAGGAGGCGGAGGCACTTCATATTGGGGTGGCGGCGGCGGCGCACCATATTGCTGTGAACCATATGCCGTCGATGGAGGTGCGCTGTAAGGATTTGCTGGAAGTGTAGGGTCGTAGGTCGGCGGTGGAGGCGTAACAGCTGATGGTGTATTGGGTGTATTATAGGATGACGCAACTGTAGGATCATATGGTGTTGCCCCGGAGCCAAAACTATACGATGTAGGCGTGCCACACATTGGACAAGCCGCCGCTCCTGGCGGCAACTGAGCTCCACAATTACTACAATTCATGATGGGTTCTCCTGCGAAGAATACAATTTTAGACGAAGCCAGTATAGCATAGCCATTTTTGAGAGACAAGCACCGTCACTTGACAGTAATCCGCTCAAAGCGTACTCTACGTATTAAGCGCAACATCTAGTCTGTGAAGGAACAAGAGGCAGAATGCTATGAGGCAAGAGATCACAAGGAAGCCTGGAATAGCGCTGTCAAAGTTCGTTACGTTAGTATCTAGCTTCCTGTTGATACTCAGCAGCTGTTCATTGCTGCCCGAAAACTCAAATGGCCCGTATCTCTCCCCCGTTGCGAGTGCTTCAGCAACTGGCTCTCATGCCATAAATCTCACACCGCTACCGACAAGAGGTTCGTTAACCGATAGCGACCTGGCCATGAAAATTGTGCAGAGCATGAGTCTGGATCAAAAGTTGGGGCAGATGGTCATAGTCGAATTCTACGGTTCTGCACTTAATACAGACCTCAACCAGATGATCCAGGGCAACCGGGTCAGCGGAGTATTGATCGAGAATAAGAATGGTAATGCCCAGACGCGCAGCCAGCTTATCGCGCTCAATCAAGCAATGCAGAAAGCGGCAGGTATCCCGCTCTTCATCTCTACCGACTTTGAGGGTGGTTACGTCAATGAGTTGCGTCTCATCACGGGCGAACGTTCCTCAGAACAAACCATCGGAGCGACGGGTGACCCGAATGTTGCCTATAATGCGGGTCATAGCGCGGCTGCCGACCTGGCTGCTCTAGGGCTGAACGTCAACTTCATGCCTATAGTCGATGTTTTGACCAACCCCAACAATCCTGGTCTGCCCATGCGCACCTTTGGCTCCGACCCAACGCTTGTTACCAATATGGGCCGTGCCTACCTCAAAGGATTGACCGATGGCGGTATCATTGGGTGTCTCAAACACTTTCCCGGGCTAGGCAGCGCCAGTATCGACCCGCATCAATCGCTGCCCTCTATGAACCGCAGCCTTGCGACCTTAAATGCCGTCGACCTGGTACCCTACCGTACGCTCATCGATGAAGGTATCGTCCCCATGGTGATGGTAACGCATATCCTCAATCCACAGCTTGACCCCAATCTGCCGACCTCGCTATCGCCAAATGTTGTGACGGGCATCCTGCGTAAACAACTCAACTTCAAGGGTGTCATTATCAGTGACACGCTCTGGATGGGAGGGATTAGTAACACATACAGTCTGGCCCAGGCAGCTGTCCTGGCGGTGAAGGCCGGAACAGACCTCTTACTTGGCCCTCGCGGCCTGGCCGATACTCAGAACATGATCTATAGCCTCCACCAGGCCGTGATGAGTGGCCAGATCTCCCAAACGCAGATCGATGCTTCCGTGGCGCGTATCCTGGAAATGAAGCTGCACTACAAAATTCTTTCACATGACAAGGCTATGCAACTGGCCGGCAATGCCGTAGGCGGTCAGGCAAGTGCTAGAATAACATGTTCTTGTGCTAATGGTGTGGGTGATGAGGATGTGAGGAAAGTAAGTTAAGGTTTTTGCCTAGAGCGTTTGGATGAAGTCGGTGATGATGGCCTGTACTTCTTCGAGGTGGCCCTGGAAGAAATGATCTGCTCCCTGTACCGCTACCAGCCTTTTAGGTGCCGGCACCTGTTCAAACCATTTCACTGTGAGGTCATAAGGGGCAAGTTCATCCTCAGTTCCATGAATAAAGAGTTTTGGCTTATGGCAGCCTTGCAGTGTGTCGCCATTAAATGTGCGGGCGGGTACGCCGAGACCTATCATAGCCTGGACACGGTCATCAACAGCGCCGACACGCATACCTACGTATGAGCCAAATGAGAAACCTGCCAGTATCACAGGCAAGCCAGGGTAACGGCGACTCAAGAACTCCAGGGCAAAGCGCACATCATCCATCTCGCCCCGTCCCTCGTCATATGTGCCTGTACTATGCCCTACTCCTCGGAAGTTGAAGCGCAGCGCGGGTATACCGAGGGCTTGCAATGTCTGTGCCACTTTGAAGACCACTTTGTTATGCATGGTGCCGCCACCCAGTGGATGTGGATGGCAGACGATTGCACCATATTCAGGAATTACACCTTGTTCTTCTGGCTTAAGAATCCCCTCCAGGTGGCCAATTGGAGTAGGTATATTGATGTGCAATATCTGACTGATGACGCGCCTTTCCTTTCTTTCCTGAAGCCGAAAGGTAAATTGTGATATTCTATGTGACGATAGTATATCACGAATCTGACTTTGGAGGCTATTTCATGCAAACTCATCAAATTTATGCTGACATCCCATCATAACTTGCCTCCTTCGGAGGCAAACATAGGGGAGAGAGGAGTTGGCTGGGGCCCCTTCACACTGTCCCCCAGACAGCGTTCCCCAGACCCCGGCAGGAGGCTTCGCCCCCTGCACCCCCTCTTTATGAGAGGATGTCAGAATTTATGCCCTTGACAATGAACGGTTGTTTCCCTGATAATCGATGTTATATCTTTCCTAATATCATTCCCGTAGCGGCGAAGAGGAAGACTTACCTATTACTATGGAAACCTATGGACTACACCGGTATCCTGGACGGCTCTTTATTGTAGAAGGGGTTGATGGTTCCGGGAAAAGCACACAAATTGCACTCCTGCGGCAGTGGCTCATCAGTGAAGGATACACTGTATTCTTCAGTGAATGGAACTCGTCCCCGCTCGTCAAGAAGACGACCAGTCGAGGGAAGAAAAAACAGCTACTGACACCAACCAGCTTTAGCCTGATTCACGCCACAGATTTTGCTGATCGCACGGAACATGATATCATTCCTCCGCTCAAAGCTGGCGCGATTGTCCTGGCAGATCGCTATATCTATACCGCGTTTGCCCGTGATGTTGCGCGCAAAGTGGATCGTCAATGGGTGCGCGAACTGTACCAGTTTGGAGTCAAACCCACGGTGGCGTTCTATTATCGTGTGCCGTTGGAGGTATCGCTGAGCCGTATTCTCACAGGCCGTACCGAACTCAAATACTATGAATCTGGAATGGACCTGGGATTGAGCAACGATCCTCAGGAGAGCTACAAAATGTTTCAAGAGCGCATCGTCAACGAGTATGAAGCTATGGTGGATGAGTTTGGGCTGACGGTGATGGATGCGACGCTTCCCATTCCAGAACAGCAGCGGCGCATGAGGAAGATTATCCGGCCCTATTTACAAGGTGTGCGTCGTATACGTTCGTCCGCGCAAGAATCGGCCTGGGCTGGACTGGCGCGGGAGATGCGCCCATCACATCCGGATATCCAGGTGAGAGACCGATGAGCATTCTAGCCGAACGGAAACAAAAAGGACTAAACTATCATGGCGGCAGAAAGGATTCTATGACGAGGCTTGCTTTTTATGGTATTGACGCTATCCACCTGGAAGAGCGAGACGAATTGTTACCAGGTCGCCTGATCGTTATTGAGGGTACCGATAGCGTTGGTCGCTCAACACAACTGCGCCTGTTACGTCCCTGGCTGGAGAGCAGCGGCTACGCAGTAGTTGACACGGAAATGACGCGCTCAGAATTGGTGGGCGCGGGCCTCAAGCAGGCAAAAGAGGGGCACACACTGGGTCCAATTACGCTCAACCTTTTCTACGCCACCGACTTTGTAGACCGCTTTGAGAGTCAGATTCTCCCAGCCTTGCGGGCAGGCTTTATCGTACTCACCGACCGCTATATTTATTCTCTCATGGCTCGGGCCCTTGTGCGTGGTGCTGATCCTCATTGGATTCGCTCTATTTATGGACTGGCACTCAAGCCTGATGCTATCTTCTACCTGCACATAGGCGTAGAGGACCTCATACCCCGTGTATTGCAACGCGGCGGCTTTGACCACTGGGAATCTGGCATGGATATGCGCCTGGGCGCAGACCTCTTTGAGAGTTTTGTGAATTATCAGACTCTCCTACTTGCACAGTTTGAGGCCATGATCGAGGAATACGGCTTTGAGGTGATCGATGCAAGCCAGCCAGTTGCGCGCATTGCGGAACAACTGAAAGAGCGAGTTCTGCCGCTCTTGCCGCAGGGATAAATATCATAAGGAGCAATGATGCAGGTTGTCTTTTTAGGTGGGGCCAGTGGAGTTGGGGCGAGTTGTCTTGCCATCCAGCTTGCCGATCAGTGGATAGTTGTCGATGCAGGTGTGCGGGTTGACCGCAAATCAGACCCCTTGCCCGATCTCGCTTTGCTTGAGGGGAAAGATGTCCGCGCCATTTTCGTCACTCATGCCCACGCCGACCACATTGGAGCGCTACCCCTCGTCCACCAGGCGTTTCCCACCATCCCCATTTTCGCTTCGCGTGCGACCGGCCTACTTATGGAAGTCATGCTTAGCGATGCGCTCAAAATTATGAACCGCCGAGCGATGGAGGAGATGGAACTGCCGCTCTATCCAGAAGCGCTGGTCGCGGGAATGCTGAATCGGGTACGTCCTCTCCCGGTTGGAGAGAACCTGACCTTCCCAGAACTCCCAGGGGTAACTGTTCACGCGAGTCGTGCGGGACATATAGCGGGTGCTGTGAGCCTGGGCTTTAAGGCTGCCGATGGCTCGCTGGTGGTTTCTGGTGATGTGAGTATCACACCACAGCGTACGGTACCTGGCGCCCTTCCGCCACCTTTGACCGAGCCAGACCTGCTGATCCTGGAGAGTACTTATGGCACACGTCTACATCCTAACCGCCAGGCTGAAGAACTCCGCCTGGCACAGGCGGTCGCTGAAGGTATCGCTCGCGGTGGACATACGCTGATTCCCTGCTTTGCACTTGGCAGAGGACAAGAACTGCTGCTCCTGTTACAGGCAGCCCAGGAGAAGGGACAGATTCCCGCTTTTCCCATCTACGTCGATGGCCTTGTGCGCCGCGTCTGCTCAACGTATATGCTCCTTCCTGAAGCCCTCTCTCCTGTCTTGCAGCGGCAGATTCGTAAGGGCTATCTTCCCTTTAGTGGGTCAGCCGTGACCTTTGTGCGCGATGAGCGGGAGCGAGAGCGCTTGCTGGCAGGTCCGCCAGCGTGTATCATTTCCAGCAGCGGAATGCTCACAGGTGGGCCAAGTGCCTGGTATGCAGCGCGACTTGCCCCTCAGGAAGATGCATCCATCCTGATTACGGGTTACCAGGATGAAGAATCTCCTGGCAGGCGCCTCTTAGATCTGGCTGAACAGAAGAAGAGCACCTTAGATATCGGAGGGCAACAGGTGCAGGTCCACTGTCATGTTGCCAAGTACAACCTGAGCGCGCACGCCGATGGTGGAGAACTGGCTGCCTATGCAACTGCTCTCAAGCCAAAGAGGGTAGCCCTCGTACATGGCGACGAGGAGGCACGGACTGCACTGCGCAAGCGCCTGACCGAGCTGGACGTGCTGTTGCCCAGCGAAGGCATGACCATCGAAAAACAGGAAAGACGGCGCAGTAGCACCCCTGGCGACCGCGAGGGTCGCCACTACATTTCCAGTAGATCAGAGAACGTTCTTGATACGCTGCCAATGGGCATTGGAGGCGGAGTGCCATTCGATTCCACCCATGTCGAGCAGGTGTGGCAGGCCATCTCACGTCTTCCCACGCTGCGTATCGTCACCGCACGGGAGCTGGCTCTTGTCTGGTATGGAGAGGCGACGGAGGAAAGAACGCAGCGCGTGCTGGACATTCTTGCCGATGACTATGAGCAACGGTACTTCGTCCGACAACACGCCCTGGAAGAAGCCTACCGCGTGCGTGGACAGTCCGAGGAAGCGCCAGGTGACTTTCTCAGTGACCTGGTGGGTCATATACTCTTGTTGATGGTCAGTCCTGGCAGCGCTAAACCTGTCCTCTGCCGTTCCATCGAGCCGGCGGCCACGGTACGCGTGCAATTTCCCAAGGGCATCTCATATGAGCGTACCCGCTTTCCTTTCTCTGCCATTCTCGATCTCATTGGCCCTGCTCCGCTGGATAGGCCTGATGATAGCCAGGCTCCACCCATCTCCGTCTACCTGGCGGATTTAGTGCGCAATGCGCGACGCATCCGCAGAACACTCTCCGCCTATGATCTGGCCTGGCAATGCCAGGAAGAGGCGACATACACCCTGGGAGACATGTGTGCACTGGCAGGCGTCTCGGCCCAATCTCTGGAGGACCGGCTGGCAGTGGCAAAACTCTTGCACAAGTATCCTGCTCTCTTTATGCAAAGCCGCACCTTTCTTGAAGGAGAGGGCCTTGTACTGTATAGCCTGGCACCTTCATGGCATGAGGCACTCGAAGAACCTGAAGAGCTACCCCGGCCCGATCAGAACTGGATTCTCAACGTTCTTGAGCGGCATCTTGGTACACCGGCGGACCTCTACCGGCGCAGCATCGATCCCGACACGGGTGCAGTCACCCTTGCTTTCCACTTTCCAGACGTGGCTCAAACACGTTACGCCGATGCTATCGCTGCTGCCGAAGAGGAAACGGGCGTCTCGATTACTATTGCCCCCAATGCTCATCAGGGTATGCTTGCCAATGTCGCGCGCCGCCTCTTGCCGGAAGGTCTTACGCAAAGAGGAACAGTATCTATTCACATGGAACACCAACTCGTCCAGGTCAGTTGTATAGGAGACGCGACGCAGGAGGCACTTCAGCAGGCACAGGAGGACTTTCATGAGCAGACCGGCTGGCACCTGCAGCTAGACCTCCAGGGCGGGGACAACCCTCGCTCCTACTATGACACGGAGGAGGCGCCAAGGGCCATTTCCTCGCAACCCTCCATGGATCAGAACGGGGCTTCTGCTGTTGCACGCTCGCTGCTGGCGGAAGCAAGTGGTCTCTATAAAATTGGCGTGGATGGGAGCAGCACGACACTATGGCTGCGCTTCTACTTTCCTGATGCGGTGCAGGCACGAATTGCGGAGCAGATCGCTGAAATCGAAGCCCAGACCGGTTGGAAGGTGCGCATCAATCCAGCTGTCCACCAGGAGGCACTGGTTGCTGCCGCACGTCGTCTCCTCCCCGCAGGTCTGGCCATCAGCGGTGCACCGTCACTCTATCATGATCGTCGTACGCTGGGTCTCACCTGTACGGGGACGGCAAGCCTGGAGGCGAGGCAGGACGCTCAAAGACAGTTCCTTGAAGAGACGGGTTGGCACCTCGACCTGGTGGTGCCTTCTATTGAGGAAGACGCATCTGCCGCCAGCCGGCTTCCCCAGGGTGAGGCCATAGCCCTGGCGAGTAGCATATTCAGCACGGCACATGATCTCTACCGCATAGGAGCTGATGCCACGCGAAGAACACTCTGGTTATACTTCCACTTTCCTTATGTGGCGCGGCAGCGCTACGCAGAGCAACTTGCCGCACTTAGCGCACAAAGTGGGTGGAATGTAGACCTGCATCGCAATGTACATCAGAAAGCCTTAGTCGAGGCGGCATGTCGTCTCCTTCCCGATGGCCTGAGCTTCACCGGCAAGGCTTCACTCCTTCTCGACCGCTACACGCTGAACCTTACCTGCACAGGCTATGCAGCCAGGGAGGCGATAAAGGACACACGGAGGCGGTTTACTGAAGAGACGGGCTGGCACCTTGAAATCCTCAATTTTGACAAGGAACATATATCTAAGGAGTAAGACATGTAGCCCTATAAAAGCTCCTTTCATCACACCGCTACATTCGTTGACCGGCTATAGGGTTTCTCTGGATCAATCAGCACATTCACACAGGCTGGCAGGCCCGATGCGAAGGCTCTTTCAAGCGCAGGCCGGATATCTTCTGGCCTCTCCACTAACTCACCATAGCCACCCAGAGCCTCGACCATCTTATCGTAGCGAATGCCAGGCGTTAGTTCTGCTGCCGTCGCGTGTCCAAGCATAGCCTTCTGGGGATGCTTAATCTGTCCCCAGGCTCCATCATTACCGATGACTGACACAACCGGCAAATTCTGGCGTACCATGCTCTCAAATTCCATGCCATTGAGGCCAAAGGCCCCATCGCCATGCAAAATCAACACTTTCTTGCCCGGCCGCGCAATTTGTGCTGCCATGGCGAAGCCGGTTCCTGTGCCAAGACAACCCATCGGACCGGGATCGAGCCAGTAGCCGGGTTTGTAGACGTTGATTACGCGCCCGCCATAGCTCACGATATCGCCACCATCGCCTACCACCGTCGTATCCTCGTCAATAAAGTCACGTATCTCGCGGCAGAGACGCATAGGGTGCATAGGTACAGCATCGGAGCTCATCAACGCTCCATCGCGTCCCAGCGCCCGGCGTTCCTCGGTACGGATATACTCCAGCCACTCGCTCGCATCAAGTTGTTTCGTGGCCTCCGCCAGCTCGTGCATACTCACCCCCACATCTCCCACAAGGCCAACCGCTGCCCCGCGGTTGACTCCCACATCTTCACCTGCCAGGTCAAACCAGATCACGTTGGCCTGTGCTGGAATAAGCGGCGGCTGGCCGTGATTGAGACGAAAATCCATGCGGGTTCCAACTGCCAGGATGGTATCCGCTCCTTCCAGGGCTTTGCGGCGTGAAGCTGTGAAGAAGAGCGGATGTGTCGGGGGCAGGCAGCCACGCCCGGCACCGTTGAGGAAGACAGGTGCCTGAATGCGTTCTGCCAGTTGGCGTAGAGGCTCGGCTGCATCACACCACCATATAGCCGTTCCCGCCATGATGACGGGACGCTGCGCGCGCTCTAATAGTTCCGCAGCTTGCGAGACAAGTTCAGGATCAGGATAAGTACGCCCAACAGGACGATAATTTGCAGGTTCACCCGGATCAAATGCCGTATCGGTATCGACAAAATTATTAAGTACGTCCATTGGCACCTCTAAGAAAACTGGTCCAGGTTTGCCGCTCAACATCTGGCGAAATGCCGCTGCTGTATACTCACTCAGCCGGGCTGTCTCATGAACGGTACGTGCCCACTTAGTGATAGGACGCAGCAGATCTATCTGGTTCATCTCCTGTAACGCGAGGCATTGGCTACGCCCGTTACACCATCGGTAACCCCGGGCCCTGCTGTCAGGAGGGCTACACCTGGCTTGCGAGTGCACTTGGTCCACCCTTCAGCTGCGTGTACCGCTGCCTGCTCGTGACGTGTATCGACAACACGAATGCCCTCCCGCATGCAGCCATCATAAATAGCAGCAATATGCCCACCGCTCAAGGTGAAGACAACTTCAACCCCTTCGCGTTTCAAAATTCTTGCAACGGCCATACCGCCGTGAATCATACCCAAAGTGAACTCCCTTCTTTGCTGAGAGTGATGAGATCAAACCAATTCTCGCCAGAAACGTATATTCATCAGTAGCGTTTTCAAACTCAGAAAGGTGACAAAATGAAACGACTTCTCTTTTTCCTCGGCTCTTTCTTTTTCCTCAGGGGATTTGCGAGGAGAGCAAGACGACGACGACGTTTACCGTATTATGATTGATTAGTTGGACGACCATCAAAGACATAAGTAGGGGGCTACTCGCCACTCACGGCTAGCCCTCTACTCACTCTTGTTGTAACATCACTCTACTCCAATATCCCACGCCTGCTGTAAATCCGCACGTGAGTAACATTGGAAGGCCATGAGTGTATTGGTCCTGATGATGGCGGGAAGTTGCACCATGCGGGTGGTGACGACTCCGGCGAGGTCTTCATAGCGATGAAGGCGCAGGAGGGCTACGAGGTCGTATTCTCCTGTCACTGAATAGACCTCGGAGACGCCCTCGATCTCCAGGAGGCTCTGAGCCGTTTCATTTACCTGTCCTCGCTGTACGTTGATGAGAACTACAGCAGATACCATTTCTGACTCCTTTCCCGGCCTGGCACCCACAAGGGATGCCACTACATGTCGACATGTAGTGGCATCCCTTGTGGGTGCCAGGTTTGTCTTAAAACACTGGCGGTGGTGGCACGTGAGGTAGCTCCATGCTCAGGCCGACCACCTTTAGCTTTTTACGTAGTGAATCCTGGGCGTAGCGTGGAGAAGTCCACGGGTCTGCTTGCATAGCCAGCATCTGCGCAATAGCCTCGTCTCCTGGAGTCAACGCTTTCAGCATCGCGCTGGATCATTTCTCGCAAGAACTTGACACCGAAGACGACGTGACGCGATTCGTCACGTGCCACCGCAGTGAAACCGCCACGAAAGGCAGGGAAGAGATTATTTTGACGGTATAAATCCAGGATGTTGCGCTGGCCTGTCAGGGCCATGGCTCCTTCGACAATCACGTGGTAGAGGGTGATCCCCTCGACCAGGTGGGCTATTTTAGCAGGTTCCTGGCGAATACGTTCGGCAACTTCGGAAAGCGCTTCGATCAGAATATACTGGAGGTGAGAGTTCATGTACTGGTGTGTAACTTCCAGCGTGTCTTCCAGGGTTTCCCTCTCAATGCCGAGTACTTCCCTGAAGAAGCGCGCAAAGAAGACCGTGTGGCGTGCCTCGTCGGATAGCTGCGTGGTAAGGAAGAGGCGCATCTCCTCGTCAGGCATAGCTGTGATATAGGGTCCTAATGTGTCCGTCACGCATGCCTCCCCCCTGAAGAAGGCAGATAGGCCATACATGCGTTCCTGGCGCGCCTGAGGTGACATCGCTTCAAATTGGAGGCGGTCAGGGGTGAAATCAATCTCCTGCGCCCGCCATTGCTGGCGTTCCCAGCGATAGAAGAGTTCGCGATAGGATGGCAAATGTACCAGGCCCTGATCGATAATGTTGAGGACATTGTCAATAGGAGTCTGCTGTAACTGGGCCAACGAGGCACTTTCTAAGGGCATTTCAATGGACATGTTGTCTCCTTGTAATGCATCCCTGCAACGACGTTGCCACGTCTAGCTTCGCTCAGCAGGGATGTTATGTAGCCTTAGCTCTTTCTTGTCAATCTTTCCCACTGCATTACGCGGCAATGCGGAAATAAACTCAATCTGGCTGGGCGTTTTGTAGTTCGCCAGCGACTCTCGACAGTAGGCCATGAGGGTCTCCGCATCAACAGGTGAGCGCGTGACGACAAAGGCTTTTACCTCTTCGCCCATCCGTTCCGAGGGAACACCGACCACTGCCGCCTCGATTACTGCTGGATGCCTGTTGAGCACCTCTTCAACATCGCGTGGGTAGATATTAAGCCCGCCGCGAATAATCAGGTCCTTCTTACGTTCAACAATGTACAGGTACCCGTCTTCGTCAAGGCGTCCCATATCACCAGTATACAGCCAGCCATTGCGTAGAGTTGCCAGCGTCTCCCCGGGCATATTGTAATAGCCTTGCATGATGTTGGGGCCGCGTGCAATTACCTCACCCACCTCGCCAACAGGTACGGGTTGATCATTTTGATCTACGACGAGTAGTTCAACGTCAGGCAGAGCTTTTCCCACCGAGCCTGGCTTCCTTGGTATCTCCAAACTGTGCCCGGTCAGGGCGGCACTTGCCTCTGAAAGGCCATAGCCTTCCAGGATGCGACAGCCAAATTTCTGCTCGAAACCTTCCAGAATTGCCACGGGCAGGGGAGCCGAACCGCTGACACACGCCTGCAAGCTACTCGTATCGTATTTCTCGGAATCCGGCGTATACAACAAGGCCACGAACATGGCCGGCACGCCCGCGAAGGAGACGATGCGGTGGCGTTCGATGGCCGAAAGGACGGCAGTCGTGTCGAAGCGAGGATGGGCCACGACCGTCAGGCCGCGTAAGAAAAAGACATTGGCGACGATAATGCCAAAGGCGTGGGCCAGGGGTAGCACAGCTAAATGTGTTTCTTCATCGCGTGTCTCACGCTCCAGCCCTCGACCACCAATTGCGTTGGAGATAAGGTTGCGGTGGGTCAGGACCACCCCCTTTGGATTGCCCGTGGTACCTGATGTATAAAGGATGACGGCTATATCATCCGCTGACACATCTTTCGCAGGCGTAAGAAAATCCCCAGCGCTTGCCGCGCCTTCTGCCACAATATCACTATAGGCATGAATGCGCGGGTTTACTGTATCACTGGCACTTTCATCGTTTTCAACGCCTCCGGTGACGATAATATGCTGCATGGTGGGGAGATCGGCCAGTGCGCTGCGCAGTAAAGGGAGAAGTATAGGACTTGTGATGACTGCCTTAGCGGCGGAGTTTTCTGCGATATAACGTACTTCTGGAGGCTTGAGGAGGGGCATGACGGGAATAATGATGCCGCCTGCACGGGCAATCGCCTGGTATGAAATGATAACTTCGGGGCAGTTGAGCATCATGACGATGACGCGGTCGCCCTTGTCTATGCCCAATGTTTGCAATCCGTTTGCCAGTTGTGCTGCTTCCCTGGCAATATGCATGTTGGTATATTCCCGTACATCCTGGTGATCTTCAGAGATTATTGCTGTATACGGACCAAAACGGGTACAGTTGTAGATAGACAGATCGGATAGTGTATACAGGTCCCGGTCACTCATGAGAGATTTCTCTGCCGTCATATATTCACCTCTTCTTTATTGTTAAGGGGGACAGAAATAATTGCTTCTCCCGCAGTGACTTTCTCGCCTTTTTGATTCTGTGCCCAGCACTCAATTACTACAGAAATGTCTCCATTGTTATCCTTCGTCCGTGTCTTCACCAGGCCATGGCAGGTGAGAGTATCACCTAAGCGTACCATGTTCATAAAACGTACCCTGAGGTGTGCCAGGTATGCTTCAGGGTTATCAGAGATATGTTGAGTGACGAATTGCCCAAGAAAGGCCATGCTGAGCATTCCATGAGCGATAACGCTATCCAGGCCGACACGGTGCGCAGCCTCTTCATCAAGATGAATAGGATTGTGATCTCCGGATGCATTGGCATAGCGTTGAAGCTGTTCCCCGGTAACAGGTGGCTTCACAAGTGGAGAAAGTTCTTCACCGATTGATGTGCTCAAAATGCTCATAGGTGCGCCTCCGCTTAGTACATTTATCAAATAATAGGCAAGAGTCTAGAAGACGGGGTGCATGGAGCGCCACATGCTCGGGCTAGCTTCAATGACAGCGGGTTCCCAGCCTGGCTCACCATATAAAACAGCTCCATTCCATTTCCTATTCTTACTGTAGAAGCGATAGCGTATATGCCATTTATTGGCAACTTTCTGCTTCTCATGATGAGCCGTGTCAACTCCAAGCTGAAAACTGAGCAAATGGGCATAGTAAGGTTGTAGGCGATACTCCATATCATCCGTGTCTAGCTCGTGATCAGCAAAAGCCATTTGCAGGTCAAAACAGTGAAACGACATACGAACGGCTCCTTACGAGAGGTGGAGGGTTCTCCAAATGGACATTGGTCAGCGTCTGAGTTCATCTTACGACTGTTGAGGAATAGGTGTCAAGGCATATATTCTGAGGGAGAACTTGCACCTGCTTGCCATGCCTGATATACTGGAATTACGATACTTGATGAGAATATTGTAAATGTAGAGCAACCTGTGTGATTACCCAGTTTAACTAGGCAGGAGTATGACGCGGTCATGGTTACCGCCCGTAAATCTACAGTTCCCTATCCCCCGGATAGGGTTCCCGCACCGCCGCCCCGGCAGCTAGACCCAATTATTCATGCTGGTCATAGCATCAAAGATTGGTTGAACCATTACTGGCAAAAATTGAATCTTCCAGCCAATGAACTCAATCGATTGGCTATTACGCAGGACCGTCAGGAATATATGCGCTGGACGGGGAAACGACTTCAATCGATGGTGCTCGGCTGCTACTGCTACCTTCCTGCCCCCCGCCCACCCGCTCACACTTCTACACGCGGGCGTAAACCTGCACTGACAATGCCTCTGCCCACCTTTGAGGAAGCATTACAACTCCATTTACCCAGTCACCGCCATCTCATCTTTATCGAGCCAGACATGCAGCCACAGTCGATTGAGGTAACAGTAGCCCATGAATTGATTCACCTGGCTGATCGTGTGAATGGTACTCCGCGTCGTCACCGACATCATGGCTATGACTCTATTGCCGCCGATGAAGCTGCCATCACTGGCTACGGTTTGGAAGAACTGCGTCGCCTCCTTCACGAGGAGAGCGTGCGCCGCGAGGGTATGCGCCGTCAAAGACGCCCCATCCGGTACCTGTACGAGTGCCCAAATTGCGGCAAACAATATCCTCGTACCCGCCGTTACGCGCAAGCCGTTTCTTGTAGCAAGTGTGATAAGACCTATAATTCTCGTTATCGCCTGGCGCTGCGCGTCTGAAAAAGCCAGTTATTCTGTTTCTGCTAATTCGTGTTGTAGCTCGTGCAGCCAGTCGAGTAGAGAGCGGGTCTGGTAAATACGCCCGCGTAATACCACGTGCTCGAAGAATGTGTCATCGCGTGTCCCTCTCCTTTCGTCTTGCCCACGCGGCAGCGTCGATGGCAAGACGGATAGATGCCGGGCGTGCTGGGAGTGTTTAGACTCCAGGTGATCGAGGAAGTTACGACAGGCAGCAATTTGTTTCTTGACCAAAGGGGCCATCTCTTTAGGGATAAATTGCTGCACAAAATAGAGCTTGATGAGGAAGAGGATACGAATCTCACGGGGCCGCACGACAGGTTCACTTAGCCACTGAAAAAATATATTTCGTCCCACATCAGTCAGGTGAAAGATTTTGCGTGGTGGACGCGGCCCCTGTAGCTCTAGCTCTGCTTCAATATATTCCAGGCGTTCGAGCTTTTTGAGGAATGCGTACATCTGGCTCATTTCGAGGTGAACAATCTCTTCCAATGTGCTGTTTCTGAACTCCTGAAACATCTCATAGCCGTGCATTGGCTGACTGTGTAGTAGCCCTAAGATGGCATATTCGGCAGGTTCGCTGATGTACATTGTTTTCCCTTAAATTCAACCCAGGAATAAGAGCATTGTTATTATAAATCACCTGGGATAGCCAGGGCAATATGGTATTTTTGGTGTCGCGTGGACAATTTGGCATTGCCACCAATTATCCACCCGACACGATAGGGTTTGTTTGTGGACCAGTGATGGCCGGGTATTTCGCTCCCTGTGAAAGTCTCACTTTCTATTGCGTACTATAATTGACGTTCTAGCATAACTCTTCTAAAAAAGGCATTTTTATGCTTAATAGGCAAAGTAAAAAACAACGGCGTTTTTTTCGTCGTCCATCGGGGCGCACAATTTTCATCTTAATTGTCATACTTTTCCCCCTGGCCATAATTGCTTCGTATATTGACTTTCCAGCCAGCATTGCCTTTGTACGGCACTACTTTACCCCTCCCAACCACTTTACCTATCATGGCCACACCGCTTATGTAAGTGGTATAGCCTGGTCCCCTGATGGCAAACGTATCGCCTCGGCCAGTGGCGATGGCACTGTACAGGTATGGGATGCTCTCAATGGAGGTCATATTTTGACCTATCGGGGTCATTCTTCTGATGCATTGAGCGTGGGTTGGTCACCTGATGGCAAATATCTTGCTTCTGGCGGTCTCGATACTACCGTACAGGTTTGGAATGCTACTACTGGCGAACACATCTTGACCTATCGCGGTCATACAGATGCAGTGTTTGCCGTGGCCTGGTCACCTGATGGGACTCGCATCGCCTCCGCCAGCAATGATGGTACAGTGCAGGAATGGGAAGCTACTACGGGTAAGCGTATTGTTACAATTAGTAGCTCGCCCTCTGTTAAAGGTCCACTTGCTCCATGGAACACTGTTGCGTGGTCACCCGATGGGAAACGTATCGCTATTGGGGGGAACGGCGATGTACAAATATGGGATGCTGCAACTGGCCGGAATATTTCCTATTATGGTTATCATGCTGGCACTGTTCATGATCTAGCCTGGTCACCTGATGGCAAATACATTGCCATCGGCTCTGATAACACTACGGTACTGCTATGGGAAATTGCCACTATAAAAAACATTTACAACTATACTGGTCATATTACCGATGTGTTTGCGGTGGCCTGGTCGCCCGATGGCAAACGCATTGCCTCTGGCGATGGCGATGGCCTTGTGCTCGTATGGGATGCTTTCACCGGAGGCCATACTTACACTTATCGCGGCCATGCTGATTACTACCCGGGCCATTACACATCAGGCGCTGCCGTCAATAGCCTGGCCTGGTCGCCTGATGGGAAGCACATAGCCTCGGCTAGCAGTGATTCAACTGTGCAAGTCTGGCAACCAATGTAGAGACCCGATTTGTTACGCGCATCCGCTTGAGAAGCCAATTTTCTGCTTGTTCGATAGCTATAAAATGGCTTCAGAGGCCAATTTATATCATTGAACAAGTCATAAAGCCAGGCTACAGGCTTGTATTTCTTGAAATCGCGTGCTATACTCCTAACGGCAGTGAGTTGCGATACCGCTCCACAGGCCCAATAGTATGACTTTGGGATGAGAAGCGACGTATGTTGATAGTTGTAAGGAGGACTTTGAATCCATGGCTACATCAAAGAAGACTGGGGCAACAGGAACAACTGAATCGACTTCGGCCTCGAATACCGTTGGTCGCTCGGAACTCACAAAGCGGATTGCTCAACAAGCCGAAATCTCTCAGAAGCAAGCACAGGCGGCGTTAGAAGCTACTTTGAAGACCATTCGCGAGGCTCTTCAACGTGGTAACGAAGTGCGCCTGGTAGGCTTTGGCTCATTCAAGGTGCGTCAGAGCGCTGCTCGTAAGGGAGTTAACCCTCGCGACCGAAAAC
>WNGL01003160.1_pt1 | contig 19815 bp, 24 predicted proteins | sample 5400591 | NCBI WGS metagenome assembly WNGL01 (sample SAMN13153377, study PRJNA577476) | soil metagenome | isolation source: 80 cm soil or saprolite under Garry oak tree replicate 1 | place: USA:California | collected 2016-06-15 | reverse complement strand
GTCAAGCATATGTGGACAAAGGGACTGAGTACTACGAGGAAAGATTCCGCCAACAACAAATCCAATTACTCCGAAAAAGGGCTGCCAAACTTGGACTCCAGATCGCGGAGATTCAGGCTTGAAAGAGTTTTTGGAGAGAGAAGAATACGGAGTTCCACCACCACCGCCAAAGGTCAGCCCGCTACTCTTTATTATGAATCCAAAGTTGTCGCCGCTACCGTCGTTTGGGTTAAGTCCAATAATGACGCTGTCGGCGAAAGCACTGGCAGAAATCACCAGCAGGAATGTCGGAAGTGCCCACAAAAACCGCTTCATGGTTCCTCCTTTATGGGCCATCTCAATAAACGTTTGCTAATCTAGAGAAGCACATGCTTCTCCACGGCATCTTTTCTCCCATCACGACGCCGTTCTACCCAGACGGACGCGTGTACCTCAAAAAGCTCGAGCACAACGTCGAGCGGTATTCGAAGACTCCAGTTGCGGGAATCACGGTGCTCGGTTCGACTGGGGAGGCAGTCATGCTTTCGGGCCAAGAGCAACGCGAGGTGCTGAAAACTGCCTGCGAAACCTGCGCTCCCAGCAAGATCCTGATCGCCGGAACCGGCGCCGAGTCGGCCATTGAGACTCTGCGCCTGACCAAGTACGCGGCCGAGATTGGCTATGATGTCGCGCTGATACGCACACCGTTTTTTTACCGTCGGCAGATGCAACCAGCCAATATGTTGGCCTTTTATAGGACGGTCGCCGACCACTCGCCGCTTCCGGTGATGATTTACAGCGTCCCAGCGTTCACAAACTACGACATTCCGGTCGAGCTGGTCGCCGAATTGTCCGAGCACCCGAATATTATCGGCATCAAAGACTCCAGCGGCGATGTTGAAAAAGTCCGGCGCATGGCGGAGAGCACACGTCACGTCAAACGTACCGCAACCGTAACTGAAACCTTCACAGCAATCACCCCTCGCATGTTGAAGGCGCCGGAAAAAGGAGACCAAGGCGGGGAACTGGTTTCCGTGGCTGCGCTGGCCGGATCATTGCCAGCTGGACCGTCGAAACCGGCATCTTCGGCCGTAAGAGTCGTCAGCGGAATCAAGACTCGCCAGAAAGAAGTCGGATTTCAGGTGCTGGTAGGCGCGGCGCAGAAACTACAGCCTTCGCTTGACGCTGGCGCAGTGGGCGCGATCCTCGCGTTCGCTTGTCCAGCTCCGACTGCTTGCTATGAGATTTATGCGGCATGGAAGGAAGGCGACGCCAACCTCGCCGGCTTAAAACAAGCTCGAATCAATTCTGCCGCAGCCAGGATTGTGGGGGAACTCGGTATCGCGGCCATCAAGTACGCTCTGGATCTGAACGGTTACTACGGAGGTCCGCCTCGACTGCCGCTGCTGCCGCTGACTGGGGATCTGAAAAATGAAGTCGAGCAATTGATGGCTGATATCCGGAACTAACCCACTTTCATTGAGTCACCCCAACAGTCCGACGGGTGCCCCGTCCTTGTCTCTCCGTTCTTTGGAGAGACAGGGCGGGATTCTTTCTGTGGATCCAACGTGGTGTGTCTGTGGACAGCAACCTTGCATCGCTCGCGGCACATCCCTTACACTTAGAACGAACGTTCGAACTTGGCCCATGGCTTCCCCTGCCCGCCTCCGACAAACCGCTTTACGCCCGGCTAGAAGGCCCTGTACGAGCGAGCCGGACTCCAACCCTCAACTCAACAAAATCCTAGAGCATGCCACCGAGGTCTTTTGTGATAAGGGATACGAGGGCGCTTCCATGCGCGACATCGCGCGGGCGACAGGTATGTCTCTGGCGGGGATGTATCACTACCTGGGCTCGAAAGAGCGTCTGCTCTATCTGATCCAGAAACATACTTTCTCCACAATTCTCGAACGGCTGCACCAAAGCCTGGAAAGTGCGTCTGGCACCGAGCAGGGAATCCAGGCCTTGATTCTGAATCATCTGGAATATTTTCTTGAGCACCAACAGGCCATGCAAGTATTGTCCCGTGAGGACGAAGTGCTTCAAGGCGATTACGGTCGTGCCGTGGCTGAGATCAAGCGCGAGTATTACCGGATGTGTCGCGAGTTGCTGAACCGCTACAAAAAAGAAAAGGGACTACAATTTGACAGTCGTACAGCAGCGCTTTCGCTGTTCGGCATGATGAACTGGATTTACACCTGGTACAACCCGCGCCTGGATGGTGGAGCGGAGCAGTTGGCCAGGAAAATGGGAAACATCTTTTTTCGAGGGATTGACGACGGCGCTTGAGGGCTAGCCGCGATGCGCTTCACAGCAGGAGGAAAAATCATGGCGACCACATTGCAACCAATAACAGAAACGGCCAAGCAACTCGTCAACTACCACGTCGACGGCGGTGTGGCGGTGATCGAGATGAATGATCCGCCAGCAAATACCTACACGTATGAAATGAACCGGCAGCTCGACGACGCCATCCTGAAGGCGCGCATGGACAACGATGCCTACGTGATTCTGCTGACGGGCGCGGGCGACAAGTTCTTTTCTGCGGGCGCCAATATCAAGATGCTGGCCAGCGTCGATCCGACATTCAAGTATTACTTCTGCCTGCACGCCAACGAAATGCTGCTCCGTCTTGAGCACACGCCCAAGTTAGTAATTGCGGCGATCAACGGACACTGCGTTGGGGGCGGGCTGGAAATCGCCATGGCGGCCGACCTCCGCATCGCCCGCAAAGATGCCGGGAAGATTGGCTTACCCGAAGTAAACCTCGGCGTGCTGCCTGGCACCGGTGGAACCCAGCGTCTGTCGCGGCTTGTGGGCAAGAGCAAAGCCATCGAGCTGATGGTCACGGGAAACACTTTTTCTTTCGAAGAGGCGCTCGAACTCGGGATCATCAACGACATTTACGAGCGCGAAGGCTTCATGGAAAACATCATGGAGTACGCGCGCCAGTTCTGCCCGCCCAACAAAGCCGCGAAAGCCGTGGGACGGATCAAGCGCGCAGTGCAGACCGGCTGGGAGATCCCGATGGAGTCGGCGCTTGCTGTCGAGCGGGAAAACCAACAATTGCTTTTCCAAAGCGAGGATGCAAAAGAAGGCTTGGCGGCATACGTGGAGAAGCGTCCGGCGGAGTTCAAGGCGAAATGAAAAAGCATCAACCACAGAGGGCACGGAGGAGCACAGAGGTTGAATCAGTTTTCCTCTGTGTTCTTCTGTGCCCTCTGTGGTGAAAAGGTTTTTGACTTATGCCCGGCAAAGTAGCAAAAATCGGAACCTTCAGTGATTGGGTTGGCCTGTTCGACGACTGGCGCAAAGAGATTGGCGTCAACCGCGACGAGATCGCCAGCTTCAACTTCGATACTCTTTTCGGCGCCATCGAAACCGACGAAATCCAGTTCGGACACTTCAAGGGCAAACGCAAGTGGGAGAACCTCCGCCAGGTGCCCACCCAGCAGATGCGCGACGCTCTCCTGAACATGATCGTCTATCAGGGCGACACCGAATTTGCCAGCGTCGAACAGCAGCGTCATCTGTTTGAGACTGCCCCCACAGACTGGGACCGGAAGGCGATCACGCGCGTCATGATCGAAGAAATGCGGCATGGCTGGCAGATGTGCGCGTTGCTTGTCGATCACTTTGGATACTCCGGCAAAGTCGAAGCGCAGAAGATGCTCGAGCGACGCGCCTTTGAGAACAAGCGCCTGCTCGGCGCCTTCAACGTTGACGTTGATAACTGGATGGATTTCTTCACCTACACAGATTTTGTCGATCGCGACGGTAAATTCCAATTGCAGATGCTGAAATATTCAGCGTTCGCGCCGCTTGGCCGCTCCATGTCCTACATGCTGCGCGAAGAAGCCTTCCACATGGGCACCGGCAACGACGGCCTGCGCCGTCTCGTGCAGGCGGGAATCATTCCGGCGTGGCTGATCCAGAAATACTTGAACAAATGGATTTCCTGTTCCTACGACCTGTTCGGCACCGACCATTCTTCCTCGGCCCACTGGGCCTACGTCTGGGGAATCAAGGGACGCTACGATGAGCCTGCGAACGAAAAAGAAGCTGAACTCGACGATCTGAACGATTACAACCGGCACCTGTATCGCGACGAAGTTGCCGGGCTGGTTGAACGACTGAACAATGTGCTCAAGCTGGGTGAGCCCAAGCTCTACGCTCCGGACATTAAGTTCAATCGCGCCATTGGCCGTTCGGCGGGCCAGAAGTTCCATCCGCAAACCGGAGAACAACTCGACGACAAAGCCTACGAGCAGCAGTTGGCCGACTTTCTGCCGAGGGCCGCCGATAAGAAGTTGCTGCTCGAGATCATAAGCAACGAAAAGAAATGGATTGTGCCGAAAGAAGGCGGGCGCGATCCGCTGGAGACGATTAGTGAGCCGAGGAAGTCGGCAATTAATCTTTGAGCGGCACTGACCGTGCGGGAACGGGCCCCTCACACTTCAGACCGGGCAGGCCCAGGGGAACAGAGTTTTCGATGCCGACAGAAATCACTGCTCAAATGCGGATCGGGCTGAAGAGTGGCGCTCCGGTCGCACAAATCACGCTGAATAACCCACCCCTGAACATCATCGACATTCCGATGATGGAGGAACTGGCCGCGGCCCTGACGGAAATCGACACCCATCCGGAAATTTCTACCATTCTCTTTCGCGGAGAAGGAAATTGTTTCTCCGCTGGAGTGGACGTTCGCGCGCATACGCCGGACAAGGTCACCCTGATGCTGGAGAAATTCCACAGCCTGATCCGCGCGCTGGTTGCTACTAAGAAGGTCACAATCGCCATCGTCCACGGCCAGTGTCTGGGCGGGGGAGCCGAACTGGCCATGATGTGCGATGTCGTGATCACCGCCGACGATGCAATCTGGGGATTTCCCGAGATCACACTGGGATGTTATCCGCCAGTGGCCGCAACCGCTCTAAGCGCGCTGATAGGCCAGAAGCGAGCTGCAGATTTAGTCCTCACGGGAACAACGATCCTGGGAAGCGAGGCGTCCGAGATCGGACTGGCTACTCGCGCGGTAGCGCAAGACCAAGTGGAGTCGGCAGTCGCAGAGACACTGGACCGATTGAAGAAAGTAAGCCCAGCCGCGCTTGCGATCTCTAAGAAGGCTATCTACGGCTGGGACTCAATTCATTTCGATAAGGGGCTGGCGCGGGCCGAGAAAATCTATCTCGAAGAGTTGATGAAGACAGAAGACGCAGAGGAGGGCATACGAGCGTTCCTGGAGAAACGAAATCCGGAGTGGAAGGGCAGATAGCGCCGCGCAAAAAATCTTCGCACTTGATGTGCGGGACCCCATTTTGGGGCGTAGCCGGCGCTGCCGGATGCGCCTATTTGTCATACCTTTCGTACTCGCGGCTGGTCGATGCTGATTTTTCGTGGTCCCACGATTGGCAGTCGATCCTGACCGGCGCGGTCTGGATTGTGCTGATTACCGGACTGCTGTCGGAGACTCGATGCTGGCGCGAGCGGATCTTTTTTGGGTTCGTCTTTGTCAATTTTACTCTTTGGTTTGTGATTTCGGTATGGACAACGGCGCCAATCAGCGCGGTTCGGGATTTGCGAAGACTTTCCTTTGCACTGTGGGCGCTGGCGGCGGTGGCGAGCATCGTGACGATATTCGGCTTTAATGCCCCAACCGGAGCCACAACTGAAGACCACGAGCGCGATAGCCCCGAAGGGGCGAAATAATTCAGCCCAGGGCGTAAGCCCTGGGTATGCTGAGAAACGACGCGAGTCCCGTAGGGACAAAACAGAACCAAGATGGATTATGAAATCACTCCTGAAGATGTAAAAAACATGTCCGAGCGCGGGCACTCTTTCATGCTGCTCGATGTCCGTGAGCCGTGGGAACACCAGACGGCGCACATCGATGGTGCAATCCTGATTCCTATGGGCGACGTGCCCAGCCGCGCCCATCAGGAACTCGATCCCGAAGAACACATCATTGTCTATTGCCACCACGGCGTGCGTTCGATGAATGTGACCGCATGGCTTAGGCAGCAAGGATTCGAGAAAGCGCAATCCATGGCTGGTGGGATTGACGCTTGGTCGCGAAGCGTGGATGGCAAAGTGCCGGTGTATTGAAAGAAGCTACTAGGTACTAGCTTCTAGCCTCTAGCAACCAGTTCTTGCTAGAAACTAGTAGGTAGAAGCTGAGTTTCATGAAAAAGCAACTCCTAAACCTCCGCGTCAACGAGCGCTCGTACGAGATCGCCATCGAGCCAAATAAGTTGCTGCTTGATGCGCTCCGACAGGAACTCGACCTCACTGGCTCGAAACGTGGGTGTGATGATTCATCGTGCGGTGCTTGCACTGTGCTAGTTGACGGCACGCCAATGCTCGCTTGCACGATGCTGGCAGCGAGTTGCGCAGGCCAGGAGATCACAACTGTCGAAGGCGTGAGCGAGCACGGCGCGCTGGCCGCGATCCAGAAAGCGTATGGCGACTGGGGAGGCGCGCAATGCGGCTTCTGCACTCCCGGCTTCATGATGACGGTAAAACACCTGCTGGCCATAAATCCGAATCCGTCCGAAGAAGATGTTCGCGCCGCTTTGAGCAGCAATCTTTGCCGATGTACTGGGTACAGCCAGATGTATGAAGCGATCAAAGCTGCGATTGAGGCGGAGAGAAAAGGACAAAATACTGTGGCGGTGAGTCAATGACTTACGTAGTCGTCACCATCAAGAGGATCAAGGATCTTGATGCGTTCCGTGACTATGCCGTCCGCGTAGCGCCGATCATTGAGCGGCACGGCGGAAAGTATGTCGCGGTGGACAAAACGCCGGATGTGCGCTCCGGCGAATGGCCTTTTGTGCGCACCGTGATCGTTGCCTATCCCACCTTTGCCGCAGCGCAGGGCTGGTGTGACTCTCCCGAGTATCAGGAGATCATTCCTATCCGCATGCGCGCCATTGATGCCAACATCGTGATCGTGCGCGACTCCAAGGAAGCCGGCATCGATATGGATCCGCGAAAGAGTGGCGCATGAGCAATCGGTTCTCCATAATCGGCAAACCCATCGCCATGGTTGACGCCGCTGGCAAAACCACCGGCGCCGGCAAGTACACTGACGACCTGTCGCTTCCAGGAATGCTCATTGGGAAAATCCTGCATTCGCCACATCCTCATGCGCGGATCAAGCATATCGATACCAGCCGCGCTGAAAAGCTCGACGGAGTGGTCGCAGTTGTCATTGGGTCAGACGCCCCGAATCCATACGGAATTCTTCCCGTGGGGCACGATGAACACGCACTCGCTCTCGACAAAGTCCGCTACGTCGGCGACAATGTGGCTTGTGTAGCCGCACTTGATGAAGCCGCGGCAGAGAAAGCTCTCGAACTTATTGAAGTCGAATATGAGGTCCTGCCGGCCTATTTTGATCCGGAAGAGGCGCTGAAGGCCGAGCGCGACCTGATCCACGACAACAAGCCGCACAACATCGAGAAGGACTATCACCACGTCTTCGGCGATCCGGAAAAGGGCTTTGCCGATGCCGACCACATTGCCGAAGCTCGCTTCATCGCCAATGAAGTCACGCACGCGGCGATGGAACCGCACTCCACGTTGGCTTCTTTCGAACTCGACTCGCAAACCGGACAACTCGGTCGACTCACGGTGTGGTCGTCAACTCAGGTGCCCTACTACTTGCAGCACAAACTATCGCTCGTTCTCGAAATGCCGATGTCGCAGATTCGCGTCATCAAGCCGCTGGTCGGCGGAGGCTTTGGCGGCAAGAGCGAAGTCATTCCTCTAGAAATCATCGCTGCCATAGCCGCGCGCAAGGCCAAAGCCCCGGTGAAGATCACGTACACTCGCGAAGAAGTTTTCTGGGCACATCGCGGCCGCCCGCGCACCATCATCGACCTCAAGACTGGCGTCACCAACGATGGCCGTATCACCGCCGTCAAAGCCCGCGTGGTGCAGGACGGCGGCGGCTATTGCTCCTACGGCGTGGTAACGATCCTCTATTCCGGCGCGCTGCTCGGCGCCCTCTACGATATTCCAAACATTCAATACGACGGCTGTCGCGTGCTCACCAACAAGCCCGCCTGTGGGGCGATGCGCGGCCACGGCACAGTCAACGTCCGTTTTGCATTCGAGTCGCAGCTCGACGAACTTGCCGTCATGCTGGGTATTGACCCTGCCGAGATTCGCCGCCGTAATTTGCTTAAGCCGCCGTGCGTCACGGTCAATGGTTTGCGGGTGCAAAGTTACGGCCTGCCGGAGTGCATTGAGAAGGTCGTCGAACGTTCGGGTTGGATAGATCGCCAAGGCAAGCTGCGGAAGTCGCGTGGGCTGGGGATCGCGTGCAGCCACTACGTGAGCGGCGCGGCCAACTCGATTATCCGCTCCGACATGCCGCACTCGACGGTAAACATCAAAATTGATCGCGATGGTGGAGTCGTGGTTTACACCGGTGCGTCGGAAATCGGCCAGGGCTCGGACACTATGACGGCGCAGATTGCGGCAGAAGTCCTTGGCTGCTCGCTTTCGCGCGTGAAGATTATCGCCGCCGACACAGACCTCACACCCATTGACATTGGCTCCTACTCCAGCCGTGTGACGTTCATGGCGGGAAACGCAACGCTGCGTGCCGCAGAAGAAGTGAAGAAGCAGATTGCCTTAGCAGCGGCGAAGAAAATGAACTGCTCGCCTGACGACCTGGTCTTCCGCGATGACAAAGTCTCCAGAAATGGCCATGTAGGGACGGGCGCCCTCGCCCGTTCGGTCCCCGCGATCTATGCGGGGACACCCTCCGTGCCGGGTGCCCCATCCTTCTCGCGTTCTTCGCGAGAAGGTGGGGATTTTACTTCCGTCTCCGGCCGCGTCGAAAATCAGATCCTCCGTGGCTCACTACAACAAAAGCGGAAAGAAGAAGAAGGCCCGAAAGACTCGATGAGCTTCGAAGAAGCCGTAGTCGGCGCCATTGATTTCCATGGAACGCTCACCGGAACCGGCTCCTACGCGCCTCCTCCCGAAGCTCGCGGCGGCAAGCATAAAGGCGGTGGCGTAGGGCCATCGCCCGCCTACTCGTACTCGGCGCAAGTCGCGGAAGTGAGCGTGGACGAAGACACTGGCGAAGTCACAGTTCACAAGGTCTGGGCGGCACACGATTGCGGACGCGCGCTAAACCCGGTTTCTGTCGAAGGCCAAATCATCGGTTCGGTATGGATGGGGATGGGACAAGCGCTCACCGAGGAGATGATTTGGAAAGATGGCCTGCTTATGAACCCAGGTCTGCTCGAATATCGGAGTCCATCGTCAGTTGAATCTCCCGAGGTTGAAGCAATCATCGTGGAGAGCATCGATCCTGAAGGCCCGTTCGGCGCGAAGGAATGCAGCGAAGGATCGCTGGCAGCGACCATTCCAGCGATTGCGAATGCTATTTATGACGCAGTGGGAATCCGTTTGCACGAGTGTCCCTTCACGCCCGAGCGCGTACTCGCCGCGTTGCGTGCAAACAAGAGCGCCAAAGCGCTGAACCTAACCGAAGGCGTTGATCCGACAGCCCCCGCGCGTTTCCGTGAGCACGGCGGGGCACTGTGTTTCAAAGAAAAAGGACCACCGCGTCACGAGAGGAAGAATGGATCACCACAAACCGTGTAGGGGCAGGTGCCCTCACCTGCCCGCCAGAGCGAAGCTCGGGACAGGTAGGCGAGCAAAGCCGACCCTCCCAGATGAGGCCATCTGGGCCTGCAAGATTGTATGAGCCTTCCTGACTTTCAACTCGCCCGCCCGCGCAGTCTTCCCGATGCCATAGCGTTCCTACGCGCGCACGAAAACACCCGCGTCCTCGCCGGAGGAACCGACCTGCTCCCTTCCATGGGGCAGAAACTCTTCGAGCCAGAGCACGTCCTCGACATCCGTCAGGTGCGTGAGCTGAGAGGAATCCGCGAGACGGAGCAGGGAACTGAGATCGGCGCGCTGACTACACTGCACGAAATCGAGCACTCGAATTTCCTGGCACAGCACTACCCTGTTCTGGTCGAAGCTGCGAAGACTGTGGCTTCCCCCCTTCTCCGGAACATGGGAACTATTGGCGGAAACATCTGCCTCGACACGCGCTGCCTCTGGTACAACCAATCGTTGACGTGGCGGAAGTCTTGCGGCTTCTGCATCAAGAAAGACGGCGATCTTTGCCACGTTGCTCCCGGCGGAACAAAATGCTGGGCGGCGTTTTCCGGAGACACGCCTCCGGCCCTGCTGTGCTTGAATGCGGAAATTGAAATTGTCAGCGAATCGGGGACACGGCGTCTCGCGCTGCGGGATTTCTATACCGGCCTTGGCGATTCACATCGCAAGCTGGCTTCGAATGAGTTGCTCACTCGCGTGATCCTGCCGAAATCCTCGGCCGGTTATCAGGGAGCCTATCGGAAACTGCGGATCCGCGGCTCAATTGATTATCCGCTGGCTGGCGTGGCAGTTGCCTTGAAGCGGTCAAATGGCCATGTCGAAGATCTTCGCATCGCGATGACTGCCGTGAATCCGGCACCGGTGCTAGTGAGCGGCGTGACTGCACTGCTCAAAGGCAGCCACATCGACGAAGCCATCGCCGAGGCAGCAGGTGACCTCGCGGCCTCGACAGCCAAGCCTCTGACTACATCCGCTCTGACTCCGGAGTACCGGCGTGAGATGATTCGAGTTTTCACGAAGAGAGTGGTATTGGCGCTTGCCGCAAGATAGTCTTTCGCAGAATTATTTCTGGGCGGTTTCCGGACCTGGAATAGTGATGGGAACGTCCACAGTTCCGATCTTCTGGCTAGTGCGATCAATCGCTCCCAGCCTGAGCACGTATTTCCCGGGCTTCAATTCAAGGTCGAGATGCCCAGGAAAACCCGTTTGCCTGTTTGTAGGTCTCAAGCCGCATGGTTGCGTCCACCGTATTGGACGCCACTCCCGACTCTTCTAGCTTCTTGTCCAAAGCGACGGCCATGAAATCCACAATCGTCAGCTTACGTTGATCGGGTCCGTCAGTAAAAATCAGATCGCCGGGATTAATTGCGAAGTCGATGCTGACGCTCTTGCGACCCGCATCCGGCGGCAGTACCGCCACTTTGAGCAGCAAGCGAGTGCTCTCTGGGACCGATGGCTGCATGGCCAAAGCGAGTAGACGAGCGGCATCCTTCTGCTCGGCCGGTTGATCCGGAATGGCATAGTATCCGTTCCGGTACCGGATCTTCACTCCTTCCATTGCGAGCTTGCCTGCTATTTTCCTGTACTTGCCATTCCAGTCGCGGTCCTGGGGAACATAGGCGAGCGTGTAATAGTTTGTGCCCTCGTCCAGGCTTCGCAGCATCAGCGCGCGCAGATCATTTTGATTGTAAAAAGCTTCACCACCAGTTTCTTTCGCAATTTCATTTACCGTAAACTCGGTGTTCCAGCGCGCAAGTGTTTGGAGTTGGTCTCGAGAAAAACCTATCGTAGGTATTCCCATTTGGATACCACTGGGCGCATGCACTTCCAGCCCGCGCACGTTGATCGGATAAACCGCAATCTGCGACGAAGCCAACAGGCTTGACAACTCGTGCACCTCTCGCTGGTAAAGAAGGTAATGCAACTGGCGGGCGTCGTTGTCGAACTCGGGACCAAAGGCCGATGGGAAGTTTCCGGAGAGCCAGATCAAGTTCTTGCGTCCCGGATATCCAGCCACTGCCTGGGCTAAAGCGCTGGCAAGCGTTGATCGGATACGAACCTCGGTTTGATAGGCCTCATACCCCTGCAACGCCCGCTCAATCGAGAGTGGACTGGCCGGAGACTGGCCCGCGATAATGGCCGAATCTGTGTCCATATCGGTGGCGTCTTGTACTTCCTGTTGGCTGGTCAGGAATGAGCATTTTCGTTTTTGTCGAGAATGGATTTGGCCGCCGCCACAAGCGCATCCGAACTTTGCGTGAAACCCTGCAACATCTGCAGGCTTGAGCCGAGCACGAATAGAGCAACGGGCTACCCGGCCGGCAGGGCGCTGAGAAACTTAAGCATCTGCTGACGCGCGTACGTACGATCTGAGAACTCCGTATCCAACATATCCATCAGAACAATCGTGATCGGATGATCGGGCGCCGGCGCCGAGAAGTTTGTGTATTGATGCGGAGGCAACGGGATCTGGGGTGCTGGCCGTTGCGCGGCGTCAGACGCCGCTTGCGCGTTGAACGCCGAAATGCGCTGCGGCTTGCCGTTTTCGAGCAAAGTGAAATCGCCGGGCTTGAGACCCCGAACAAATTCAGCGTGCTTGCCGGTAACGACCACGTCCACCAAAACCAGCCGGCTGGTGGCGTGGAAGGTTGGCACGGCATTGTCCGCCGGCGAAGACGCGGGACTCACAGCCGCAGGAGGACTCACGGTCTGTCCCAGGACAGATCCGCAAATCAAAATGAAGACGCAACAGAAGCCAGCGCGCATTCGACCCACTGCTCTTCTATTTCGAAGATGCCTGCAATTCGGGTACAGTCAGCGGCACATCCACCGTCCCAATCTTGCGGCTGTTCCTGTCCACCACGCCGACTCGCAGTGTGTAACTTCCCGGCTTCACTTCAAATTCCTGATGTGCCGGAATATAGGAACGCATCACATTTGCGTAAATATTCGGAGGGATGTCCTTGTCAATAGCGCCCCCGTTCTCAGCCGAGGGCTTTCCACTCTTGTCCCACGCCACTGCCATCAGATCCAGCATCAAATGTTTGCCGTTCTCGGGTGTGTCCGTAAACGTGACATCGTGCGCATTGATCGCGTAATCAATTCGCACCGTCTTGTTAGTCGCATCCGGTGGGAGCACCTGCACCTTGATCAGCAACATCGTCGAAGTCGGCGCTTCGGGATGCATTGAAACCTTAAACAGCTCAGTAATCTGGTCGTCATCAGCCTTCGCGTTCTGGTTCTGGAATGTGTCCTGCACTCCGTAATAGCCGCGCCGGAAAGTGAGCTTGGTCCCATTCTCCGAGCACTTCACTTCGATCTTGCGATATTTGCCATCCCATTTGTGATTGTCCGGTGTGTACGCGAGGGTGTAGTAGTTTGCGCCTTCCTGCATGCTGCGCGACAAGGCAGCTTTCAAATCGTTGCTACCGTAGAAAGCCTGGCCCCCGGTCTCCTTGGCAATGTCGGTCATGGAGTCGTGATCGTCCCATTCCCTGGTAGTTTGTCGCGTCGCCATGATGTCCCGCATGTCCCGTATCCGAGCGTTTGAACCGTACGCGTTCCCCGTCGAGACATCCATGCCCGTGCCCGTACTGATGGTTCCGCGAATATCAATCGGATAGACGGCAACCTGTGAGGCGGTCAGCAACGCTGCCGTGGCGCGCACCGGCGGAGCTTTGGCACGAAGATCCTGCGCATGGCTGTTTCTCTGAAAACCGCCCGCGGCTTCGTCGCTAGCCCGGTTTTTCGGCAGGAAGTCAGGGCTAAAGCGAATCGGGAACTCGGCTGAGAGCCACAGCAAATTCTTACGTCCCGGATAAGCGGAAACGGCTCTCGCCAAACTTGCCAGCGCGGCCAGCGTCAAATCCATGCGCTGCATTTCTTGATAATTCTGCTCCGCCGCGAGCGCAGTCTGAATGCCCGATGTTACTGGCGCGAGCGAGGCCGTGTTTAGCGTTGTCAGGTTTGACGCCGCCCCGCCACCTCCGGGCGTGCCACCCGGTGGACCAACCGATCCCGGGCCGGCATTTACCTGCAGATTAGACGCGACAGTCTCGTCTTCTTGTCGGTTTGCCTCAGAAGTCATCAGCGGCGAGGTATCCCGCAAAAAGCATTCTAGCTGCGGCCACCAGTGTGTCCGAATCTCCCGTGAAGCCTTGGATCGTTCTCAGCCGTGTTCCCAGTGCAAACAGCGCCACCCGCTGTCCCGGCGGCAGCTCTTTCAGAAACCCGATCATCTGCTTGCGGGTGTACGCCTGGTCTTGGACTTGAGTATTCAGTACGTCCATCAGCACGATCGTGAGCGGCCTCTCGGGATCCGCGATTGTAATTCGTATATTGGTTCGGAGGAAGTTTGATGGGCGCAGCTGGCTTCGGCGGAACCGCAGGCGCGGCGTGCATTGCGAACGCGACCACTTTCTGGGGTTTGCCGTCCTCAAGCACCGCGAAGTCGGCAGGCTTCAGTCCGGGAACGAAATGTCCGTTGTGGTCGGTGACGACCACATCCACCAGGACCTGACGGGTCTCGGCCTTAAAAACCGGAGGTGCTTGCTCGGTCGAATTCTGAGCACCGACTGGCGCATTGGGTAGTGCAAAGAAAATTAAGGACAGGGCAATGAGGCGAGGGAAAAAGATCTTCATTTAGACCTCCACAGACAATCTCCCGAGCCCGCTGGAAGAACCGTTATTGTAGCCCGGAAGTTAGGATGACTTTGTAAATAAATGTCCGAGCTTTTGTTGCTTTGTCTTTAGATACTCCTCGGCATGAGTGCTGGGTACCACCTCGCAAGGGACCCGCTCAACCACGCTGATGCCTGCATTTTCTAAGGCTGCCACTTTCTCGGGATTGTTGGAGAGAAGCCGAACTTCACTCACGCCGAGTGACTTCAATATCTCCGCCGGCAGAGCAAATTCGCGGTGATCCGCCTTGAATCCTAGGCGCTGGTTGGCCTCCACGGTGTCGAGTCCCGAATCCTGCAACTCGTAGGCCTGCAGCTTCGGCATCAGGCCAATCCCTCGACCTTCCTGCTGTTCGTAAATCAGAATGCCGGCGCCTTCGCCGGCGATCATTGATAGTGCCAGTTCCAGTTGTTGCCGGCAGTCGCAGCGTAGAGAGCCAAATACATCCCCAGTCAGACACTGGGAATGAATGCGGACGAGCGGCGGCGAAGCGTGAACGTCACCCATGACCAGCGCCACTGCATCTTCAGGCTTGCCATCTTGCGCGGAATCAAGCCTGAAGCCGTAGATCCGGAAGTGTCCCCAACGAGTAGGGAAGTCGGCCGAGGCTAGTTGCTTGGCGAAGGAGCCCACAATGCCATTATAGACGCGAGATTCGTACGCCTCGTCACCAGCTTCCGTATCTATTACTGCGCACGCGTTGCGGAAAAAGTTTGATCAGGATCATCCCGGCTACAAATCCCCCCACATGAGCCCAGAAGGCAATCCCGCCTGAAGTCTGATGAGCGGAGGCTGCTGCGGTCGCTGCCCCGCTAAAAAACTGAATGACAAACCAGTAGCCCAGCATGACCCATGCCGGCAGCCACCAAAATGTGAAGAAGACGATCAGCGGCACAAGCGTAAGGACCCTCGCCTTCGGATAAAGGAGAAAGTATGCACCCATGACTCCGGCGATCGCGCCGCTTGCCCCTACGGTTGGTTCGACTGAAGCCGCATTCAGCACGATATGGGTAAAGGCGGCGGCGAACCCGCAGATGAGATAGAAAAGCAGATAGGAGAAATGACCCAGATAATCTTCGATGTTGTCCCCGAAGATCCAGAGGAACCACATATTTCCAATCACGTGCAGCCATCCACCATGCACGAACATGGAAGTAAGGATGGGAAGAAATGCTGCCGACAGACTAAAGTGTCCCGGTCCCGCGAGTGCATGAGTCACATCGCGCGGCACCACCCCAAACTGATAGATAAGTGCCAGATACGCACGCGGACTCTGAATTTCCACCCATTGCTCGAACAGGAAAACAACAACGTTCAGGCCGATGATGAAGTAATTCACGAACGGCGTGCTGAATCTTGGCTGGTCGTCGCGAATGGGAATCATAAAGCTCTTAGCTGTTAGCTCTTAGCTTCTAGCCAAACCAGAGAGGTTTTCGCGAAAAGCTAAGGGCTAAGGGCTAAAGGCTAATAGCTGACCGTGAATAATTCAATCCTCTAGAATGATTCAATACTCCAATGATTCAATGGTCATGAATGGTGTGCTCATCGTCGATAAGCCCTCGGGACTGACGTCGCATGACGTGGTCAATCGTGTGCGCCGCATTCTGAAGCAGAAGGCGGTCGGGCACTTGGGCACGCTCGATCCGCTGGCTACCGGTGTGTTGCCGTTGGTTCTCGGCAATATGACTCGGCTGGCGCAGTTCTACCTGGCTTCTGAGAAGAGCTACGAAGGCGTGATCCGCTTCGGTTTCGCAACCGACACCTACGATGCGAAAGGGGAGCCTGTCGGGGAGCCGCAGCAACCGTCGCTAACTCTCGAACAGGTCCGGGAGTTGGCTGGAAATTTCCTGGGCAAGATTAAGCAGATTCCGCCGCCATATTCGGCAAAGAAAATCCAGGGCGTGCCCGCTTACAAACTGGCGCGGAAGCAAAAAGAAGTTGTGCTCAGGCCGGTGCAGGTGGAGATCAAAAAGTTTGAAATCCTGCGCCTGGAGGACACAGGCGCGCATTTTGTGGCGCGGGTCGCCTCGGGCACTTACATGCGATCGGTGGCCCACGAAATGGGAGCGCGAGCGGGATGCGGTGCACATCTGGAATCGCTGCGCCGGACGGCCGTTGCCGAGTTTGAATTGGAAGACGCGCACACGTTGGAAGAACTCGCACAGGCCGCTCAGAGCGGGGAAGTGGAGAACATGCTGGTGCACCCGCGCAAGCTTTTGCCTTCGCTACCCTCGGTGACGGCAACGGACGAGATCGCCTCGAAAATTCGGCATGGCAGGCCGGTGAATCTGCCAGAGCTTTCCCGCGCGCGCGAAGTCAAGGTTTTCTACGGACAGCGGGACCTGATCGCGATCTCAACCCGAGTGGCCGGGACGTTGTTTCATCCAAGAATTGTGCTTGTATGAGGATCCGGAGCATCTACGGCAGTATGGGCGAGCAGCACGGCTTCTGTACTGGTTTCGGCTCCATTAACTCCACTCGCGTCAGGTTCGGATCATACAAATTGAGCTGCCACTTTCCGTCGCGTCCAATCTGTGGTTTCTCCACGTCCTTCATTCCGCGCTTCAGAATTTCCGCATACGAATCCTTCACGCTCGGTGTCCCCAGCGATAGATGATGCATGACTCCCAACAACTGCGGATCGGGATTGTGCACATTGAGCATGTACTCCAACCAGTCTTTGCCATCAGGCACGCGCATCGCTACCCAATCCGTGTCGGTGTCTTTCATTCCGCCGTGCCACTGCAGCTTGAATCCAAGAATGTCTTTATAAAAATGGTCAGCAGCTTCGCGGTCTTTCACGGTCACGCCTACGTGAATCATTCGGTCCGAGATGCGCCGGGCGCCCAGGTGCTTGCCAAAATCATTGCTGTAGAGCGACCCCGGCCGGTACTCGACGAACTCCAGCAGATGCCCGTCTGGATCGTGGACTTCGAATGCGAGGCTTCCATTCTTTGTGGGCCCGAGTTTGTCCGGCACCCCTGCTACACCCTTGCTTGCCATGTATGCTCGGAGCTGTTCGGCGTCGGTAGTCTCGAAACAAATATGATTCAGCCGGTCCTCGGTCGGCGACTTCAGCCCAGGGAAAACCTGAATAAACTGGTGATCATTTACTTTGAAGTTAGTGAGCATCACGCTGCCGTCAGGTTTGTTCATGCTGAAGGCTTCTTCAAATCCCAGCATCCCGGTGTAGAACTTGCGGGCAGCGTCCATGTTGTCGGTGTTGAGGGCGATGTGTGATACCCCGACAATCGGCGGCCGCTTCACGTCTTTGTTGGCAGGGACCTGCGCAGAGGCGACGAAAAGGAAAGTCGTCCCGAGAGAGAACAAAACGCCAGCTTTGAGCGGGAAGTTCATGATCCCAGGATGCTGCGCCGCACTACCCCTAGAATTTCACTCAGTGTCTACCAGCTCTGAAGTCTAATCATGCCTGACCATGGCCCGCAAGCTGTCGCCTATGCAGATCGGCGAGCGGGGACTTTGCCGGTCCGGACTTTTTCGTGCATCTCCCGCAATTCTTTGCATGATGGGCAATTTGGATCGGCACAATAGGGCGAGCCCTCGTCAACTTTGTGGGGTTGCGGTTTTACCTGGTAATCCATACGTTCTCCTGGGACGAAATGTTTTGGCGCAAACGAATCCAAATCGCAAACTTTAGACGAAGCTCTAGGCGGCATCTTGTGACTTCGACCCTTGCTGCTGCAGCCGCGCTTGTTTCTCACTGAGCAATTGGTCTATTTCCTGGATCAGCAGCATCAGCCGCTCCGGATCTTGCTCGACAGCAGCTTGTTCGCACAGAGTCCGCCAACGCTCCCTGTTTTTGTCTTCCATCTATTAACTCGCCTGCAAATTAAGACCGACGGTTACGCTGTAGGGCTCGTTTTTTTGCTCTGGCCCTCCATGGCTTACGTTATGTATTCCGGCCTCTTTGTCCTTGTCTTCCTGTTTAGCAAGTCCCTCCACGATTTTCTCTTTTATTACTGCGACCGGGACCTGCTCGAAGTGAGTTTTAGATTGACGCATTTAAACCGCCTCCAAATGATGAATCCACCCTAGCAGGCCAGCAACGATACGGGTCATATCTTTTGGAAATCGGAAACCGGCTTTACGCGACGAAATTGCCCCAGTTGTACGGCAGGTCCGTTCCTCTTCCTGTGACAAAGGTCTGCGCCGTTAATAGTTTAGCGGTCGAATTATTTTATCTTGACAGACGTTTAAGGTTACGTTATTTTATCGTTTGCGAATCGTGCGTACTCGGAGGTCCCATGAGCCCACGCTCCAGCCGAGCTCCCATGAACTTCAAAACCATGGTGCAGACCGACGTTCCGCAAGGCCGGAACGGCAAGCATAAAATGATTGTTACCAGAATCCTTTCCGACCTCGATCAAGTGGAAAAAGGAATAGCGCTCAAAGTGCCCCTGGCCGCATTGGATGACAGCAAGGAGAAAGTGCGGTCGGCGTTGAACCGCGCAACTCGCAAAGCCGGAAGGAACGTCGCTACCGCCACCGACGTCAACTTTTTGTATATATGGAATGAGGGTTGAGCTTGCAGCTGTGCCTGGGGCTTCCTAACTAGCAGCGGCATCGCGCTGACGTGCTAAATAAATGTGGGGACAGCCGCCCTCGACTGTCCCCAAAAGTTCTGAAATTCTTTTCCAAGAATCCTGATTAGTGCTTTTCCTTTTCTCTCGGCGGAGCGGGGCGTGGTGCTGGCTGTCTTTCCTGCAAGCGCTGCTGCTGCTGGGAGTGTCTTTGTTGCAATTGCTCCGTCTGTTGCTGGTGCCGCTGCTCGACCTGCTGCCTTCTGCTATCATCCGCATGCTGTCTGGCGAGTTGCTGATGTTCTTTTTCCTGCTGCTGCTGAAGTTTTTGCCGCTCTCTGTCTTGCTGCGTATGAAGCTTTTCCTGCTGTTGCTGGTATTTTCGGTCTTGCTTCGGATTCCCCGTATTTGGAGGAGATGGACGCTCGGGGCGAGGAATCTCGTTAGGGTGAACCGCGCCAGCGCGACGCGAGGGGTTGTTCTCCGGACCTGCATTCCCTCGACTCATATTCTCTCGACCCGCATTATGAATCGCGCCTCCCTCGCGGGCGCGCACGACTCCGCGCTCGTTAAATGCTCCAGGTCGGGGAGTAGCAGCGATGGGCGGCTTGCCGCGGTTTACGGAAGCCCGTAGCTCCTGATTGGAGCGGGCAGCCTGCACGTGCTGCCTTTGATCGGGGACGGGTGGAAGGTGCCGTTCGTGAGCCGCCCGTTCCTCTTCGCGCCTGGGGCGCTCGTTGATGCCGCCGTTTCCGCCGTTGTAGCTGATGCGCGTCTCGTTGCGAACATTGACACGCGTGTTGTACACGTTGTGAATCACGGTGACGTTCACGTTGTTCACCGAACGATTGTAGAAAAAGCGTCCGCCGTCCCAGCGCCCGCCTTCATAACCGTGGCCGAAATAGCCGTAACCATAGTTGACTCCGCCGTAGAAGCCGACTACCGGTCCCCAGAAGCCTTC
>WNGL01003157.1_pt1 | contig 19819 bp, 14 predicted proteins | sample 5400591 | NCBI WGS metagenome assembly WNGL01 (sample SAMN13153377, study PRJNA577476) | soil metagenome | isolation source: 80 cm soil or saprolite under Garry oak tree replicate 1 | place: USA:California | collected 2016-06-15 | reverse complement strand
TTCGGGAGCATCCTTGCTCCTCAATGCAGAGAGTGTTTTCACAGCGCTCCTGGCTTGGTTTGTCTTCGCTCCTGGCTTGGTTTGTCTTCAGGGAGAATTTCGACAAACGCATTGCGCTCGGCATGGGAGCCATACTTGCCGGTCTTCTGGTTCTCAGTTGGCCCGGAGAGACGAAATTTGCGGGTGTAGTGCCTGCGTTATGCATAATAGGGGCTTGTTTCTGTTGGGCGCTCGATAACAACTTCACGCGCAAAGTGTCACTCGCCGACGCTACTTGGATCGCTTCGTGGAAAGGGTTGGTAGCTGGCTCCGTCAATCTATGTCTGGCGCTTGCCCTGGGTGCGAAATGGCCGAGCCTGCCTCATATCGCTGGAGCTATGGTTGTTGGGTTGTTTGCTTACGGCGCCAGCTTGGCACTCTTTGTCATCGGACTCCGCCACCTCGCAACGGCACGCACGGGAGCATATTTCTCGGTGGCTCCGTTTTTCGGAGCAGTTCTTTCGATTGCATTCCTCGATGAGCCCATCAGCTCGAGACTCTTAGCCGCAGGAGCCTTGATGGCGATAGGACTTTGGTACACCTTACGGAGAAGCACATCCACCCGCACGTTCATGTGGCAATGGATCATGAGCACGAACATGTCCATGACTCCCATCATCAACACGAGCATCCTTATTCAGTCGCCCCAGGCACAGTCCACACACACCCGCGTCATCATGAGCCAATGACGCACACACACGAGCATTATCCCGACGTCCATCATCAACACGGCAATGAAGAAACGTGACTGAAGGGCGCCTCGTCTGGAAATTACATTCCTGCCGCCGCAAGGCAGAGGTCTGCTGGGAACTCCAAGTGTGCATCCCGAGCGACAGTCTGGAATCGCGCCAGGAGGAGGGTCATCGGCTGATCGCATCATCCAGTTCACCAAAGAGACCGATTTGGAAAGGGCTGGCGTCGCCGATTCTTAGGTCTTCACATCGAGAACATTCCAAGGGTCTTAGAAGATAGCGCGAATTCTGGAAAAACGCTTGCACGACCAATACGCGACCATCATTTGAAAGTCACATGTTATTGATAACATGGTATTTATGCAGAACACATAAAAGCCTCCCGGAGGGAGGCTTCTGTTTAGATCCTTGTAAGTGACTGATTCTAAATGGTGGCCAGGGACGGGATGGAACCGCCGACGCCGGCCTTTTCAGGGCCGCCTATCGAATCGCCTAAGTGGTCTGGAATCAGCGGATATGATTGACAGAAAGGAGCTTATGGTGGACGAGATTTAGGATCGATTAGGACGAACTGGGATGTTTTCGGCCCGTCGATGTACGCGCATGGTACGTTCAGACGTCATTGGCTTACATCTACTGCTCGATCGTGGTTCCAATGAGTCTACATTGAAGTGCTCCGTCACCGATCCCTCACGCGCTTCCAGGGTCTGATCACTCATCCGAGGCGGTGTGCTATTTGCCGGCTACTGCTTGGATGATCGGCAGCTACCGATGCATCTGCTGAGAGTGTTCCCGGGAGCAAAGATTGTGATCAGCCCCGTCGATCCTGTGCCTAGAACGCTTTCCGACTAAAAGGCGTATCACGAGCCACAATCCGAAACCCCGCTTTTGCATGCGAGGTTTGGATGCTGTTCCAGTCCCCAGCCGCACCGAATGACGGGTCGGTTGCCAAACCCAACGCAGCCACCTAAAACAAACGAAAGTGAAAGGCTTCCCTGACCACTCGATAGAACGCCCCTATCTCTCATGGCAGGCGTTTCCGGAAATCTTGACCCACCGCCAGGTATGCTGCGAAGCATCGCGTTTCCTCTGGTTGTGAGTTGACATTGAATGAGGTAACGACTCAATTGCGAGCCCAACATATCTCGGCACAAACATTAGATCTGATTTCTTATAGGTTCGCTCCCTTGAACCTGCAATGCTGAACCTCCCCTGGAACACATCACGAGTCAAGCCATCACGGTCCGAAGATCAGAAGATCAATAGATGACAGTTGCGGTAATTGTGTCGATGTAACTTCCGGGTCGGACGAATTGTCCGGCTGGAACTTGGCCGTGATTCGTAACCATGGTTCGGCTGCCCTGAAGGAATGCGAGTTTTGGCAACATCGACATTCTTAAAGCACCCCGGCACATTCGGGAAGAATGTCCTGTCCTGGCGCATTGAACGGGGCTATGAAGCCGTCTCCGAACTTCGCTACGTCGGTGAATGCGTGGAGCTCGCCGCCTTGATCGACTACGCCGACACTGGTTTCTGCTTTGATGATTAGCGTGTCAGGTTCGAAGTCCCACCCCGGAAATAAGTCCCCGCCCTCGCCCAGGCCTGTTCTCCCACCAGTTCTCCCACCATTCGGCCGACTAGGTCGCCGGTCTTGAAATGAATGCCCCCATATCTTCGCGAAATACCCGCTTCATCCGCCGCCGCCGAGAAGGTAGGCCACCACAACGTGACAGGTGCGGCTGGCGTCACGTCCGGCTCAATCGATGAGCTTCCCGCCGGAAACGTCACAGAATCGCCAAATCGATCGCTTCCTGTCCAAAGCCGGAGAATTGCAGCTCCCGCCGCGCTAAACGCGCTGTGCCCGGACATGAACTCGGCGAACGGAGGAGTTGGGAACGTCGAAGGCTGATAGGGGATCCACTGCGATCCGTCCGCCGTTATGGTGCCAAGTCCTGGTCCACCCCAGCACCGAATCGTCTTGCCCTGAAACAGATACGGAATTGCGGAAACCGGGCGCACCGAATCGAACTCGCGCTTCGCGTCCCACGCTGCAATCCCCGCATCGAGGATCGCATTCGTGAGGGCAAAAAACATCTTCGCATCATCATCGAGCGTGTGATGATCCCGCACCGAAACAAACTGAGCGAACAGGTCCCAATGTCCTGGCGGCAACTCCGTGTGCGGACCATTGGCCCAGTACTCGGCAATCATCTTCTGTTTATCGGTGAGGCGAGCGCTCATATCCACGAGTTCCATCGCCTGCCGTTGAAATGCTCTCGTCCCAGCCTGCGCTGGGCCGAACTGTCTCACTACAGAACTGAACTCATCGCCCGAAGTCATAGCGAATGGAGTCACATTACCCCAGAAGGGCCCCACGTACTTCTGAGTCACGAAGTTTCCGGTAGCATCCACGTACTGCAGTGGCTGCCAGTGATTCAAATCAAAAATGGTTGCCGGATTCACTGGGACAGTGCTCGGTGGGTTCACCGGCGTGTATCCGGTATAGTCGGCGTACCCGTTCAGTTGATTCGATCCGTCGGAGTGCCGGAAGTTCAGGACCGCGGCGCACGCCACGTTGCCGATCCCATCTGGCTTGGTCACGTCCGTCGAGTCGTCGTTCGGGTCGTATCCAAGATCAGCCATCAGTGGGTCATAAAGTGATGCTTTGTCTCCCGGCATAAGATCCACCAGCGCTCGGTACGCTGCAAAGCTGATCGCTTCATTCTTGTTCTCGATCGTTCGTTCTGCCTCGCTGCGCCGCAGGCTGCTTCCTAGCTGCGTCCCGATAGCATGTTCGTCGTACGCCGCCCAAGCGTCGTACGCGCAGGTGTGCACAATCGCCAACGCTCTTGCCACCATGGGCGGCCCAAGCTTTGAATCGCGCACTCCCTGCAATGCCGCGTTGTTCCACTGCACCACCACATTCGATGTGCTCTGCGCTGCGGCGACTGATGGATTAAACATCGCCAATCCGGCAGTAATCGCGATTGCATTACAAATTCTTCGGGACAACGCACGGTGGGCGCGCCCATCCATTGTGCGATTCATCGGAAGACCCTCCTCGAGTTTCGCTGCCGGAATTTCGAGACAATTTCTCATGAACCATGGGGACTTCCGAGACCTCTCGCAGAAATCCCCCTCTGCGTGCATTCGTTCATGGTCTAGTCGATTTTGAAGACGGCAAGCGCGACGCCGTGGCCAACGTTTCCATCCTCTGGCGCACCGAGACCCGGAGGTCCAAGGACCGGAAGTTGTGGGGTCAGCAATTGACGGGCGAGAAAACGGTTGTCAGTGGCGCTTGCAGGGCCGTGTTGAAACATGATGATCCACACTATCGATCCGTGGGAAAAACGCAAGTCGTGAAAGTTGCCGGTCATGTGTAGACGTCCGTTTTCGCCGGCAATGGCGCCGTCCATACGGCCAAATACCACGGTTGGGCTACCAGCCGGCAAGACAGCATCTGGATCCGCACATATTCCCGGAGTTCCACCATCGTAGTTTCCGCACTGCGTCGGATCATCGATATAGGCAAACCAGGTGGTGTAAGCGTTCCCTGGGGTTAGGTTTTCGGTCCGCTCCGAAACCGTTGCATTGTTGCGGTCAATGCAGAGTTCTGCGGAGCCTTGGATGGTTGTGCCGTTTGGGATGACGGCTGTTTTCAGCGACAGGTCGCAGTCAGCGGCGGCGGCAGTTGGAATACAACTGAGTCCCAACGCCAGCGCGAAGAGCGCTGCCGAAATCCGATTCTTGGCGGTGCTGGTCATACGTGTTCTCCTTTGAATTTGGATCACGGCCATGGAACTGACCGCGCCTGGCTTTTTTTTGCGTTTCAATTCCTATAGCGAGAACTGTCGTGAAAACCTGTCATCGGACAAGAAGCATTTTGCTGTGCCGACGGCGAAACTTGCGTCCGATGTGCTAACGTCTCCTGTATCCTCCTTGGATTTCCCCTAGCTGCGCAGAGGCTTCGGATGACCGAACTCCCCGGACACGAGATCACAGAGCTGCTTCAAGCCTGGCGTCAGGGAGATGAGGGGGCCCTTGAAAAACTGACTCCTAAGATTTATCGGGAGCTACATCGGGCAGCAAGGGGCTGCATGGCGCGCGAGCATGACGGCCACACCCTTCAAACCACCGCGCTGATCAATGAGCTTTACCTGCACCTTTCAGACCTGAGGCTGATTAACTGGCAGAACCGTGCGCATTTCTTTGCCCTTTGTGCCCGGCAGATGCGGCGTATTCTCACAGACGAAGCCCGCGCGAAGCAGTCGCACAAACGCGGTGGCGGAGCACAACCGATTTCGCTGGACGCGGCTCCTTTGCTCGCCCCTGAAACCAGTGCCGATCTGGTGGCAGTGGATGATGCTCTGAATCGTTTAGCGAAAGAGGACGAGCGCAAGAGTCAGGTGGTCGAGATGCGTTTTTTTGGAGGCCTCAGCGTGGAGGAAACGGCGGAGGTGCTAAAGATCTCGCCCGAGACGGTGATGCGGGATTGGAAGCTAGCCAAAGCATGGCTGCTGCGCGACTTGAGCGGAGAGTACCTCAATGGAGCGTGAACGCTGGCGGCAAATCGAGCAAATCTTTCACGCCGCCTTGCGAATCGACGAAAGTGACCGCAGCGAGTTCGTGAAGCGATCGTGTGCCGAAGATGAGAACCTGCACCGCGAGGTGGAATCGCTGCTGGCACATCATCATGAAGCCGGGAGCTTCATTGAGACTCCGGCATTTGCCGTTGCGGGTGCGTCCCCAATCCTACCGCGTATGTTTCCGCCTTCGGATCCAAAAGGTTTAGCTGGCACCGTGATCGGACACTACAGCATTCTTGGCAAGATCGGCCGCGGGGGCATGGGCGTGGTTTACGAAGCTGAGGACATGAAGCTAGGTCGCCATGTTGCGCTGAAGTTTCTCCCAGAAGAACTCGCGCAAGACCCGCAGTCACTCCGGCGCTTTGACCGCGAAGCGCGCTCTGCCTCGGCGCTGAACCATCCGAATATCTGCACGGTTTACGAGATTGATGAGGCCGATGGCCGCGCCTATCTGGTGATGGAGTTGATAACAGGAAAGACGCTCCGCGAACTGCTGGTATCCGGCTTGCTGCCCATGCGACAGACGATCGAAATCGCAGTGCAGGTTGCCGAGGGTTTAACCAAGGCGCATGAAGCGGGCATTGCGCATAGGGACTTGAAGCCTGAGAACTTGATGGTCTCTAACGATGGATTCGTTAAAATCCTCGACTTTGGCCTGGCGAAGCTCACCTTGCCCAGCGGAGATGGGTCGGATATGTATACAACTGGGCAGAGTCTACCGGGTCTGGTTCTTGGAACGGTCGGTTACATGTCTCCGGAGCAGGCCTGCGGCAATCAGCAGGATTTTCGGTCAGACCAGTTCTCGTTCGGTGTGGTGCTCTATGAAATGGTGACCGGAAAGCGCGCCTTTCAGAGAGAGACAGCAGCGGAGACAATGGTGGCCATTCTCCGGGAAGGGCCCGAACCGATCGGAATGCACTGTCGCGACGCTCCCGCTCCGCTGTGTTGGGCTATCGAAAAGTGCCTGGCGAAGGAGCCTGATAAGCGCTACGCCTCTACTCGAGAACTCGCACGCGAACTTGCAGCCATACGCGACCGCTTCTCGGAAAACCCGGTTTGGGAGGTGGAGACACGCCCAGCCAATCTTCCTGCGCAGCGAACTGGGTTTGTGGGACGGGAGAAGGAAATATCTGCCGCCAAGGAGCTCCTGTTGCGCGAGGATGTACGCCTAGTAACAGTCACGGGACCAGGCGGGATCGGCAAGTCGCGCCTTGCCGTACAGGTGGCGAGCTCCCTCGTCGAGCGCTTTCAAGGGGGCATTTATTTCGTTCCGCTCGCCTCGCTTAGCGACCCGGGCTTGATCATTTCCGTGATCGTTCAGATATTGAAGATTCGGGAATCCGGGGGGCAGTTGCCGCTTGAAACGCTCAAGCAGACTTTTCAAGAATCGTTGCGCTCTCCAGTGCTGCTTCTGCTGGACAATTTCGAGCATTTGATTCAGGCTGCACCTACAGTGGCTGAGCTTCTAGCAATCGGTCCCAATCTCAAAATCCTGGTAACAAGTCGCGCGGCACTGCACGTGTACGGAGAACATGAATTTCCGGTGCCGCCGCTTGTGATACCGGATTCGGCGGCCATGGTTCCGGTTGAGGTTCTCTCGAATTACCCGGCGCTTGCCCTGTTCGTGCAGCGCGCAGCCGCAGTCAAACCAGACTTTGAACTGAGCCGGGAAAATGCGTCTTCCGTCATGGAGATTTGTGCACGGTTGGATGGTCTACCTCTCGCCATCGAGCTTGCAGCCGCCCGGGTCAAGGTTCTTTCGCTCTCTGACATGCGGACACGCCTGAAAAGCCGGTTGCAGCTTTTGACAGGCGGTGCGCGCGACTTGCCGCATCGGCAACAGACGCTTCGCGCTGCCATCGATTGGAGCTACGATCTGCTGAGCACTGCCGAGCAGAAGCTTTTCCGGAGATTGTCGGTGTTTGCAGGCGGGTGCACTCTGGAAGGCGCGGAAGCCGTGTGCGACGCCAAAGTCGATCTTGGGTTGAACCTGCTTGACGGAATGGCATCGATGGTGGACGAGAGTCTGGTGCAGCAGGTCGAGCAGGCGAGCGGTGAATCGCGGTTCATGATGCTGGAAACGATTCGCGAGTACGCTCTCGAAAAGCTGGAGGCAAGCGGAGAGGCAGTCCTGACCAAGCGCGCTCATGCGGCCTACTACCTGGTACTCGCGGAAGAAGATGCCCCGGAACAAGCCGGAACCGGTGGGGCGGAATGGCTGGAACGCTTGACACTTGAAAATGACAATTTTCGCGCAGCACTTGAGCGGCTGACAGATGCTGGAGATGCGGAGTGGGGCATGCGTCTCGGCGCAGCCTTGTTTCGTTTCTGGGAGGCGGCCGAGTGTCCCGCCGAAGGCAGGGACTGGCTTGGAAAGCTGCTGACGCTCCCGGGAGCGGCCGCTCCCACGAAGGCGCGAGCGCGCGCGCTTTTTGCCGCGGGAGTGCTCGCAAGCGAGCAGGGCGATTACGCCTCGGGGTGGGCGCTCCACAGGGAAAGCCTCGAGATTTCCCGACTGTTATGTGACAAGCAGGGTTCCGCCGTTTATCTGAACGGGATGGCGGTCACTGCACGAAACCGGGGAGACGTTCCAGGTGCACGCTCTCTGTTTGAAGAGAGCTTAGTGCTGTGGAGGGAGTTGGGCGACCAGAAGGCCGTTGCTCGTTCACTTAGTAATCTGGCGAATGTCGCCAAGCTGCAGGGTGACTATGGTGCCGCTGGCTCACTGCACGCGGAGTGTTTAGTAATTTTTCATGAAATTGGAGATCGGGCAGGCGCCGCCTGGTCGCTGAATTATCAGGGCGACATTGCCCGCGATCAGAATGACCGTATTTCCGCGCGGACGTTGTACGAACAGGCCCTGTCAGTATTTCGGGAGCTTGGAGATCGTTGGGGCATCGCTGGCACACTTGCTGATCTGGGCAGTCTGGCGCTACAACAGCGAGATTATCCCACGGCACATGCGATGTATCGGGAAAGCATAAATAATTTCCATCGCCTGGGACATAAGGGCGGAATTGCCCGATTATTGGAAAGTTTCGCAACCTTAGCCGCAGCTCAACTTGAAGCAGAGCGTTCTCTTCGGTTGGCTGGTGCAGCGGCAGCTTTACGTCAAAATATCGGCGTCCGGCTAGCGCCTGCGGAACAGTCCAAATTGGAAGCCGCTCTAGACCCGGCACGACAAGCATTGACGAACGAGGCAGGCGCAACGGCTTGGTTGGAAGGTTGGGCAATACCAGTCGAGAAAGCTATAGAGGAAGTTTTGGCGTCCGCAGTTAAGTCTCCCGCGTCTTTCGCTGGAACGAGTTGAAGTGAAGAACCGAAACCCGAATCCAACCTAGACGTATTTCCGGCGTTCATTCCGCGCTTGACGGATCGAGGAGGCGGCGGACAGCTGAGACGCGATTGGCCGGAATGCCTACAAGCCGGGCGTGCTCCTGGATAGTCGCTTCGTCTGGGGCGAGATATACACAGTACACCTTGTCACCGGTTACGTAGCTATGGAGCCACTGGATCTCGTGACCCATTGCCCTCAGAACACTGACCGATTTTTGAGACGCCTCTCGCAATTGGGCGTCTGTTAGATTTCCGGCTCCGGGCATTTCGCGTTCAATGACGAACTTGGGCATAATTGTCCTGCTAACGGTCTTCCATCCTAGCAAGCGAATGCATCGACTTCAATATGTATTTTCGCGATGGTGTTCCAGTTCAACTCGCATGCGGCGCACCGTTTGGAAGTCAACACATCGACCGTCATCCCTAGGTGCAGGACTGTGCGCCTTCCAACAAGACTGTCTGCGAGAAGAGAGCGCTTCGCAAGGCCACCGGATCTTGATGGCAACGTGCGGCGAGCTCTTCTCGCGGGCACGCCCTAACCACCGAAGGACGCCGAGCAAACGCCTGCTTGTGGCTAGCAGTCAACGTGGCGCTCGCCTTCCTTCCGCTGTCTCCAGCCGCGGTCAGATCTTTGCAATATCTGCGGGTCTACGAAGTTCGCCTAATCCCACAGCAGATCCTAGCCAGCTTGAAAGTTCGACCCCTTACTTATCGAACAGCGCCGCGCCCTCTGCGATGTTCGCAAGCGAATCAGCTCTGTAGCGAATGGGCCCAAAATCTACCCGCCAAAATCAACAACACAAACCGAGGGATCGGCTCCGAGTTTGTAATCGAAGCTGAAGATTACGAAGCTGTTGAACATTTTTCGACAAAACAATCGAGTGAGGTTTCACTAACTGTTGAGAAACTCCGCTTTCTGGTGTGAAGGCAGTCGGAGTCAAGACTCTTCAATCAAAGGAGACTTCCCATGAAACGGACCCGTGCAATTGCTCTGCTCACCTTGGCCAAACGAAGGTAGGCTTCCTTCGTGCACCAGCGCAGTTGGTTGGAGGGTGTAGTTCGCTCGCTCAAACTGCATTCTGACGGCGGCAAGCTTGCGCACTTCCTTATAGATACTCGAGCTGATTTCGGCATCGTCCGCCATCGATACCACTCGTGCTTCCTGATTTTCCTAACTCACCAGCCAACCCTCCAGTCGCCCTGAAAGGTGGCAGGTATAACGCCAAATTTAATGCATGGCAAGAGAATAGCAGAGCGTCAGAAATTCCTGCTTGAAGAATCCCTTTAGACGACAACTCCGTTTAGTACCGTGATCACCGGTGAATGTCCAGTCGGATGAATGTTGCGAGGCGCCCGCTGATTCGGAGTTGCATCTTGGTAATCCTTTACTCCCGATTGGTTCAAGCATGCCCAGTGTGAGCGGAATGACGACATCTGCTCCAAGCTTTAACGCGGTCACACGCACTTTCCCGAGCGGCGTTCCCTTACTGCTCACGTTCCTCAGGGCAGATTGTCGATCTTTGTTAAGTTTTTCGAATGAACAACTTACAGGAGCTGAATCAGCGACGCCAGCCTTTTTGCGGCCATAACCAGGCTCGCAGCGCAAACAATTGAAAATAAATAACTTAATAGAAATGAGGAGAGCTTCCGCGTGTTGGAGATTTTTCGCTATACCTTGTAAGCTATTGATTCTAAATGGTGGCCAGGGACGGGATTGAACCGCCGACGCCGGCCTTTTCAGGGCCGCGCTCTACCACTGAGCTACCTGGCCTCAGTGCAGACTTTCAGTTGCAATTTCCTGCGCGGAATCCGGCGCTGCCGGAGAAAGGTGGGCGGGTCCACGAACAGTGCGCTGCAACGACTTGGCTAGTATATCAACTCCGTTTACCCTGGCCAAACTCCGCGCGTTTCCGGTCTACTTCGTCGCCACTCCTGCACTACGTCTCTAGCGCGGCGCGTGCGTCCGCGCGGTGTTACCCTTTTCTGAGCTTCATTTGCGACTGAGCATGTCCTTCAAAAAGCCAACTCGCCGCGAGTTTCTGCTTGCGACCTCTTCAGCCGCGATCGCCGCCGCTGCACCCGTGGTTGGCGCCCCGGCGGAGCACATCGCACCCAATGCCTCGCTGGCCGCACTCGGCAACGAACCAGTTCCGTTCTCTTCGTCAGAACTCCTCCAGCCTGGCCCACAACGTACCTTCAGCGGTGACCGGGCAACGCAAGTCGCCATGCCCATCGGCGGGATCGGCGCAGGCGCGATCTGTCTGAACGGATACGGCGGCCTCCAGGACTTCTCCATTCACACGCATCCTGAGACCACCGCTCTGCCCGCAGGCTTCAGTTCCAACTCGCCTGAAGCTGCATTCGCCATCCTCCACATCAAGGGCGCCTCGCCCGTCACCAAGCTCGTCGAAGGTCCGTTTCCCCCATTCAAGATCTTCGATCAGGGTCTGCAAGGTCAGGGCCTTCGCCGTGGCGGGTTTGAAGGCTTCCCGCGTTTCGAGAAATGCAACTTCCGGGGAGAGTTTCCCTATGGAGAAGTCCGTTTCAGTGACGCAGCCGTTCCACTCGACCTGTCCCTGATCGGATGGAATCCCTTCATTCCCCTCGATGACAAAAATTCCGGGATCCCCTGCGCGATCCTTGAATACACGCTACGCAACACCTCTTCGCATCTGGTTGAATACGAGTTCTCTTACCACCTCTCGCATCTCGCCACTGGTTGCAAGCCCGATCAGGCGTCCAGCGTGAACGCCGCCATTTCCGGCAAAGGCGCATTTCTCTCCAATAGCGAAGAGCCCAATGCGGAGTCGTTCGGAAGCGCCAGCCTTATTGCCATCGGCGCCAAGCCGCGCATCAAGGCCATGTGGTTGCGCAGCCCAGGCTGGGAGTTCGATTCCCTCTCTGCGCTCTGGCGCGAAGTTTCCACCGGCACCTTCACCGCCAACGAGGGCTCCAACGCCGTGGACAACTCCGGCAGAAACGGCGCATCGATCTTGCTCGAGGGCCGTCTCGCACCCAATGAGTCCCGCACCTATCCAATCGTCATCGCGTGGCACTTTCCCAACTGCTACCTCCAGGAAGGTGGCGCTCACGCAATTCCTGAAGTGCAAGGTCAGCCAGGCTGCCGCACCGTTGCCGCGGACGCGTCTCCGCCCTGGCGTCCGTATTACGCGACGCTTTGGAAGGATGCCCGCGAAGTCGCACTTTACGTCGAACAAAACTACGCCTCTCTGCGCAATCGAACGACGCAATTCAAAGAAGCGCTCTTCTCCTCAACCTTTCCGCCCTATGTTCTCGATGCGGTCTCGGCGAATCTCGCCATTCTCAAATCGCCCACCATCCTGCGCCAGGAAAATGGCAACGTTTGGGGATGGGAAGGCTGCTTCCCCGACAGCGGCTGCTGCCACGGATCCTGCACGCACGTATGGAACTATGCACAGGCCTTGCCTCATCTCTATCCGCAACTCGAGCGCACGCTTCGCGACATGGAACTCGTCCGCTCCATGGACGAGCGCGGCCATGTGAATTTTCGCGGCGCCATACCCGATGGTCCCGTCGATCATGCCTGGCACGCCGCCTCCGACGGCCAGCTCGGCGGCATCATGAAGGTCTTCCGCGACTGGCAGATTTCCGGCGACACGGCGTGGCTCAAGCGTTTGTACCCACTCGCCCAACGCAGTATCGATTACTGCATCCGCACCTGGGATCCCGATCATCACGGCGCGCTCTTTGAGCCTCATCACAATACCTACGACATTGAATTCTGGGGTGCCGAAGGCATGTGCACCAGCATCTACCTCGGCGCATTATCCGCAATGGCGAAGTTGGCGGAGGCCCTCGGCCAACAATCCGACTCCGCGTTTTATGCCGAACTCGCTAAACAAAGCGCGCGCTACATGGATGAGCATCTCTTTAATGGCGAGTACTACCAGCAGAAAGTCGAATATCTCGACCTGCGTGACACAACCTTCGCTCAATCCGTCGCTCACGTCGACGCAAAGAGCAGCGAGATGCAACAACTCCTCAAGCGCGAAGGTCCAAAATATCAATACGGCAGCGGATGCCTTTCCGACGGAGTTATTGGCCTCTGGATGGCGCGAACCTACGGAATCGACACTCCTCTCGCGCGAAAGAATGTTCACTCCACGCTTCAGTCCATCTTCAAATACAACTTCAAGACCGACCTGAGCCAGCACGCCAATGCGCAACGACCCGGTTACGCAATGGGCCGCGAACCAGGCCTGCTTCTGTGCAGTTGGCCGCACGGCGACAAGCCCACATTGCCCTTTGTCTACTCCGACGAAGTTTGGACCGGCATCGAATACCAGGTCGCCTCACATCTCATCGAAGAAGCCTTCGTGGACGAAGGCTTGACCATCGTCAAAGCTCTGCGCAGTCGCTACGACGGCCGCACCCGAAATCCCTGGAACGAGTACGAGTGCGGCAACTGGTATGCCCGCGCCATGTCCAGCTATGCGTTGATAGGCGCACTCTCCGGCTTCCGTTACTCCGCCGTCGATCGAACCGTCCACTTCGCACCCAAACTGAAAGTGCGACCATTCTCAAGCTTCTTCTCCACCGCCTTCGGCTTCGGCACGATCTCTCTCGATCACCAGACCGTCACCATCCGCATCCTTGAAGGCGAACTACAAATCGAGAAGCTGGTCCTCACCAACGGAGAAGAGCCTCGCTCGCTCGACTGGAAAGTTTCAGCCCACCCCGGCGCCGCAGCCACCAAATCCATCTGACACGGATCCCGGAACCCACGAATGGCATCCCGGACCAGGTATGCCACCGGACTATCATTGCTCCGTGTCCACTACCTACAGACTCGGCGACATCCTCGCCAACTCCATTACGCACGGCGTGGGCCTTGCGCTAGCCTTCGCCGGTGCAGCGTACCTCATCGTCGCCTCCACGCGAGGATCAACGTGGGTCATTGTCAGTTGCTCGGTCTTCGCCGCGACGTTGATTCTCGTGTATCTCTGCTCCACGCTCTACCACTCTCTGGTGCGAACCCGCGCGCGCCACGTGTTTCACGTGCTCGATCATTCGTCCATCTACCTGTTGATCGCCGGCACCTACACGCCGTTCACTCTCGTATCGCTGCGCGGTCCGGTCGGCTGGGTTCTCTTCGCGGTGGTTTGGACACTCGCCATCGCCGGAGTCATTTTCAAGAGCTTTGCGGTCGGCCGGTTCGCCGTCGCCTCCGCGCTGGTGTATCTCTTTCAGGGCTGGTTTGTGATCTTCGCTGCTCGACCGCTGCTCCATGCAGTCAATCTTCACGGCATCCTCTGGCTAGCCATCGGAGGGCTGTTTTACACCTTCGGCATCGTCTTCTTCGCTCTCGATAGAATTCCCTACTTCCACGCCGCCTGGCACCTCTTCGTCCTCGCCGGCAGCGTCGCACACTATTTCGCCATCCTCTACTACGTCGTTCCAGCGCGGTCCTGATTCGGGCGATGCGTTCGGAGCAAAGAAATGCGCGTTACAGGCGCGGGGATTCTTTGACACTGCACCGAGGCGCAACTATCGTTGATTTCGTGAGCTTCCGCAGATACGAGTGCAGCCGCGTAGACGCGCACCACTTCCGGTCGCGCCTATGACGACGCAAACGACGAATTGCGGCGCGCGATTCGCTGTGGTCATCGTGAACTACAACGGCGGTACGATGCTGACCGATTGCGCACTTTCCGCGGTGCGCGAAGGCGTGCCGGCGGCGCAGATCATCCTCGTTGACAATGGAAGTCAGGACGACTCCCTCGAAAATGTGCTGCGCGCCTTCGATGGACTGACAATCATTCGCAACAACTGCAATGCCGGTTTCGCGCGCGCAGTCAACATGGGAATCGAGCGTGCGGTCGCTCCGCAATCGCCGTCGGATTTCGTGCTCCTGCTCAACAACGATGCACAACTCGATCCCGGCGCCTTGCAGGCGTTTGCAGACGGGTTCGACGCGCTGCCCAATCTGGCGATTGCCGGCGGTCAGCTGCGCTATCCCGATGGACGATTGCAGAGCGCCTTCGCGCCACTTCCATCATTAGCCGAAGAGATGTTGCCTCGTTTTCTACTCAAGCTGATTTCTCCGCATCGCTTCCGCCGAACCACGGTCGATCAAAAGCCGATGCCAGCGGAGTGCGTACTGGGCGCATGCTTTTGTGTGCGCCGTTCTGTACTGCCTAAGCTGGGTCTTCTCGACGAGGACTACTTTTTCTTCTTCGAAGAAATTGAGTGGTGCCAGCGTGCTCACCGCATGGGCACAGATGTCTACTACCTGCCCCAAGCACGGGCCATTCACACACAGGGGCAGACTGCGAATCGCTTCCGAGGTCCAGCACGCGTGGAGTATCAACGCTCCAAGCTGACCTTTTTTAGAAAGACTCGAGGCTCTGCGGCGTTTGCGGTGGTGTCGATTGTCCTCGTGGTCAGGACTCTCATTAACGCGCTGTCGGGCGTCGTAGCGTGCGTGGCGATCCTCTTCCTCAACCGCAGGCTGCGAGTAAAGGCCGGCACCTATGGGTATCTTCTGTGCTGGCATGCACTATTGCGCCCCGCAGCGTGGGGCCTTCCGGGAAAATGCTCGCGCCACTGACAGAGCGGCGGCCTAACAGACATCGAAGCCAATTCCCGCCCCCGGAAGCCAGTCCTCAAGAGATGGTTTAGGCCCTACGGCCGCCCCATCCGGTGATTGACCTTTGCCCCGCAAAACCGGTACACTACTCTAGTTTGGCGATTCCTGCCTGTCGCTGTGGAGCCAGACGTTCGCGCCCCAAAAGCGCTTGAGCGTACCGCAGCGCGGAAGTTTCCGCCCGAGCTATTTTGGATTACATGAGCGCACCTGCTTCGGCACGTACCTGCTCTGGAGGATTTATGTACGCTGTCATTCGCACCGGCGGAAAGCAATATCGGGTTGCCCCCGGCGACGTCGTTAAGATTGAGTCGGTTAGCTCAGAAAACCAGACCATCGAATTCAGCGAAGTGCTGGCTGTAAGTGGCGATTCGGGCATCGCGCAACCGGGCTCCGCAAAGGTCACGGCCGAGGTCATCCGCGAGGGCCGCGGCGACAAGATCCTCGTCTTCCACCTCAAGCGGAAAAAGCAGTACAAGAAATTGCAGGGACACCGGCAGAACTTTACCGAGGTACGCATCAAGGCCATTGAGGCCGATGGCGTCACCTACACCGCGGAAAAGTAGCACGCGGACTGAACCTTAGAAGGGGATTCGGCAATGGCACATAAAAAGGGTGGAGGCAGCTCCACAAACGGACGCGATTCAAATGCACAGCGCCTTGGCGTAAAGGCCTTTGGCGGCCAGCTCGTCACCGGCGGGTCCATCATCATGCGCCAGCGTGGCACCCGCATCAAGCCGGGCGTCAACGTCGGCATCGGCTCTGACGACACGCTCTTCGCCAAGGTCACCGGCCGCGTGAAGTTCAGCGATCACGGCAACCGCGGACGCTTTGCCTCCGTTGAGCCCGTCAGCGAGTAACGCAACCTCATCCAGAATCAAAAGGGCCGAACCCGCATAGGTTCGGCCCTTTTCTAACTTCGTGTGTATTGCCTTTACGACTTGCCTTCGCTGCCCTGCAAGTTCCGTGTCAGTACCTTCTCCACCACACGCTCTACATCGGTCAGGAAGAAGCTGTTCGCAGGCTGCTGCACCGCCACTTGCGTCCCGTGTCCCAGCGCCGCCGCAATTTCGTTCCAGCGATAGATCGTCGAATTCGCCGGCATCACTACCGGCTTGCGAGCCCGCTCAGGCAGAGCACAGTAGCCAAGCCAGGTTCCAATCGAAAGCAGAATTACAGACTCATGCATCAACTGTAGCGGTGTGTTCAGCGACGAAGTTGCTGTGCTGAGCGCGGTGAAGACAAAGTCATTCGCCGATATCAGTCCAAACCCAAGCGCAACGCCGAAGGCCAGATCACGCGCCGAGAGCCGCAGCGCGTTCAGACACAAGCAGAGGAATCCAAGCAGGCACAACTCGAGAATGCTCACCGAGCGCATCAGTGCAAATGCAACATCAGGAATCAGCATGACGCTGATATGCGAATAAGAAACCGTTGCCAGGCTCGCGATCAGCGAAACAAGTGCGGCCCAACGAAACACCATCGTTCCCAGCCGAAGCAGACCGGAGAACGCCGAAAGCACTGAGCGGAAGATCTCGAATGTGACGAAGAGCAATGAGACCGCGCTCGCTATGTAGACCGCCCAATAGGAGTAGAAGTAAATCGGATATAGAACTTCCTGGTTTGCGCCTGGCTTCGAAGAAAGATAGAGAAGGGTGAGAAGGACAGGCATTGAACCCACGCGGAGAGCCAGATACGTGCTCATCGCGGGGAAGCGCTTATGTAGACCCTTGGACCAGAAAACGAGGCCGAGAGACGCCAGGAGTATAAACTCAACTGCGCTCATCAGTGACATTGCAGGAGATAACGGCATACAAAGGCCTTTCCATTCTGAGGGTTCTCACAGAATAGCCCTTCGCGCCATTAGATTCAAATAGAGAATGAACCAACTGTGTAGCACTTTGGTGCTATGAGGTTGGTTTTAAGGCCTAACTGTCGACGAACTTACTTCGTGGTCGTCGAGCAGCCCATCCCAGGACCGCAGCCCGGAACCGGCAATCCAGATGTAGCCGAAAGGTGGCTCGCGAACGCGTGCTTCGGTGTCGAAGAAACTGAGGCAGCAGCGGCGCCGGCGACGACTACGGAAAGGACCAATACCCGAAAGATGAGTTTCATACTTAGTTACCCCTCACTGAAAAGTCTTGCTGAGAATCTTCCCTCTCTAGCACTTTCATGGTAGTGCATTTCGTGACCTAAATCCAGCTTTTTCAAATACATCAAAAGTATCGCACATACTCAGTGACCAAAGTAACATCAAATATCGGTAATCTACCCTGCGGTAATCTATTTAGTTACCTTCCCCTTACTACCGTAATGAGGCCTTCCTGAACCGAAAATCCACCTCTCCGCATGGTAAAATAACTACAGGAAGATTCGCTCAAAGCCCTCGTCTTTCAAGTGGTTAATCCCCGATATATGCCCGGCGAACGATCCCAGCGAACGCCGATCAAAGGCGCTCAAGAAGCGAAAGTTCTGCGAATGGAACCCTATGGCGATTGAAACCCCCGACGAAACCTCCCTTCAGCAAGATAACGGCCACTACACCGGCGAAAATATCAAGATCCTTGAAGGCCTCGAGGCCGTTCGTCTCCGTCCGGCTATGTACATCGGGTCGACCGGCGACATGGGCCTGCACCATCTTGTTTACGAAGTAGTCGACAACTCAGTCGACGAAGCGCTCGCCGGTTACGCCAAGAAAATCGATGTCGTCATTCACGTCGACAACTCCATCACCGTCGTCGACGACGGCCGCGGAATTCCAGTCGACATGATGCCCATCGGCGACGGCAAAATGATGCCCGCCGTGCAAGTCGTACTCACCAAGCTTCACGCTGGTGGCAAGTTCGACGCCTCCACCTACAAGGTCTCCGGCGGATTGCATGGCGTCGGCGTCAGCTGCGTCAACGCGCTCTCGCAGGAATTCAACGTTGAGATTTGGCGTGACGGCCACACATGGGAGATGGATTTCAGTTGCGGCCTGCCCACCAGTGAACTCCGCAAAGCCGGTACCAGCAAGCGCCGCGGCACCAAGGTCCACTTCCTGCCCGACAAGACCATCTTCGCCACCACTGAATACAACTACGACACGCTGGCCCAGCGCCTGCGCGAGATGGCCTTCCTCAACAAGGGGCTAGAAATCACGCTTACCGATGAGCGCACCGCCGATCCAAAAACCGGCGAAGCCCGGCGCGCTGAGTTCCGCTATGCCGGCGGCATCGCCGAATTCGTCAAGCACCTCAACCGCGGCAAATCCGTTCTCCACGACAAGCCCATTGTCATGGAAGCCATGCGCGACAAGGTCGAGATGGAGATCGCGCTGCAATACAACGACAGCTACTCCGAAACCGTGTTTAGCTTCGCCAACAACATCAACACCGTGGACGGCGGATCGCATCTGTCCGGTTTCCGCACCTCGCTCACTCGCACCATCAATGCCATCGGCCAGTCGCTCGGCCTCTTCAAAGACATGAAGGAGAACCTCAGCGGCGACGACGTGCGCGAGGGCTTGGTGGCCGTCGTGTCCGTCAAGCTTTCACAGCCGCAGTTCGAGGGCCAGACCAAGGGCAAGCTCAACTCCGACATCGCCGGCACCGTGCAGGCCTTCGTCAACGAGCGCCTCGGCATGTTCCTCGAGCAGAATCCTCCTATCGCGCGCAAGATCATTAATAAGGCCATCGAAGCCTCGCGCGCTCGCGAAGCTGCCCGCAAAGCCCGCGACCTTACTCGTCGCAAAGGCGCATTGGACGGCGGCGGTCTGCCCGGAAAACTCGCCGATTGCTCCGAACGCAATCCCGATCGATGCGAGCTCTACCTCGTCGAGGGCGAAAGCGCAGGCGGCACGGCCAAGCAGGGCCGCGATCGCCGCTTCCAGGCCATCCTGCCCCTCAAGGGCAAGATTCTCAATGTCGAAAAAGCCCGCTACGACAAGATGCTCGGCCACGAAGAAATTCGCGCAATGATTACAGCGCTCGGTTGCGGCATCGGCAAGGACGACTTCGACGCCACCAAGATTCGCTACGGCAAAATCATTCTCATGACAGACGCCGATGTCGACGGCTCGCACATCCGCACCCTGTTGCTCACCTTCTTCTTCCGCCACATGACGGAGTTGATCAAGCGCGACAACATCTACATCGCCCAGCCCCCGCTCTACAAGATCAAGAAGGGCCGCTTCGAGCAGTACATCAAAGACGATCGCGAATTCGTCAAAGTCATGGTCAAGCGCGCCTCTGAAGGCATGATTGTCCGCCATGGCGAAAGCGCCAGCCGCATCGAAGGCGCCGACCTCACGCGCTTCATGGGCTATCTCAACGAGTACCTCGGCTTCGTCGAAAAAGTCGACAAGCGCATCCGCAATGAACGCCTCACTGAACTCCTCGCGCGCGCCGAATTCACACACCGCGCCGATTTTGCTTCCAAGTCCGGCAGCGATGTTCCGCCCAAGCTCGCGCAGCTTCACGCTCAACTCGTCGAGCTCGCCGATGACTTCCAGTTCAAAGTGCACGATCCGGTCGAAGATGAAGAGCACCACACCTGGT
>WNGL01003156.1_pt1 | contig 19820 bp, 18 predicted proteins | sample 5400591 | NCBI WGS metagenome assembly WNGL01 (sample SAMN13153377, study PRJNA577476) | soil metagenome | isolation source: 80 cm soil or saprolite under Garry oak tree replicate 1 | place: USA:California | collected 2016-06-15 | reverse complement strand
GGCATGACGACACCTCCCGCGCATAGGGTAGCGCCGGCGCGCGGTCGCCGCCCGCCGGGCGTTCAGGCGCCGCGCGCCGGGCGCTCAGGCGCGCTGGGGGCGGCCCGGAGCACCGCCAGGGTGACCTCGGGCTCGGAGTTCCAGCGCACCCGCAGGGCGGAGTTCCCGACGCCGCGGTTCACGTACAGCTGCACCGTCCCGAGGCGGTACAGCCCGCGCTCGTAGGGCTCGTGGGCCACCGCTCGCAGCACGAACGAGGTGAGGCCAGGGATGTGCACCTGCCCTCCATGCGTGTGGCCGGACAGGCACAGGAGCGGCTGCCCCGCGCCACGCAGGTCGTCGGCGGTGCGCGGTCCGTGGGCGAGCACGAGGCGTGATCCCTCGACGGGCACGCCGCGCAGGGCCTCTCGCGGCCGGGCCTCACCCGCCAGCCGATCGTCGATGCCGATGATGGTGAAGGGCGCGCCGCGGAGCTGGAGGGTGGTGTTCTGGTTGCGGAGCACGGCGTAACCGAGCGCGCGCAGCGCCCGCGAAGCGCCGCGGGGATCGACCCAGTGGTCGTGGTTCCCGAGCACGGCCACCGTCGGGGCGGCGAGGCCGCCGAGCTGCTCGCGCATGAGACCGACCCCGCGCGTCTCGCGCGAGAGGAAGTCGCCGGTCAGCACGACGAGGTCCGGCTGGAAGGTGTTCGCCCGGGCGATGGCGTCGCGGATGCGGTCCACCGGCGTCCGCGGGCCGACGTGCAGGTCGGAGAGCTGCACCACCTTCAAGCCGTCGTGGGCCGGATCGAGCCCCTCGACGAAGAAGGTGCGGCGCTCGGCGGTCGTGGCGTGGGTTTGGCCGGCGGAGGCGGGCAGGGCGGGCAGGGCGGCGCCGGCGGCGGCGGCAGCCACCGCGCCCTTGAGGAAATCTCGCCGTGTGATCGCCATCGCCTTGCTCAGAACGCTCCGTCCGGCGGCCAGGCCATGGCCGGCTCGCGAGCAGGCGAGTGTGGCAAAACGCGCGCGGCCGTACAAGGGGCCGCGCGCCGCGCGTCTTGCCTACTTGCCGCCGAGCAGGTTCGCCGGCGTGACGCCCAGTGCCTTCGCCATGCGCTCCACCGTCTCGAGCGGCGGCGAGCGCTGCCCGCGCTCGAGCATCGAGACGTACGAGACGGAGATGCCGACCTTGTCGGCGAGCGCCTTCTGCGAGAGGCTCTTCTTCGACCGCAGACGGCGCACGTTGCCAGCAAAGCGGGTCAAGAGGTCCATTGCGTCCGGGCTTTAGCAGAGCGTATGGCCAAGGCGCATCGACCTTTTAGGGGTGAGTGGCCCGGGTCGATGGTCACGGTGCGTCACGCTGCTTACAGTCACGACCTGTCCCCTACACCCGAGGAGTCCATGGCAAAAGCGATCTGGGAGATCGCGGTCGGTGACGAGGCGCCGGAGTTCGAGCTGCATGCCACCGGTGACGCGGCTGGCAAGGGCGGCCCGAAAAAGAAGGTCCGGCTTTCGGACTACCGCGGCAAGAAGAACGTGATGTTGGCCTTCTTTCCAGCCAGCTTCACCCCTGTCTGAACCGTCCAGATGCCCTCGTACGAGGAGGATCTCTCCGAGTTCGAGCGGCGCAATACCCAGGTCCTGGGTATCAGCACGGATCTCGTTCACGCACAGGAAGCGTGGGCCAAGAGCCTCGGCGGCCTGTCGTACCCCCTCTTGGCGGACAACTGGCCGTACGGCTACGTGGCCGCACAATACGGCGTGCTTCGCGGCGACGGCCTGGTGGAGCGGGCGATCTTCGTCATCGATAAGCAAGGAAAGGTCGCTTACATCGACATCCATGACATCGGGCAGCAGCCACCCACCGACAAGGTCATGGCGGCGCTCGACAAGCTGAGGTAGCGGCTCCCACGGGGGGCTCGAGGGTTCACCGATGGCAACAGAAGGCGGCGCGGCGAAGCCACTCGAGCTCTCCCGCTACTGTGTCCCGTTCACCCCCTTCAAGGGGAAGCTGGAGGAGGCTGTGGTCTGCCTCGTCTCCACGGCCGGAGTCCGCGAGAAGAAGGACAGGCCCTTCGAGGTCGAGGGCGATGACAGCTACCGGGTGATCTCTGGCGAGGCGAGCGGCGCCGAGCTCACCTTCGACGACGCGCACTACGACCACGGCTGCGCCGATCGTGACATCAACTGCATCTTCCCCATCGACCGCCTGCGCGAGCTCTCGGTCGAGAAGCGCATCGGCGGGCTCACCGACCAGCATTTCTCGCTCGGCTTCAGCATGGCGCTGCGGGACCTGCGCGAGAAGACCATCCCGCAGCTCGTGCGCGAGGTCGATCGGGCCCGTCCCGATCTCGTCCTGCTGACGGGCGGCTGACGCCTCTGTCACCGCACGGTGGTCACCGTGCAGCGCGTCATCGAGATGATCGGCATCCCGACCGTGGTCATCACCGTCGAGCCCGAGGAGAGCGCTCAGGCGCGCCCGCCACGCGCGCTGTGCCCGACGGGCTTCATCGCCGGTCACTCGCTCGGCAGGCCCGGCGAGCCCGAGCTGCAGAAGCGCATCCTCCAGGACGCGCTCGGGCTCGTCACGGGCCCGGCCAGGCCGGGAGAGGTGATCGAGCGCGTGTACACGTGAGTCACGGACCGCCGAACGCCACCACGCCGCCGGGATGGAGCTGGCCCTGGCTGTCCCTGAACGAGCGCATCGCGAAGTAGACGATCGGGTTCGGCTGCGACCACTCGTCGATCTGGATGTTCCAGGCGACGTGGCGGGCCAGCTCCGGCAGCGCGGCGGGCGCCAGGGAGAACGCGCCGGACGTGGTGTCGTAGCGGACGATCTCGGCGAAGTCGGTGCTGATCCAGAGGTTCGATCTCCGGTCGCACGCGACCGCCCACACGTTCTGGCCACCGCCAGGGAGCCCCACGCCCGAGATGGCGCCGGTGACCGTGTCGACGCGCGCCAGGCCGTGGTTGATGGAGCCGACCCACAGCGCGCCGTCCGGGCAAAAGGTCATCGACTGCACGTTGTCGTCGCCGGGGTTGGGGGCGGTGGGCGGCGTGGTCGGGGTGTTCGGGGTGTCCGGCCACAGGTCGAAGACCTGCGCGTAGGTCATGAAGACGCTCGAGAGATCGGAGGTGTCGCCGTGCATGGCCGCGAGCCGCAGGCTGTTGTGCGCCCACGGCTGCCCGTCCGGGGCGATGGCCATCGCCCAGGTGTCGCCCGTGCGGTCGGGTCCCATCGGCACGCCGGGGCGGCCGGGAAAGCTCGTGCCGTTGAACGCCGGGTGCTCGTGCTCGAAGACGTTCCACGAGCCGGTCACCGGATCCTGGAACTTGGGGCAGACGGAAGGATCCGCCCCTGGAGCCGTGGCGCAGTCCCGGATCCACTGGTTGCCGTACCAGCCGCGCGCCTCCGCCTGGTCGTTGAAGAACGCAGCCAGGGTGGTGTGCGTGCCGCCCATCCAGACGTCGCCGTACTGCGCCGTGCCCGCGTGATGGTTCACGACCACGCGGTAGACCTTGTGCAGCTTCCGGCGACCGAAGAGCATGAACTCGTCGAAGCCGGCGCACGGGCCGAGCACGTTCGGGTTGGCGCTCGCCTCGTGCTGCCCGCAGATGATGCCCGGCGCCGTGGCGACGTGCACGTGGCGGGTCCTCGTCAGCGTGCCCGCCGCGACGTCGAAGCGCAGCACGTCCAGGCCGCTCGAGTCCTTCGCCCATTCGCCGTCGAGGTCGCCGTCGGTGCCGTAGCCTTCGAAGCCCACGATGACCCTGCCGGCGCTCGCCCCCGCGATCGAGATGATGGGGCACATCGCGGGCGCCCCTGGCGGCAGCGGGTGGTTCACCCGGTAGAGGTCGGCGCTGGTGGCGGTGAAGGGGTCGAGGCCCTGGTAGCAGTTCTTCGTGATCCCGGCGCTCGCGGCGTCGAAGCGGGCGAAGACATCGGTGGCGGCCGTCTTCGCGGCCGCGGACGGCTTCACGTAGACGCCGTCGCCGCCCGCCGCGTACACGTTCCCGCCCTCGTCCGCCGAGACGTCGAAGACCTCCACCGGGAGGCCCTGTTCGGCTCCGTAGAAGGTCCAGCCGTCCACGGAGATGGGCGGGCTGAGCGTCACGACCGGTCCGGCGGCGGCGGGCGGCGTCCCGGCGTCCGTGCCCACGCCGCCGCCGGCGCCCGCGTCCGGCGGGCTGCCGCCCGTGGTCCCCTGGGAACCGTTCGACCTGCCCCCGCACCCCGCCAGCGCCAGCGCGCACGCGACTGCCATCCCACGCCCGAACGCCATCTCCGTCCTCCCTTTCGAACCACCCACGGCGCTAAGGTCCGGAGTAGGAAGCGACGCCGCCGGGTCTGAGGATCGCGTCGCCCTGGGCGGACGCCATGAAGGCGAAGTAGACGGTCCTCCCGCCCGCGGACCAGCGGTCGAGCTGGATCGAGCGCACCGGCTGGCGCGCGAAGTCCGGCAGGCCGGTCGGGTCGAGGGTCGTGAACTTGCCGTCCTGGGTCCGGCGCATGACGCCGCCAAAGCCGAGCCCGATCCACACCGAGTGATCGCTCGGATCGCACGCGACGGCGTAGACGCTGTCCCCGTGCGCGCCGGGATCGGGCAGGTCGAGGCGGGACCACCCGCCACCGGGATCGAGGCGCGCCAGGCCGTGCGCCGACGAGCCCACCCACAGCGTGCCGTCGTCGCAGAAGGAGAGCGATTCCACGTGGTCGTCGATCGACTTGGTCGGGTCCGCGTTGCTCGGCCAGAGGTCGATCCAGAGCGGATCCGCGGCGTCCACCGGCTGGAGGAACCACACGTCGTCGTGCAGATCGGCGCCGTAGCCGGCGAGCCAGGCGGTGCGGAAGCCGTTCGAGCACCACGGCCGGCCGTCGCGCGGGTCGACGGCGAGCGCGAACCCCTCGCCGGTCAGGAAGGCGTTCAGGTCGGCCGAGTAGAAGGCGGGGTGGTCGTGCTCCCACACGTCCTTCGCGTCGACCCACTTCGCCGGTTGACCCACGGTACGATCGCGGTAGCCGCGCGCTCCCGAGTCGCGCAGGTAGGCGGTGATGGTCGCGTGGGTGCCGCCCATGAACATGTCGCCGTAGAGCGGCGTGCCAGCCTGGTGGTTCACGGCGATGCGGTCCACCTGCCGGAGCTTGCGGCGTCCCACCTGCCAGAAGAACGGGTCGGGCGGGTTCGGACAGGACGTGGCGCGGCTCTCGTGGAGGTTGCCCTGCGCATCGGGGGCGACGCAGATCGTCTCCGGCGGCGAGGCGATGAAGACGTGGCGCGTGCGGGTGAGCGAGGCCCCGTCATACGTCACGAGGTCGGACCCGCCGGAGTCCTGCGCCCAGTCCGCGTCGACATCGCTGTCCGTGCCGAGCCCCTGGAACCCGACCATGGCCACGCCGGGCGCGCCGCCGGCGACCGAGATGACGGGGCAGAGCTTCGGGGCGCCAGGAGGAGCCGGGTGTGACCGGTCGAGCGCGGCCGCGAACGCCGGGTCGGCCTTCGGGGGCAAGCCGGCGTAACAGTTCTTCGTCAGGCCGGTGCTGGTCGCGTCGAAGCGCTGGAAGGTGGTGTCGCCCTTCTTCTTCGCGTAGAGCGCGTCGCCGCCAGCCACGTACAGGTTGCCGGCCTCGTCGGCAGACACGTCGTGGATGTCCTCCGACAGTCCCTGGCCGCTTCCGTAGAACGTCCAGCCGTCCCTGGTGAACGGCGGCGTGGTGGGCGGGTTCTGGGTCGCGACGACGGTCGGGCCCGCATCGGGCGTGCCGCCTGCTCCGGCGTCAGTTGCGGCCGGAGGCGAGGAGCCGCCGCCGCACGCCGCCAAGGTCGCCGCCAAGCAAAGGGCCCAACCACGCTGCACCTTCATCGCCGCCCCCCCCCCGCGCCCGTAGCCGATCGCCCCTGCGTCATCCCTGCGTCATCAAAGGTGGCGCCGGTGCCCACCGCCGCAAGGCCTGCGTCTGGGCTGGTAGGGATGAGGCGACCGCTCCTGATGCGGGCGAGCGAGCCGTCGCTTCGGTCGCCGCGGCGCCTGCAGGTCCGCCGCCCGGACCGTGGCAGCCGACACATCGCCGGGATCGCGGCGCCTTGCGGCGGCACCTCGCCTGCAAGCCGGCGTGCTCGACACCTTTCCGCAGCGGGATCGCCCCGCCGAGGCCACCGTGGAACGACAGCTCGCCACCTTCACCAGCGACGTCACCGTTTGGCATCACGCCGACGAGGCCGTCACGCACGCGCGGCGCGCGCTCCAGGTCGCGCGGGATCAGGAGCGCCTGGCGCGATTCCGCGCTGCCGACCGCCGGCATCACCTCCAAGCTGCCCGCGCCGCGCGGCACGAGGCTTTCGCGCTCGGGCTCCTCCACGCCGCCGAGGCCCACGAGGCGCTCGCGCTGAGGGCCGCGGCCAGCTGCGCGGCGCTGGAGGCGCACCTCCACGTGCTCGAGGCGCTCGCCGCTCGCGCCGCCGACCGGGTCCGCCGCCGCGCGACTGGGCACGCTCCCGCCCCGGGCGGCGCCGACGTGGTCGCCGGCTGCTCGTGCGGGGAGGCCGCGTGAGGAGCGAGCCGGCGGGACCGCCGCGTGCCATGGGCGAGCCCGTGAGGGCTCCGGCGTCGCGCTTCGGCGTGGCGCTGGCGCGCGCCCGCGCCGCGCTGCCGAGGAGGGCCGGTACGATGGGGGGCCCGGCGCTCGCCTTGCAGGCGGCGGCCCCTGCGACGCTCGCCCGCCGCCGTCGGGTATCCGCTCAGACCGGCGCGGCGCTGCGCGATCGGCGAGACGTCGCAGAGCCCGGTCGGGACGCGGCGTCGCCGCGCCTCGACCTCCAGCCGGCTCCGGCGACGGGAGTTCGCCCGCCGGAGATCCCTCCAGCGATCTTGCCGCCCCGGGCGCTCGAGCAGGTCGCGCTGGCGGCCCAGCGCCTCGGCGATCGCCCGGCGGTGGAGCTGACGTTCGGACGCGACCTCCAGGTCAGGCTCCTGCGCGGCGAGCGCGGCGTGGAGGTGGTGCTCACGCCGGCGATGGGGCTTCGCCGCGCGGCGGACGCGGAGCTGCCGGGGCTCGTCGCCGCGTTGCGCGCCGGCGGCGTCTCCGTGACCCGCGCCGAGGTGCGCGTCGCGGGCGCGCCACAGCCGCCGGGCCGCGCGTTGACGGCGCAGCGGGCCTCCGCTACAACCGCACGCACGCTGCACCCGGATGGCACCGTCGCCAAGTGGTAAGGCAAAGGTCTGCAAAACCTTCATCCCCCGGTTCGAATCCGGGCGGTGCCTCCAGTTCGCCGTCCCCCCCATCACAGCGCTGAGCTCTGGCTGCCCATGGCGAGCGCCGCTCGCTGCGCCGCCGGCCGGCCGAGACCGACGAGCTCGCGCCAACGGGTCGGACCCCTCGGGGCACGTCCCAGCAGAGCCGTCCCCGCCCAACTTGTCTCATGAGGGTCAGGAACCCTCGAGGACTGGGGCGCGGGAGGGGGCGGGGAGTGGGGTCCACGAAACGGGTCGACGAGGAGCCCTCGCCGAGCGCGGATGTGCCGGCGGCGCTCGGCATGCGGGAGCGGTTCACGCGCTTCGCCGCGGTCGGGCTCTCGGGCGTGGTGGTGAACCTGGGCGTCCTGTGGCTCCTGGCGGGGTTGCTGCGCCTGCGCGAGGTGCTCGCCTCGGCGGCGGCGATCGAGCTGAGCATCCTGTGGAACTTCGCGCTCAACAGCAGGTTCACCTATCGTGACCGGAACGCCGGGGCGGTGTCCGGGTTCGCCGCCCGCGCGCTCCGCTACAACCTGGTGAGCCTCGTCGGCCTCGCCTTGCAGCTCGGCACGTTCGTGCTCCTGCGGGCGCTCCTGTTGCGCTACCTGGAGCGCGAGGCGCTCGGCGACCTGCGCTACCTCGCCCAGTGCGCCGGGATCGCGCTCGCCACCGCCTGGAGCTTCGCCGGGAACCTGCACTTCACCTGGCGCCAGGCCCCGAGGCCGCGCGAGGCGATGCCGTGAGGCAGGGCGGCGAGCTGACCGGGCTCTTCGAGGGCGGAGGGCGCTCTCGCACGGCGCACGCCGCCGCGTGGGCGAGCCCCGGCGCGTGGGCCTGGGCGCGCGCGCCGGAGCTCCTCTTCGCGGCGTTCGTGGCGCTGGCGGTCATCCCGCTCTGGCTCGTGCCGCACGTGCCCACGCAGGATGGCGCGAACCACGTCCACACCGTCACGTCACTGCTGCGCCTGCCCGGGTCGGCGCTCCTGCAGCAGTACTACCTGCCGAACTACGGTCTCCAGCCGAACTGGTTGACGCAGGCGCTCTTCGCCGGGCTCATCCAGGTGGTCTCACCCGAGCTCGCCGAGAAGCTCGTCCTCTCGGGCTACCTCGTCCTCCTCCCGCTCGCCTTCCGCTACGCGCTGCCGCGGACTGCGCGCGGGCGCTGGGCGGCGCTCGCCATCTTCCCGTTCCTCCACAGCTACCCGTTCCACATGGGCTTCTGGAACTTCAGCTACAGCCTCGTCCTCTTCTTCATGGTCGTCGGCTACTGGCACCGCACGCGTGGCCGCTTCACACCGAGGCGCGGGCTCGGCTTCACCGCCCTCACGCTCGTCGCCTTCCTGGCCCACTCGGTCTCCACGTCGGCCGCGTTCGCGGCCATCTCGGCGATCCTGGCCTGGCGCGCCGGGCTCGGGCTCGCGCGCTCCGCCGGCCGGCGGCGCCGGACCGTGCTGCGCGGCTGGCTCGCGCGCGGGCTGGCCACCGGGCTCTATGCGTCACCCGTCATCGCGCTCCTCGGCTTCTTCCTCGTCCACCAGCCGAAGCCCTTCGCCTACCGGCCGTCGCTCCTCGACTACGTGAAGCACTTCGCGAGCCTGTACGCGCTCGTGTCGTTCGATCGGCGCGAGCTGCTCATCACCGGTGCCGTCTCGCTCGTGGTGGTGGCGACGGTCGCGGCGGCCTTGCGGGCGCGCCGCGCCCGTCGACTCAGGCCGATCGACGGCTGGCTCGCCGCGAGCGCGCTCGCGACCGCGCTGTACTTCCTCACCCCCGACTCGGTCGCCGACGGAGCCCAGCTGACCGATCGACTGGAGCTCTATCCTTTCTTCACCACGCTGCTCTGGCTCGGTCACGCCGCGGTGAGGGTGCGCAGCGTCCGCGCGGCGGCGCTGGCGCTGGCGGGCCTCTTCCTCGCCGGCACGGCCTTCCGCCTCGTGAAGTACCACCAGCTCGACGCGTACCTGGCCGAGTACCTGTCGGCCGCGCCGCACGTGGCGGAGGGCAGCACGATCCTGCCGCTCACCTTCGCCCCCTTCGGCCCGCGCGAGGGCGGCGCCATCGACGGGAAGAAGCTCCTCTCCTACCGGGTGCAGGTCTTCCAGCACGTGAACGGCTGGATCGCGACGGAGCGCGGAGGCATCGACCTCGACAACAGCCAGGCGCACACCCACCATGCGCCGCTGCGCTGGCGGCCGGAGCTCGACCCGTTCACGCTCATGAACACGAGACCTTTCGGGCTGGAGGCGGAGCCGCCCTGCGTCGAGCTGTGGACCTATCCAGCCCTGGGCGCAGCCATCGACTACGTGCTGGTATGGGGCGCGACGGAGGCCGCGGCCCGCGATGAGTGCGGCGCAGCGGTGCTCGCCGAGCTGGGTCGCGACTACGAGCGCGTCTTCACCTCGGAGCCGCGCGGGATGGTGGCGCTCTATCGTCCGCGCGGAGCGAGGACAGGCCCGCTGAAAGCGTGGCCGGCTCGGTGACGGTCGGCTAGGGCACCGCCATGGCGAGCGAAGACCTCTGCCAGTACTGCGGCGCCGACCTGGAGGCGAACGCACCGGGGAGCGAGCTGGGGTACCTGTACGGCGTCGAGTGCAGCCGCTGCCCGCCCGAGCGGCGGCGCTCGCACGTGCTCGCCCGACCGGTGCGCGTCGCGGAGCTCACCTGCCCGGACTGCGGCGCGAGGCTCGCGCCAGCCGAGGAGCACCCGGACGTGCTGGTGGTGAAGGAGATGACCTACGATGTCTGCCCGGAGTGCGGGACCCGCTGCGGGGTGGCGGCGGTGAGAAAGCTCAGGGACGTGGGGGGAGGGGTGATGTGAGGCTCCTCGCGTCCATGGCGCGGCCGGTGTTCCCCCGCCGCCGGACGTGCGTGTTCACCCACGCCACCGTCTCGTGCAGCGTCTCCTGCGGATCGCGCGCGGTGAAGCCGAGCTCACGCGACGCCTTGGCGCTGTCCACGTAGAACCAGTGCTCGCCCATCTCCACCTCCTCGGTGGTGATGGGGGCTTCGCTGCCGCGCCAGGCGTGGAAGCGCTCGAGGAGCCGCGCCCCCGCCACGTTGACGCGGGACGGGAGGCGCAGGGTGGGCGGCGCCACCCCGGACAGGCGCGAGAGGCGGCCGAAGAAGTCGGCGAAGGTCATGTTGGCTCCGCCGAGGAGGTGGCGCTCGCCCGGGCGGCCCCGCTCGAGCGCGCTGGCGAACGCCTCCGCGGCGTCGCGCACATCGACGAAGGAGAGTCCGCCCGAGGGCACCGCCGGGATCCGCCGCTCGAGGAACTTGAAGACCACGTCGGTGGAGGACAGGCGGGCGTCGCCCGGACCGAGGAGCAGCGACGGGTTCAGCACCACCACCGGCAGGCCGGTGTCGCGCTGGAAGCGCAGCGCGGTCTTCTCCTGGAAGATCTTGGAGAGGTAGTAGGGCCAGCGCGCCGCCACCTGGATCGGGGGACCGTCGTCCTCGGTGTGGACCTTCTGCTCGCGCGAGATGGCGATCGTGCCGGAGCTGGAGGCGAGGATGAAGCGCCGGACGCCGGCCGCGTGCGCGTCCTCGAGGAGGGTGCGGGTGCACTCGACGTGGAGCTGGTACAGGGCGGCGGGATCGGGCGCGTCGAAGGCGACCTGACCGGCGAGGTGGTAGACCGCCTCGACGCCGTCGAGCGCGCGCCGCACCGCCTCCCGATCCTGCAAGGGCGCGCGGACGATCTCGGCCCCCAGCCCCTCGGCCTGCCCGGCCTCCCCGCGGGCGACGACGCGCAGCCGATGGCCGCGCGCCGCGAGGAGCGGGAGCAGGGCGGAGCCGAGGAAGCCCGTGGCGCCGGTGAGGAGGAGGTTCACTTGCGGTGTTCCACTGGGACGAGAGGATTCACTTGGGATGTTCCGGGGGCGAGAGAACTCTCCCTCTCCCCCGCCGGGGGAGAGGGCTGGGGTGAGGGGGTCGCGGTCGGGTGGCTTTCTCCCTCGCCCCGCACAGCGGGGAGAGGGTTGGGGAGAGGGGCGGGTTCCGATGTCCCAGGTCGGGTCGTCAACCCCCCGAGCCGCCGCACCGCCTCCTCCATGATCCGCGTCGCCTCCTTGTGCGCCTCACCCTTCGACAGGTGTCCCGTCCGCCGGCGGAGCTCGTCCACGGGGATGGGCTGTCCGATGATCACCTCCAGCTCGGCGCTCCTCGGGACGAGCTGCCCTGGTGGCAGCGCGTGGTGCGTGCCACGGATGTAGAGCGGCAGCGTGTCCACCCCGCACTGCAAGGCGAGATAGCCGGCGGTCGGCTTGAACTCGGACATCCCGCCGTCGCGCGAGCGCGTGCCCTCCGGAAAGATGAGCAGGTTCATGCCGCGCCGGAGCACCTCGACCGCCGAGCGCAGGCTCTTCCGCACCGAGCCGGCCCGCTCCATGGGCACGAGATTCGTGAAGTTCTCGAAGTAGGCGCGCTTGGCCGTGGTGTCGAAGAAGTAGTCCTTCGCCGCCAGCGCGGCGAGCTTCTCGCCCTCGTCGCCGAGCGCGACCTTCACGAGTCCCATGTCGAGGTGGCTCGAGTGGTTGGCGACCACGAGGAAGTTCCGGTCGCGCGGGATGAACGCCTTGCCCCGTACGGTGGTCCGGTAGAGGTCGCGATAGAGCAGCCGCTGCCCGGCCCCGAGGAGACGCCGCCCCAGCGCGGCGAGCGGCGCGGGCAGCTCCACGTCGCGCTCCTCCACGGGGGCCGGCGGCCTGGCCGGCCGGGGCTCGGCCTCATCGCGGTGGGTGGCGGACAGCACCGCGCGCGACAGCTCGCCGACCGTCTCCAGGCGGTGCAGGTCCTCCGTCGCGGCCGGCGCCACCCCCGCCTCCTCGAGCGCCGCGGCGAGCTCCGTCAGCATGAGCGAATCGAACCCGAGGTCGGCCGCGAGCAGGCTCGCGTGCGTGACCGACTCGCGCGGCCGGCGCGACACCTCCGCCACGAGCTCGAGCAGCCACCCGTCGCCGCGGCCGTCGCGCGCCGCGGCCCGAACGCGTGCACCCTGCTGCCCCGAAGCCTCCAGCCGCCGCAGCTCCTCGACGACCCAGGCGCGCTTCACCTTGCGCGTGGAGGTCCGCGGCAGCTCACGATCGGTGACGTGCCAGCACTTCACGCGCTGGTGGAAGGGGAGGGCGGCCGTCACCCTCCGCACGTGCTCCTCGAGCAGGCGCCGCACCTCCGGCCGGTCGCGCCCGTTCCAGTTCGGGACGACCAGCATCGCCACCTTCTCGGCGGTGCCGTCCCCGAGCCCGACCACCGACAGCTCCTTCACGAGGTCGTCCGAGCGGTAGCGCTCCTCGACCTCGTCCGGGTGCACGTTCTTCCCGTCGGCGTCGATGATGACGTCCTTCTTGCGGCCGACCAGCGTGAGCCGCCCCTCGCCATCGAGCCGGCCCAGGTCACCCGTGCGGAGCCACCCGCCCTCCAGCACCTGGGCGGTCAGCTCGCGGTCCACCTCCGGCTGCTCGCTCCCGGCCTTCCAGTAACCCGCCATGACGTTCGGACCGCGGGCCAGCACCTCGCCCACGCCGCCAGCGTCCGGCGCGTCGATGCGCAGCTCGATGCCAGGCAGCGGCCGCCCCACCGTGCCGGGCGAGGCGCCGTCCTCCGGCGTCGAGACCGCCAGCACCGGCGCCGCCTCGGTGAGGCCGTAGCCCTCGAAGAGATCGAAGCCGAGCTCGTGGAAGGCCCGTTGCACCTCGGGCGCGAGCGCCGAGCCGCCCGAGACGAGGATGCGCAGCCGCCCGCCCATGCGACGGTGGACCGGCCAGAAGAGCGCCTTGCCCAGGTTGACGCCGAAGCGATCGCGGAGGCTCGCGTTCGCGCCCATGAGCGCCTTCGCCGCCGCCTCCACCGCGCCCGGCCGGGCGCTGAGCTCCTGCGTGATGCGTCGGTGCAAGAGCGCCCACAGCGCCGGCACCCCGATCATGGCGGTGACGCGCCCGCGCTCGAGCGCGTCGCCGAGCGTGTCGGCGGTGAGCTCGTCGAGGTACTCGATCTCGGCTCCGCGCGAGAGCGGCACGAGCAGCCCGCAGGTGAACTCGAACGTGTGGTGGAGCGGGAGCACCGAGAGCAACGCGTCGCCGGGGCGCAGGTCGAAGAGCGTCGAGAGCTTGGTCACCAGGCTGGTGAAGTTGCGGTGGGTGAGGAGGACGCCCTTGGGCGTGCCGGTGGTGCCGCTCGTGAAGATGAGCGAGGCGACGTCGTCGGGCTGCGGAGCCCGAACGGCGGGAGCGCAGGCCGGGTCGCCCGCCATGGCGTCCGCGAGGAGCAGCGGCACCGGCCCGCCCTCGGCCTCCCAGCGCGCCATGAGCGCGGGGAGGCGCTCCAGGACCGCCTCGGAGAGGACGGCCAGCCGCGCCCCGGCGCTCCGCGCCAGGTTCGCGAGCTCGTCGGCCGAGAGCTGCGCGTCGACCGGCACCGCCACCGCGCCGGCGCGCAGGACCCCGAAGAACGCCGCCGCCCACTCGGGCCGGTTCTCCGCCGCGAGCAGCACCCGATCGCCGGGTCGGACGCCCCGCGCCGCGAGCGCCCCCGCCACCCGCTCCGCGAAGGCGCGCAGCTCGCCGTAGGTGAAGCGCTCCTTGCGCGCCCCTTCCATGCGCAGCGCCACCCGGCGGCGGTGTGTCTCGCAGGCGGCCTGGAAGAGCTCGAGCAGGTCGCGGTGCTGCTTCACCGCGTGGACCTTCTTCTTCGACTCCTCCTCCAGGCCGGGGAAGACCCACGCCTCGAGGCCCTTCATGTGGACGTCGAGCCAGTAGTCCCGCCACTCGATCTGCTCGGGGTCCCACGGCAGCCGCGCCCGATCGGCCGGGGAGAGCCGGGCGCACAGCTCGCGCACGTTCCCGCAGTGGAAGACGTAGCGGTTCTCCCACACGAACGGCATGAACAGCTCGAAGAGCTGCTCGACGCCGGCGAGCTTCGACTGCAGCTCGTCGAGCGCGTCGGCGGCGCGCCCCGCGAGCGCGGAGACGCGCGGCGCGCCCCAGGCCGGCCCCTCCGTGCGCAGGAGCTCGCTCGCGGCGCGCGCCAGCCTGCGGAAGGCGGGTGCGCTGAACGCCTCGTAGTGGCGGCGCGAGACCGAATAGGGCTCGAAGCGGGCGCGCAGGGCGTTGAGGGCGCGGCTCCCCTCCTCGCGCCGCTTGTAGAAGCGGCGCCGGTAGAGGCCGACCAGGGCCAGCGCGCGGCGCACGTAGAGCGGGTTCGCGTCGCTGGAGGCGAGGTGGTAGACGCGGCGCTGCTGGCCGGCGATGGCCTGGGCGGTCACGGCGATGGTCCCGGCGGCCACGAGGTCGACCGGGACGATGTCGAGGATGGCGCGCTCGCCCATGGGGTAGACGCGCTGGCCCTTCAGGCCCAGGAAGGCGAGCGGCGCGCTGGTGGTGAATCCCTCGTTCCAGCCCGGGAACGGATAGCGGAGCGCCGTCTCGACGATGGAGGGCCGGACGATGGCGTAGCGGATGCCGCTCCGGGCGATGGCCTGCTCTCCCAGGCTCTTCGTGTACGTGTACGTGTTGGGCCAGCCCCAGTGGCGGGCGCGGTCCATCCCCAGCTCGACGAGCCGCTGCGACACCCAGAGCCGCTTCTCGCGCCCGACCGCGAGGCGCTGCGCGCGCTCGTCTCCGGCCCGCCCCTCGCCGCGGAGGCGCTCCTGGGCGCGTTCCCGCAGCTCCGAGAGGAGCGCCACGTCCTCGGCGTCCTCGCGCACCCGCGCGATGCGCCGGGCGCAGTCGGCGAGCTCGCGCTCGAGGTCGAAGTCGCGCGCGTCGAGGACGGGCGCGGTGGGGCGGCCCTCGACCCCTTCGCGGCGAGGGAAGTAACCCTGCAGCTCCTCGTCCTCGAAGACGACGCCGCTCCGGTTGCCGGCCACGAAGCAGGTGGAGACGTGGACGAGCGCGGCGCCGGTGCGGAGGCAGACGTCGGCGGCGTGCCGTGCGCCGAGGACGTTCACGTTCACGGCCAGCTCGAGGGACGGGTTGAAGTCGACCAGGCCGGCGCAGTTCACGACGGCTGCCAGGCCGTCGAGCCTGGCCAGCTCGCCCTCGCCGAGGCCGAAGAGCGGGTCGGAGACGTCGCCTGCGAGCGGCACGCAGCGGTCGCGCAGGAAGGCCTCGCAGGCGGGGCCGTGCTGCTCGCGGAGCGGATCGAAGGGGCTGCTCGGCGCCACCTTGCCGAAGAAGCGTGCCTCGGCCGTACCGCCCGTCCCGGGCCGCACCAGCACGAAGACCTTTCCGATCTCCGGGTACCGGTGGAGCAGCATGGAGAGCGTCACCTTGCCGACGAAGCCGGTGGCGCCGGTGATGAGGATCGCTCGGCCGCGCAGGGTGGCGGCGACGTCGAGCCCCGCGTCCCGCGCGAGCGTGAGCGGCGAGGGTGCCCGCGGCTGGGCGCCGTTCACCTTCCCGTTCCTGGGGTGGCGCTCGCTCATCCCAGGTTCTGGGTCATGACGATGGGTGGGTGGTGGAGCATGGCGATCTGCGCGCTCCGGCCGTGGTGCGCGCGCGCCATGTCGATGGCATCGGAGAGGCGCTCGGCGCTCTCCCATCCCATGAGCCGCGGCACGTGCTCGTTGTCGGCTCCGACCGCGATGATGCGGCCGTAGTGCCGCCGACCGTTCTCGCCCCAGTACCACATGAAGAACGGGTGCGCCCCGTGGTACGCGTTGCCGGTCCGGTACAGGTGGACGTAGCTCGGGTTCTCGGCGAACTCGCGCTCGTACTTCGCCTCGAGCACCTTCGCGTCGCGCGTCTCGGGCAGGAGCCGGTGGAAGAACTCGATGTAGCTCGGGTGGTGGTCGGGGTCGAACTCGTCGAAGCAGGGGTGGGTGATGATGAGCGTGCCGCCCGGCTTCACGAGCGGCTTCCCGCGGTAGAAGTTGAAGAAGTACCCGCAGGCCATCACCTGAACGAGCAGGGGGTTCAGGATCGAGTTGACGTTGTAGGGCGAGATGAAGGGGATCCCCATCACGCCGATGTCGGCCTGGAAGTCGACGTCGACCGCGTATTGCTCCCAGCTCTTCTGCAGGATCTTCTGGTGCGTCGGCTCGGTCCGGCCGGCGTGGACCGCGATGACCTCGTAGGCCGCCGGCACGGCCTGGAACATCTTCCGCTTGGCGGCGCGCGGGAGGTTGCGGAGCATGGCGCGCATGCCGGCCAGCTTCAGCCGGTCGAGCTCGCCGTAGGCGTCCTCGCGCTTCATGAGGAAATCGAGCGGGCCGTCGAACATCCGGTTGTTGATGGTGGTCTCGATGTGGAAGACGTCGAGGTGCTCGTCGATGACGCGGCCGACCCGGTCCACCGAGTGGTGGAGCTCGGAGCGGCTCGGGTCCATGTACGAGTCGCTCTTGCGGATGTGCTCCGGCGTGTGGTGCGCCTTCACGCCCTCGTAGTTCGTGAGCCCGGTCGCGACCGACTTGTGGCCGCCGTCCATGGGGACGAGGTTCAAGTTCACGTAGATGAGGAGGTCCGACTCGGCGGCGCGCCGGTTCACCACCACCTTCTCGCCGTGCCGGGTATGGCCCAGCGTGAGCAGCCCGTCCGGGTCCTCGGCGTCGTGGTTGTAATACCGGTCGGGATAGAAGGCGTCGAAGATCTTCTGCCCCACCATCCGCTTCATCTCGGTGCCGGACATGCGGCGGTGCAGACAGATGGCGATGACGAGATGAATGTCGTCCACCCCCGAGTCGGCCAGCAGCTCCAGCACGACCTCCAGGACCTGCTGCCTGATGTCCGGCACCCGCATCGGCGGCAGCGGTAGCGAGATGTCGTCGAGCGCGACCGTCACCTTCATGCCCGGCCGGAGCTTGGCGTGGAGTGGGTCACAGCCTTCCGGATGGTTGATCGCCCAACGGATGGCGGCCTTCACGTTGCCGAGCCCCGCCAGGGGGGGCTTCGGGTAGATGACCTTGGTCCCCACGGGCAGGTCCTCCACGAGGAGGTCCTCGCCCGAGAAGAGCACGCGCGGCGCCGAGTCCGTGTCGATGGTCACGACGGACTCGGTCTGCTCGTACAGCCGAGAAAGGCGGGGCAGGGGACGCATCTTCAGCGCTCAGTCGTGTCGAGGATGGGCCACTCGTAGGCGCGGGCCACGTTGCGCAGGCGGAGGTCGGGGTTGACCGCAGCCGGATGCCCGACCACCGTCAGCATGGGATAGTCGGAGAAGCTGTCGGAATAGGCATGGCTCTGATCGAGGGCGAGACCCTCGCGGTTGCAGTAATCGCGGATGGCAACGGCCTTGTGGGCCCCTTCCACGACGGGGGGAATGACACGGCCCGTGGCGACGCCCTCGACGAAATGCATGCGGTTGGCGAGGAGGTCGTCCGCTCCCAGGTGCCGGACGAGATGCCGCACGGTGAAGTCGAGCGCCCCCGTCACCAGCACGATCCGGCAGCCAGCCCGCCGCGCCTGAGCGAGGAGTCGCGGCGTACCTGGATGCACGGCGGGCCGCAGCACCTCCTCGAAGAGCTCCTCCGCCAAGACTTCCAAGCGGTCCTGCGAGATTCCCTTGTACGACGTGTAGAAGATTTCGTTGAAAGTCTTCCGGTTGACCTTGTCGAGCGCCCAGTAGAGGGGCACGGCCGCCACCGTACGGGCGGTACGGAAGGCCGTGCCGAAGATGCTCCCCTGGTTCAGCGCGTAGAATGCGAACGCGTGGACGATGTTCGTCCGGACGAGGGTCCCGTCCACGTCGAAGAACGCGGCTCGCTGCGTTGAGGGCATGCGTGAAGAGGGTCCTATTCCGCTGGGCACGCCGGTGTGAAACGAAGCCGACGCCCCGTGGGGGTAGTGCCGTCGATCTTATAGCCAACCCCGATCGAGGTAGAAGCGCGCAGATCGGGCGATGGAGTCGCGGAGCGACGTCCGGGCCGTGAAGCCGAGGAGCCGCTCGGCTTTGTCCGGCACGCAGGTCCACCCGGGGGCGAGGACTTGCCGTGCCAGTTTGCGATTGAGCGGCAGCTTGTGCCCGGTTGCACGAGTCACCAGCTCGGCGGCCACCGCCAAACCCGAGAGGAGCGCAGGCGGTACCGGGACGGCTCGCGGCGTGATACCGAGCGCGCGCGCGACCTCCCGCTGCAAGTCCTCGACGCTGGTGCGTTCGTTCGAAGCGAGGAAGAAGGCATGCCCCATGGCCGCCGGATGCTCGCCCAGTAGCGCGAAACCCTCGGCGCAGTCGTCCACGTCGATCCACGAGAGCGGCCGCTGCGGGCCAAGGATGCGCAGCACCACCCCGCGTTTCACGATCCGGAAGAAGAAGAGGTTCTCCCGGTCACCCGGTCCCATGATTCGCGGCGGCCGGCCGATCGCCACCGGCAGCCGGCCCCCGTAGGAGAGGGTGAGCCGCTCCGCCTCGGCCTTGGACTCGCCGTACCACTCCGCTGGCGCGAACGGATCGTCCTCCCGCTTACCGTCTCGCGACGGGCCTATCGCAGCGAGGGACCCTGCCAGGACGAACCGCCGGTGCCCGGCACCGGCCGCGACGGACGCCTCGAGCAGGAGCCGCGTGGAGCCGGCGTTTACCTGCATGAACTCGTCCCGGCTCGTTGCCCGGCGCACTCCCGCCAGGTGGTAGACGAGGTCGCACCCCTCGACCGCGCTGCGCAGCGCTGCGGGGTCCGTGACATCGCCCCGCATCACCTCGGTGCCGGACATCAGCGCGGAGGCGTCGGTCCCTTGGCGCAGGAGCGCGCGGACGCCGACCCCGCGCGCCTGGAGCGCACGACAGAGGGACCGGCCGAGGAAGCCTGCGGCGCCGGTGACGAGGGCGGTGGACATGAGCTGCCGGCGTTGTACCCGCCGTCGAGGTCGAGGTCGAGGTCGAGGTCGAGCGGCGCCCCGCCTTCGCGCTAGGATTCCCCCATGCCCACGCTCCACCGCTCCGCCTGCCCCTTCGACTGCCCGGACTGTTGCGGCCTGCTGGTGGAGGTGGAGGACGGCCGGGCGTTGGCGGTGCGCGGCGATCCGGAGCACCCGTGGTCGCGTGGCACCCTGTGCCCCAAGATGACTCGCTACGAGCGCACGGTCCACGCGCCAACGCGGCTCGGGACCCCGCTCCTGCGAGAGGGGCCGAAGGGTTCGGGCAAGTTCCGGCCGGCCAGCTGGGGCGAGGCCATCGCGCTCATCGCGGCGCGCTGGAAGGGGCTCATCGCCGAGCACGGCGCGGAGTGCATCCTGCCGTACTCGTACGCCGGCACCATGGGCCTCGTGCAGCGCAACGCCGGGCACGCCTTCTTCCACGCGCTCGGCGCCTCTCGGCTCGATCGCACCATCTGTACCCCCGCCAAGAACGCCGCCTGGAGCGCGGTCATGGGCGAGACGCTCGGGATGGATCCGGACGAGGCGGTGGAGAGCGACCTCATCGTCATATGGGGGCTCGACGCGGTCGCGACGAACATCCATTTCGTGGCACGCGCCAAGGCGGCCCGCGCGCGCGGCGCCCGCATCGTGCTCATCGAGACCTACCGCACCGCCACCGCCGCGATCGCCGACGAGGTGCTGCTCGTCCGGCCCGGCTCCGACGGCGCGCTGGCGATGGGCGTCATGCACGTCATCGCGCGCGACGGCCTCGTCGATCGCGCCTTCGTCGATGCGCACGTGCAGGGGTACGACGCGCTGGCGCGAGA
>WNGL01020223.1_pt1 | contig 19827 bp, 19 predicted proteins | sample 5400591 | NCBI WGS metagenome assembly WNGL01 (sample SAMN13153377, study PRJNA577476) | soil metagenome | isolation source: 80 cm soil or saprolite under Garry oak tree replicate 1 | place: USA:California | collected 2016-06-15 | reverse complement strand
CCCCCGCGAACAACACATCATCATCCTGCGGTTCTTCGGCAACCTCACCCAAACCCAGATCGCCGACCGGGTCGGCATCTCCCAAATGCACGTCTCCCGACTCCTCGCCCGATCCCTGGCCACCCTGCGCGGCCAACTCGTCGAGAACTGACGGGAACCGGTACGCGGCGCCCGGGGAGAGAGCGGCTCCCCGGGCGCCGGTTATCTGCCTACCGTTCCCGCGCCTTGCGGCTGCTGCGGTTGTTGGCCTTCTGGATCGCCTCGACCAGCTCCTGCTTGGTCATCGACGACCGGCCCCGGATGTCCAGGCGCCGCGCGACGTCCATCAGGTGCTGCTTGCTCGCGCTGGCATCCACGCCGCAGCCGTCTTCGTCGGGCGCTGGGCGCGGCTGCGGGCCGCCTGGGCGTCGCTCGGCCCCTTCTTCCCCTTTGGCTCCCAGTGGTCGCCGACCTTCTCGAACGAGTGCTTGAGCGAGCTGAACGCGGTCCGGTGCGACCGCTCGCCCTCGCCGTACTCCTCGACCGCCGCGTCGTGCGTCTTGCTCCAGGTCTCCTGCGCCTTGCGCGGTGACCGGCGCAGCGTGCTGGGCATCTCCTTCCGAGCCGGCATGTTCCTCACCTCCTGGAATTCGGTACAACAGGAGAATGCCCGAGCCCTCGGACGAGCAAACCGGGCCTGGTATGACTAGGTGATGACCGATCCCGCCGAGGAGGTCGTCGACCTCTGCCGCGACCTGATCCGCATCGACACCACCAACACCGGGGACCTGGCCACCTGTGTCGGTGAGCGGGCCGCGGCCGAGCACGTCGCCGGGCTGCTGGACGAGGTCGGGCTGGTACCCGAGATCCGCGAGTCGGCACCCGGCCGGGCCAGTGTGGTCGCCCGGTTCGAGGGGACCGACCCGTCCCGCGGGGCGCTGCTCGTGCACGGCCACCTCGACGTGGTACCCGCCGATCCGGACGAATGGTCGGTGCACCCGTTCTCCGGCGAGCTGTCCGACGGGTACCTGTGGGGCCGCGGCGCGATCGACATGAAGGACTTCGACGCGATGGTGCTCGCGGTGGTCCGCGACTGGCGGCGGCGCGGCGTGCGGCCACCGCGCGACCTCGTGCTGGCCTTCACCGCCGACGAGGAGGCCGGCAGCGACTACGGCGCGCGGTTCCTGGTGCGCCGCCACCGGGAGCTGCTGGACGGCTGCACGGAGGCGATCGGCGAGGTCGGCGGGTTCTCCTACACGGTCGGCCCGGACCTGCGGCTGTACCTCATCGAGACGGCCGAGAAGGGCATCGACTGGCTGCGGCTGACCGCGCGCGGCCGGCCCGGGCACGGCTCGCTGGTGCACGAGGACAACGCGGTCACCGCGCTGTGCGAGGCGGTCGCGCGGCTGGGCCGGCACCGCTTCCCGGTCGAGCTGACCCCGACGGTACGGGCGTTCCTGGAGCACGTTTCCGAACTGCTCGGCATCACGCTGGACGTGGACGACCCGGAGGCGGCCGTCGGCAAGCTCGGGCCGGTCGCCGCCATCATCGGCGCAACCCTGCGCAACACCGCGAACCCGACCCGCCTGGCGGCCGGGTACAAGGAGAACGTGATCCCCGGCCGGGCGAGCGCGACCGTGGACTGCCGGACCCTGCCGGGCCGGGCGGACGCGTTCCTCGCCGGGGTCCGCGACCTGATCGGCCCGGACATCGAGGTCGAGTTCGTCCAGCACCAGCCGGCCGTGGAGACGACGTTCGACGGGCCGCTGGTCGACGCGATGGCCGCGGCGCTGCGGGCTCAGGACCCGGGCGCCCGGCCGATCCCGTACATGCTCTCCGGGGGTACCGACGCCAAGGCGTGGACCGAGGCCGGCATCCGCTGCTTCGGCTTCGCCCCGCTGCGGCTGCCGCCCGATCTCAACTTCGCCGCGCTGTTCCATGGCATTGACGAGCGTGTCCCCATCGAGGGACTACAGTTCGGCGTGCGAGTTCTCGACCGGTTCCTGGCCCGCTGCTGACCCGGGGGTGTTGTTTCCATGTCCGACGACCAGTTCGCCCAGCTTGACGCCGCATTGGAGAAGGTGTTCGTGGCGGCCCGGGCGCATCTCGCCGCGGTGAAGGCGGCGGAGGGCCGCATCGACGACGACGGCGTCTGGCGGGCCTACGTCGAGCTGAACAACGCCTCGTTCGCCTACGACCAGCTGCTGCTCGACGCCTTCAGCGAGGTCACGCCCTGGGATGTCGACGCGATCGACCCGGACGAGGCCGACCGGCAGTTCGGCGTCGGGCTCACCGAGGAGGACGAGGAGGCGGCCGACGACCCGTACCCGCACGTGATGTCGGTACGGCAGCGCCGCGACTACCGGGTACCGAGCGTCGGCGCGCTGATCCGGGTGGCCGAGGCGGCCCGGCGCGGCGCCCCGCACGCGGAGGACGAGCCGGCCGAACCGGTGGAGTCGGTCAGCGAGGCGTTGCTGGAGCTGCTACAGAGCGGCGACGGCTCGCTCGGCGCCCTGGACGTGCCCGAGCTGGAACCGCTGGACGGCATCGTCACGGTCGCCGAGGTCACCAGCGCGCTGGACCTGGACGCCTACGACGAGGCGGACGGGGTGGGCCCGTTCACGGTCGCGCCGGGGGACCGGCTGGTCGGCCGGCTCGATGAGCACCCGTACAGCGACCTCGACGAGGCCGAAGCGGCGTCCTGATACGAACTAATACGAAAGGCCCGGCTGCGGCGCCGAACCGATCCGCCGTCGCAACAGGACCTTGCGGGTGCCGTCCCGGAAGAGCTGGACCTTGGCCAGCTCCCAGCCGGAGAACTCCGCCTGGATCGCCAACTGCGCCGTGGCGGTCAACCGGTCGACATTAGCCGGTAACCGCAGCGGCGCGTATTCGTAGTCCATGTCCTGGATACTGCCCCGCGCCCGGCGGTTCCATCAACCCTGCCGCTCGGGATATCCGCACTCGAGCGCGGACACGTCGTCCAGGGCGCGGCTGATCTCGCCCGGCAGGGTGATCTCCTCGACCTGGAGCGCGCCGAGCAGCTGGCCGACGGTACGGGCGCCGAGGATCGGGGCCACGACGCCCGGCCGGTCGCGGACCCAGGCCAGCGCGACCTCCAACGGCGAGACGCCCAGCCCTTCGGCGGCGGTGACGACCGACTCCACGATCGCGGAACTGCGCGGGTCCAGGTACCGGGCGACGAACCGCTCGAAGTGCGGGGAGGCGGCCCGCGAGTCGGCCGGCCGGCCGTGCCGGTACTTGCCGGTGAGCACCCCGCGACCCAGCGGTGACCAGGCGAGCACGCCCAGGCCGAGCGCCGCGCACGCCGGCAGGGCCTCGCGTTCGATGCCCCGCTCCAGGAGCGAGTACTCGACCTGCGCGCAGACCAGCGGAGCCCGGCCCGGCCAGGCGGCCTGCCAGGTCGCCGCGCGGGCGGTCTCCCAGCCGGCGAAGTTGGCGATCCCGGCATACCGGGCGCGCCCGGAGCTGACCGCGAAGTCCAGCGCCGCGAGGGTCTCCTCCAGCGGCGTCTCCGGGTCGTACCCGTGCACCTGCCACAGGTCGACGTGATCCACGCCAAGCCGGGCCAGCGAGGCGTCCAGTACCCACAGCAGGTGGCCCCGGGAGGCGTCGCGCCGCCGCTCGCGGTCCGGGCGCAGCCCCGCCTTGGTCGCGATCAGCACGTCGTCGCGGGACACGACCGAGGACAGCAGCTCCCCGACGACCGCCTCGGCCTCGCCGTCGGCGTACACGTCGGCGGTGTCCAGCAGGTTCCCGCCGGCCGCCAGGAACGTCTTGAGCTGGGCGGCAGCGTCATCGGGCGCGGTGTCCCGGCCCCACGTCATGGTGCCCAGGGCCAGCCGGGAGACGAGGAGTCCGGCGCGGCCGAGCGGTCGCTGCTGCATGGCATGTGAACCTACCGGCGCGTCCCGGGTGCCCGGGGGCACCTCGCCGGGCGCTGCCGGCTACCCTGGTGCGGCTCGGCGGAAGGAAAGGAAAGGAGCAGCGGATGCGGCTGTCGCTCAGCCTCGGGTACCAGACCGCGTGGAGCACACCGGCCGACCACCTCGCGCTGGCGCAGGAGGCCGACCGGCTCGGGTACTCCGCCGTCTGGGCCTCGGAGGCCTACGGCTCGGACGCGGTCACCATGCTCGCCTGGATGGCCGGTCAGACCACGCGGATCGACCTGGGCAGCGCGATCCTGCAGATCCCCGCGCGCTCCCCGGCGATGACCGCGATGACCGCGGCCACCCTCGACACGCTGTCCGGCGGCCGGTTCCGGCTCGGCCTCGGCGTCTCCGGCCCGCAGGTGTCCGAGGGCTGGCACGGCGTCCGGTTCGGCAGGCCGCTGCAGCGCACCCGGGAGTACGTGGAGATCGTCCGCCGCGCGGTGGCCGGGGAGACGGTGTCCTACGACGGCCAGTTCTACCAGCTGCCGCTGCCGGACGGGCCGGGCAAGGCGCTGAAGCTGAGCTTCCACCCGGCCCGCACCCGGATCCCGATCTACCTGGCCGCTGTCGGCCCGAAGAACCTGGAGCTGGCCGGCGAGGTCGCCGACGGCTGGCTCGCGATCTTCTTCGCGCCGGAGTACGCGCGCGAGCAGCTCGACTCGATCGCGTCAGGCCGGGCCCGGGCCGGGCTGAAGCTGGACGGCTTCGACGTCGTCCCCTCGGTACCGGTCGTGGTCGGCGACGACGTGGCCGCGTGCGCCGAGGTGGTCCGCTGGTACGCCGCGCTGTACGTGGGCGGGATGGGCAGCCGGGAGCAGAACTTCTACAACCAGCTCGCCACCCGCATGGGCTACGGCGACGCCGCCCGCGAGGTGCAGGATCTGTACCTGGCCAAACGGCACCGGGACGCGGCGGCGGCGGTACCGCTGGAGTTCATCGACCGGACCAGCCTGCTCGGCCCGGTCGAGCGGATCGCGCAGCGGATGCGCGAGTACGCCGCGGCCGGGGTGACCACCCTGTCTGTGTCGCTGTTCGCGGCCGACCAGGAGTCCGGCCTGGACACCCTCCGCCAGGCGGCGCAGGCCCTGGAGCGCTCCGGCGTGGGGGAGTAAACATGGAGCTCTGGAAGGCGCTGATCCTCGGCATCGTCGAGGGGCTCACCGAGTTCCTGCCGGTCTCCTCGACCGGGCACCTCACCATCACCGAGAAGCTGCTGCACCTGAAGGTCGACGACGCCGCGGTCACCGGGTTCACCGCGGTGATCCAGGTCGGCGCGATCCTCGCCGCGATCGTGTACTTCTTCCGGGACATCGTCCGGATCGTCCGGGGCTTCTTCCGCGGGCTCTTCAATCGGGAGTACCGCGACTTCGACTACCGCTTCGGCTGGTACGTGGTCGTCGGCTCGATCCCGATCGGCGTTCTTGGCCTCGCCGCCAAGCCCCTCATCACCGGCCCGCTGCGCAGCCTCTGGGTCGTTGCGGCTGGCTGGCCACCCAGGGGCGCGACGAGAAGCAGGTCACCATGCGCGACGGGATCGTCATCGGGCTGGCCCAGTGCGTCGCGCTGATCCCCGGGGTGTCCCGCTCCGGCGCCACGATCTCCGCCGGGCTGCTGCGCGACCTGGACCGGGTGACCGCCACGCGGCTGGCGTTCTTCCTCGGCATCCCGGCGCTCACCGCGGCCGGCCTGTTCGAGCTGAAGGACGCGCTGCACGGCACCAGCGTCGGGGTACCGGCGCTCGCCGTCGGTACCGTGGTCAGCTTCGCCGTCGCGTACGCGTCGATCGCCTGGCTGCTGCGTTTCGTGGTGCGCCACTCGATCGCCACGTTCGTCTGGTATCGGGTCGCGCTGGGCGCGCTGCTCATCGTAGCGCTGTCCGCCGGGTGGTTGGCCGCGACGTAATCTTGCGGCCGTGGCCACGCTGATCCTGCTCCGGCACGGCCGGACCACCTCGAATGCCGGCGGTACCCTCGCCGGCCGGCAGCCGACGGAGCTGGACGAGACCGGCCGGGCCCAGGCGGTCGCGGTCGGCCAGCGGCTCACCGCCGCCAAGGTGCCTCTGGCCGCCGTGGTGACCAGCCCGCTGCCGCGCTGCACGCAGACCGTCGAGCTGGCGCTGCCCGGCGTGGTACCCGAGGTCGAGCCGCGCCTGGTCGAGGCCGGGTACGGCGACTGGGAGGGCCAGCCGCTGAAGACGCTCGCCAAGCAGCCGCTGTGGCAGGTGGTCCAGATACATCCGAGCGCGGCGCGGTTCCCGGGCGGGGAGTCGATGGCCGAGATGTCCGCACGGGCGGTGGCCGCGGTCCGCGAGTGGGACGCCCGGCTCGGATCCGACGCCGTGTGGCTGGCGTGCAGCCACGGCGACGTCATCAAGGTGCTGGTCGCCGACGCGCTCGGCCTGCACCTCGATCTGTTCCAGCGGGTGATGGTGGATCCGGGTTCGCTGACGGTGATCCGGTACACCCCGCTGCGCCCCTTTCTGCTCAGAGCGAACGACATCGGCGGCGACCTGTCCGGGCTGCGACCACCGGCACGCCGATCCCGCCGGCGGGCGACGAAGGCCAGTTCGGATGCGGTCGTGGGGGGCGGCGCAGGAGCCGACGACCGACGCAGCACGGTAGGTACCGACCGGCTAGGGTCGAAGGCATGACCGAGTTGGCCGGCGCTCGCTCCGCTCGCGCGCGGTATGTGCCGCCCGGTAGCGGACCGTCCGACTCAGTCGCTGCGCTCCTTCGCTCCCGGTCGGCTGCGGGCGGCGGCGCATGACCCATCAGGTGTACGCGTTCGAGCCGCCGGAGCGGTTCGTGGCCGGAACCGTGGGTCCGCCCGGCGAGCGGGTGTTCTACCTCCAGGCGCGCGGCGGCGGCCGGCTGGTCAGCGTGGCGCTGGAGAAGGTCCAGATGGCGCTGCTCGCGGAGAAGCTCGACGAGTTGCTGGGCGAGGCGCACCGGCGCTTCGGCGTGGTGCTGCCCGAACCGGAGGTGGACAGCCCCGACAACGAGCCGCTGGACTCGCCGGTCGACGAGGAGTTCCGGGTCGGCACGCTGGGACTGGCCTTCGACGTCGACACCAGCACGGTGGTCATCGAGGCGATCGCGGCCGGCGAGACCGAGGAGGAAGAGGAGGCCGACGACGACGCGGCCGACCTCGACCGGCTCCGGGTCCGGCTGACCCCGGCCGCGACCCGCAGCTTCATCGAGCGGGCCCGCCGGGTGGTCTCCGCCGGGCGGCCGCCGTGCCCGCTGTGCGGGCAGCCGCTGGACCCCAAGGGTCACCTCTGCCCCCGGCACAACGGCTACCACCGCTAGGTGCGCGCCGCGTGCCGACCATCCCGGAGACCGACGCGCTGGACCTGCTGCGGCACGGTGCCATCGAACTGGAAGGCCGGCTCGTCGAGGCGTCCAACACCACGCTGCGCGCGCACATCTCGCTGGACGGGGTGAGCGCGCGGTGCGTCTACAAGCCGGTCCGCGGGGAGCGGCCGCTGTGGGACTTTCCGGACGGTACCCTCGCCGGCCGCGAGGTCAGCGCGTACCTCCTCGCGGCCGCCACCGGCTGGGCCTGCGTACCGCCGACCGTCCTGCGCGACGGCCCGCTCGGGTCGGGTGCCTGCCAGCTCTGGATCGACGAGCCCGACGACGGCGAGCCGCTGCTCGGCTTCGTCCCCGCCGACGGGGTACCCGAGCGCTGGCACCGGATCCTGGCCGCACGCGACACCGACGGCGCCCCGTACGTACTGGCCCACGCCGACGATCCCCGGCTGGCCCACCTCGCCGTGTTCGACTCGGTCGCCAACAACGCCGACCGCAAGGGCGGCCACGTCCTGTCCACTGTGGACGGTCACGTGTACGGCGTGGACCACGGCGTGTGCTTCCACGTCGACGACAAGCTCCGCACGGTGCTGTGGGGCTGGATCGACGAACCGCTGCCGGAGACCGCCGTTGAGGTTCTCGGGGGGCTGCGCGCCGACCTGGCCGGCAAGCTCGGCGCGGCGCTGCGCGAGCACCTCACCGCCGCCGAGGTCGCCGAGGTCGCCGTCCGGGTGGACCGGCTGCTGGCCCACCGGCGCTTCCCGGCACCGAACGGCGACTGGCCGGCCGTCCCGTGGCCGCCGATCTGAGCCGCGGCCGCGCTGTGATCACGGGCACGCCGCACCGCACCGGACCAGGTACGGCGCTCGATCATCGTTAGGGTGGGCGGATGGACGCCTGGCCCACCCCGCCGGTACCGCGGTTACCCGGTACCGGGCAGCCGCTGGCGCTGTTCGACTCCGCCCGCGGTGGGGTGTACCCGACCGAACCGGCCCGGCCGGCCCGGATGTACGTCTGCGGGATCACCCCGTACGACGCCACGCACCTCGGCCACGCCGCCACGATGATCACGTTCGACCTGATCAACCGGGTCTGGCGCGACGCCGGACACCCGGTCTGCTATGTCCAGAACGTCACTGACATCGACGATCCGCTGCTGGAACGGGCCGCCCGCGATCGCGAGGACTGGGTGGTTCTCGCGATGCGGGAGACCGCACTGTTCCGGGAGGACATGGCGGCCCTGCGGATCATCGCGCCGGAGCACTACGTCGGCGCGGTGGAGTCCATCCCGGACATCGCCGCCCGGGTCAGCCGGCTGCTCGACGAGGGCGCCGCGTACCGCCTCGCCGACGGCACCGGCGACGTGTACTTCGACGTCGCGACCGCGCCCCGGTTCGGGTACGAGTCCCGGCTGTCCCGGGAGCAGATGCGGGAGCTGTTCGCCGAGCGCGGCGGCGACCCGGACCGGCCGGGCAAGCGCGACCCGCTGGACCCGCTGCTGTGGCGCGGCGCCCGCGACGGTGAGCCGTCCTGGGCCGGCGGCGACCTCGGCCCAGGCCGGCCCGGCTGGCACATCGAGTGCGCCACGATCGCGCTGGACCTGCTCGGCGACCGGGTGGATGTGCAGGGTGGCGGCAACGACCTGATCTTCCCGCACCACGAGATGTCCGCCGCGCACGCCGAGGCGCTCACCGGCCGGTGGCCGTTCGCCGCGCACTACGTGCACTCGGGCATGATCGGGTGGCGCGGCGAGAAGATGAGCAAGAGCAAGGGCAACCTGGTCTTCGTCTCCCGCCTGCGGGCCGACCGGGTGGAGCCGATGGCGGTGCGGCTTGCCCTGCTCGCCGACCACTACCGCACCGACCGCCAGTGGACCGACGACCTGCTCAAGGTGGGGGAGGAGCGGCTCGCGCGGTGGCGGGCGGCGACCGGCGCGGCGGGCGGGCCGTCCGGGGCGGCGCTGCTCGCCGCGGTACGCGACCGGCTCGCCGACGACCTGGACACCGAGGGCGCGCTGCGGGCCGTGGACACCTGGGCCGACGACACCCTGACCGGCGAGGGTACCGACACCGGGGCCCCCGCGCTCGTCGCCGCCACGGTCGACGCGCTGCTGGGCGTCCGCCTCTAGAACTCCCCGGTCCGCTGGTGCCGGTGCTGGTCCAGGTAGGCCTCCAGGTGCTCGGGTGGTACCGGCTGGCTCAGCAGGTACCCCTGCCCGAGCTGGCAGCCGGCGGCGCGGGCGATGTCCAGGTCGGCCCGGGTCTCCAGGCCCTGAGCAAGCACCTGGATACCGAGCTGGCCGCCCAGCTTCACCATCACGTCGATGATGGCGTTGGCCGGCCCGTTCTGCCCTTCGGGCGCGAAGACCATCCGGTCGATCTTCAGCAGGTCCAGCGGCAGGACCCGCAGTTGGCTCAGCGAGGTCGGACCGATGCCGAAGTTGTCCACGGCCGTGCGGACACCCGCCGCGCGCAGCCGGGCCAGGTTCGCCAGGACGTCCTCGAACACCGAATGCCGGGCGGAGTCCTTTCGGGCCGCCACGAGCTGCGGCTCGGCCACCTCCACCACCAGCGCGGCCGCCGGTACCAGGTGGGTCTCCAGGGCGTTCGTCACGCCGGCGACGAACTGCGGCGCGGCCAGTTCGTGGGTACTGACGTTGACCGCCACGAACAGCTCCCGGCCCTCGCGCATCCAGCTGGACAGCTGGCGGCAGCCGCGATGCAGGACCCAGCTGCCGATCTCGTCGAGGATGCCGAGCTGTTGCGCGATCGGTACCAGTTCACCCGGCGCTACCGTGCCCAGCGTCGGATGCCGCCAGCGCAGCAGGGCCTCCGCCCCGACCGGCCGGCCCGTCGGCAGCTCGACGATCGGCTGGTAGGCCAGGTCGAGCTGGCCCTGGCCGACCGCGCCGGGCAGCTCCTGCTCGATCGCCGAGCGGCGCAGCAGCCGGGCCTCGACCGCCTCGTCGTACCACTGGACCGCGCCGGTACCGCTGTGCCGGGTCGCCCGCATGGCCAGCTCCGCCCGGCGGAGCACCTCGTCGAAGTCGGTACCGTCGGCGACGTCGGCCAGCCCGGCACTCGCGGACAGGCGGGCCCGCGCACCCGGCGCGGTGTACGGGGCGGTCAGCAGGTTGAGCAGCCGGCTCGCCAGCAGGTGCGCCTGTACCGCACCCCGCTCGGTCAGCACCGCGAAGCGATGGTCACCGAGCCGGGCCGGTACGTCGGCGCCGCCGACCTCGCTGCGCAGCCGCCGCGCAGCCTCTACCAGTACCGCATCCGCGAGCTCGGGCCCGTGCAGGTCGTTGACCCCGGTCAGGCCGTACAGGTCGATCACCATCAGGGCACCCGACCCGGGCCCCGCCGCCCCGGCCCGGCGCAACCCGGCCCGGTTGGCCAGGCTGGTCAGCCGGTCGGTGTACCCGGTCTGCGCCAGGGTGCGCTCCAACTCCCGCCGCTGGCTGACATCCCGGACGTGGACCACCAGCGACCAGCCGGGCCGGGCCGGATCCGGGCCGGTCCGCCGCCACTCGGTGTGCCGCCAGGCGCCGAACCCGTCGCGCAGCCGGACCTCGCACGGATCCGTCGCGGTCGCGGCACCGGTCAGCACCGCACCAGGCTTTACCGCACCGGGTACCGCGGCCTCGGCCAGGTACCCGCCGCACCGCTCGACGTCCTCGGGGTGTACCAGCGCGGTCGCCGGCTGGCCGAGCACATCCTGGTCGGACAGCCCGAACTGGCGCGCCGCCGCCGGCGACTGCCAGCGCACCACCAGCTCCCCGTCCAGCACGAGCGCCACGTCGTCGGAGCCGACCACCATGGCGCGCAGTTGCTCGCCCTGCTCGGCGAGCTGGTCGGCGTACCGGCGCAGGGCCACGCTGGCGAGGGTCTCCCGGGTCGCGACGATGGCGACGCCCGCGACGGCCAGCACGATCGCGGTCTGATCCAGCCCCCGGTCCTGGATCAGCGCGTACCCCGTCGCCAGTGCCGAGGCGACCAGCGGCAGCGCGAGCAGCGGGTACCCGGATGAGCCGGTGGCGTCCCGCCGCGCCGGGCCGGGCAGGTCGCCGGCCCAGGTCGTGCCGTACCAGATCATCGCGCCGGCAGCGGTGACCGCGAGCGGCGCGACCGCCAGCACCAGCGGCGTACCCCGGTAGTCCAGGGTGATGACCAGCGCGCCCAGCCCGGCGATGGACAGCGCCGCGCCCAGCCCGCACCACAGCATCCGCCGCGGGTACCGGGTGGCGTGCAGCGCGGCGGACACCGTCGTGCCCAGTGCGATGCTGGCGAGCAGGCTCGCGGTGAGGCCGGCCCCGCGCATCCCGGCCCGGCTCACCAGAAGCAGCCAGATGGTGTACATCGTGCAGACCGCGACGCTCGCCCCGTCCAGCCAGGCCCGGGCCCGCAGCATCGGGTTGCGGCGCTGGCCGGGAAGCAGCACGGCGAGCAGGTAGGCACCGACCGCGAAGAACAGCCCGACGAGCGGAATCTCCACCGGGAGCCGGACGTCGCCGACGAGCGTCTGCGGGGCGGCGGTGGCGGCGATCCCGGCCGTACCGGCGGACAGCGCGGTGATGACCACGCCGGCCGCCAGCGGCGCGGTCGCACGCCGGGGGAGTACGACCGACCGGGCGACCGGCCCGGCGAACCAGACCGAGGCGAGGGCGGCGAGGCCGGCGGCGAGCGGCATCGGCAGCACATCCGTCAGGCCGGCCGCCAACAGGGAGACCCCGACCAGGGGTGCCGCAGCCGCCAACCGCACGCCACGGGCATCGCCAACCACGCGCACCGGATACCGTCCAGGACTTCGGGGTCAGCTCAGCCTACCGAGTCGGCCACAACCCGTAACGGCCCGAACGGCTCGGCGTTTCCCGCTACCCGAGTGCCAGCTCCGGGTCGGTGGCCGGCAACCCGGGGCGCTCGGCCGGGATCCGGTACTCCTCGGTGAGCGCCGTCATCGGCCCCGGCCAGGTCGCGACGGCCACCTCGATCGGCCGGTGCCGTGCGTCGTGTGCGACGTGCAGCAGGTGCAGCACGGGGGTGTCCGGCCGGATGGCGAGCAGTTCGGCCTCCTCGCGGGTGGGCAGCCGGGCGGTCACCTGGTCGGTCGCCGTGGTGTACCGGCGCCCGGTCACCTCTTCGACCTCCTGGTACAGCGGCCGGCCGAAGGCTTCCATCTGCTCCAGCGAGCTGCCCGCCGTGTCGGTCGGCTTCAGCCACGACGCGCCGACCACGCGTCGGCGATCTCGGCGGGTGCCGCGGCCCGCCCCACCTCGACGAGCTGCTGACGGTAGCGCGCCGCGAGGTCCGCGTGGTACCCGCGCTGCACGCCGTACCGGCCGCGGGACAGCCGGTTGAGCCGGCGCCGGGTCCCGCGCACGTAAGTGCCCGAGCCGGGTTTGGTGATCAGGAGACCTTCGATCCGCAGCGCGTCGATGGTCCGCTGCACGGTCTGCTTGGCGACGCCGTACTGCGCGGCGATCGCCGGGATCGACGGCAGCCGCTCGCCTGGACCCCAGTCACCGCGCCGGATCTGCGCCCGAAGCGCGGCGGCGATCTGCCGGTGCGGATGCTCGGCGGCACCCGGATTGATCTCCATGCCGCCACCTTAACCTAGCCTCCTAGGACGCCGTGAGAGGTCGTTGGGCGTGTCGCTCTATCGAGAGGTATGCCCTGCCTCCGTCCTGGCTTCCGAACATCGGCACAGCTCCATCCCTCGCTGCGTTTGCGGGCTATTTGGGTCGGCAGTACGGTCAGGTTCTGAGCAAGATCCCGGCTCGAACGTCAGAGAGGCTGGGCAGGAGATGGCATCCCTCAGCAAACCCACGGCAGTCCCGACCTTCAGGTCACTGGTACCGGCGCGACTCGATCGCCTTCCCTGGACCAGATTCCACTGGCGGGTGATTCTGGGGCTCGGCGCCGCCTGGATCCTCGACGGTCTGGAGATCCAGATCGTCGCCACCGTCGGTACCGTCCTCCAGGACAAGGCGACACTGCATCTGACGGCGGCTGACGTCGGCTTGCTTGGCTCGGTCTACCTGCTCGGTGAGGTCGTCGGCGCCTTGGTCTTCGGCTGGTTGACCGACCGTCTCGGGAGACGCCGGCTCTTCCTGGTCACGCTGATCACCTACCTCCTGGCGAGCGGGATCGCCGGCCTGTCGCCGAATCTGTGGTTCCTGATCATCTTCCGGTTCATCGCCGGTACCGGCATCGGCGGCGAATACACCGCCATCAACTCGGCCATCGACGAACTGATCCCGGCGCGGTACCGCGGCCGGACCGACATCGCGGTCAACGGCACCTACTGGGCCGGTGCGATGATCGGCGCGGCGGCCTCGATCTTCCTCCTCAACCCCAACCTGCTGCCGATCAACGTTGGCTGGCGGATCGGCTTCTTCATCGGCCCGGTCCTCGGCCTGATCGCCATCTACCTGCGCTACGTGCTGCCGGAGAGCCCGCGGTGGCTGATGACGCACGGCCGCAACGACGAGGCCGAGAAGATCGTCGGGGACATCGAGTCGCAGGCGGTCGAGCAGGGCGTGGAGCTGGAGAGCGTTCCGGAGGACCGCGCTCTGGAAGTCACCCAGCGCAAGCCGATGTCATATTTCGACACTGCGCGCGTCGTTCTACGGGACTATCCCAGCCGGGCGTTCCTCGGCTTCAGCATGATGGTGACGCAGGCATTCCTCTACAACGCCATCTTCTTCTCGAACGGCTCCGTGCTGCACAACTTCTACGGCGTGAAACCGGACAGCCTCGGGTACTACTTCTTCCCGTTCGCGATCGGTAACCTGCTGGGGCCGTTGACGATCGGCCACCTCTTCGACACCATCGGTCGCCGCAAGATGATTATGGTCACCTACTGCCTGTCGGGCATCCTGCTGGCGATATCGGCGCTGTTCTTCCAGGCCGGTCTGTTGACCGCGGTCACCCAGACGCTCTTCTGGTGCGTCATCTTCTTCCTGGCCTCGGCCGGGGCGTCCTCGGCGTACCTGACCGTCAGTGAGATCTTCCCGTTGGAGCTGCGTGGCCAGGCGATCGCGCTGTTCTTCGCCGTCTCGCAGCTGGCCGGCGGGGTGGCGGCGCCCTACCTGTTCGGCGCGCTGATCGGCAACGGCACCGTACGCGGGCCGCTGACCGTCGGGTACATGATCGGTGCGGCCGTGATGTTCGCCGGCGGGGTCATCGCCTGGTACTTCGGCGTCAACGCCGAGCGCCAGTCGCTGGAGAGCATCGCGCGGCCGATGTCCGTCGTCGTGCGGCCGGAGGTCAGCCCGGCATGACCGGCGAGCAGATCGTGGCGGCGAAGCCGGTCATCGTGGTCGGCGTGAGCGCCGTGACCGGATCACCGCTTGCCCTGCGCTGGGCGGCGGACCTGGCGGCGCGACTGGGCGGGCAGGTGCGCGCGGTACTGGCCTGGCGCGTGCCGCGCCCACCCGGGGCGCCCGGCGTCCATCCGCCGGCCGTCCCCAGCACCGGGGTTGCAGATCCGGAAAAGGATGCGCAAGAGCGGCTCGCGCAGTTCGTGGCCGCGGCGCTGGGCGAGGACCACGGGGTGGAGTCTGTCGTCGTGCACGGCGGGCCGGTGGGCGTGCTGCTCAAGATGGCGACGGCCGCGGACCTGCTGGTGATCGACTCGCCCCGGCCAGCCAAGTTGACCGGCATGTCGGCGAAGCTGGTCGCGCCCCGGCTCGTCTATCGCGCACCCTGCCCCGTGGTTGTCATGCCGCCGGTGGCAGCGGCGGGCGGCGGAGCTGCCGCCGGGCTGCGACAGGCGACGGGTCGGTTCGCGGCGGCCGTCGTCAACGCCGCGGGTACCGCCGGCCGGGCCGGAATACCACCGATCCCACGGGCGCGCCCGGACGAGACGAGCTGACCGGTACCGGAACCGACCCCGACTCACCAGCTACCGGCGGTGGGGCCCGAGCCGCCGCGCCGGCGCAGGTACTTCTCGAACTCCTGGGCGATCTCGTCGCCGGACAGCGGGGTGAGCCCCTCGTCGCCGACCCGCTCCTCCAGCTCGCGGACGTACTCGGCCAGCTCGGCGTCCTGGTCGGCCGCGGTGCGCAGCCGCTCCTCCCACTCGGCGGACTCCTCGGCGAGGTCCATCATCGGCACCGGCAGGTCGAGCACGTCCTCGACCCGGTGCAGCAGGGCTAGCGTGGCCTTCGGGCAGGGCGGATTGTTGGCGTAGTGCGGCACATGTACCCAGAACGACACGGCGTCCAGCTCCGCGCGGGTCGCGGCCTCCTGGAGCACCCCGACGATCCCGGTCGGCCCGTCGTACCGGGTCGGCGTCAGGCTGAACCGTTCGGCCGCGTCGCGGCTCGACGCGCTGCCGCTGATCGGCAGAGAGCGGGTATACGGAACATCCGCCAGAAGTGCCCCCAACAGGACAATCCGGTGAACCTCCAGGCTGTGGCACAGCTCCAGGACCTCGCCGCAGAAGGTGCGCCAGCGCATGCTCGGCTCGATCCCACGGATGAGCAGCACGTCCCGGTCGGTACCGGGTGGAGTGGCGACCGAGAACCGGGTCGTCGGCCAGTCGATGCTCAGCGTCTGGCCCTCGGCCATCGCGACGATCGGGCGGTTGACCTGGAAGTCGTAGAACTCCTCGGGGTCGAGCGCGGTCACCGGGCGGGCGGTCCAGACCTGCTCCAGATGCTCGACAGCGGCCGTGGACGCGTCCGCGGCGTCGTTCCACCCCTCGAAGGCGGCGATCGCCACGGGATTGCGCAGTACAGGTAGGCCGTCGAACTCCGTCACGCCTCCCAGCCTACGGGCAACCGGGAAGGACGGCAGTCAAGGCCACACCGGTCGGGTGGCCGGGAACGCCCGAGCGGTTCCCACGCGTGATTGGATAACCTGTGCTACGTGCCGAATCCGCTGCTCACCGCGCTCGCTGACCGGGTACTCGTTGCCGATGGTGCGATGGGCACCATGCTACAGGCGGCTGACCTGGGGTTGGACGACTTCCAGGGCCACGAGGGCTGCAACGAGATTCTCAACGTCACCCGTCCCGACGTGGTCCGCGGTGTCCACGACGCATACCTCGCGGCCGGGTCGGACTGCGTCGAGACAAACACGTTCGGCGCAAACCTTGGCAATCTCGGCGAGTACGGCATCACCGAACGGATCAGGGAGCTGTCGGCAGCCGGGGCCCGCCTTGCCCGCGAGGTCGCCGACGGCTGGTCAACCCCGGACCGCCGTCGTTTCGTCATCGGGTCGGTCGGCCCCGGCACCAAGCTGCCGACGCTCGGGCATGTGCCGTACGCCACCCTGCGCGACGCCTACCGGGAGAACGCCGCCGGGCTGATGGACGGCGGGGTCGACGCGATCATCGTGGAGACCTGCCAGGACCTGCTCCAGGCCAAGGCCGCGATCATCGGCGCGCAGCGCGCGATCGCGGCGGCGGGTGCGGCGGTACCCGTGATCGCCCACGTCACCGTCGAGACCACGGGAACGATGTTGCTGGGCAGCGAGATCGGTGCGGCGCTGACCGCCCTCGAACCCCTCGGCGTCGACCTGATCGGGCTCAACTGCGCGACCGGGCCGGCGGAGATGAGCGAGCACCTGCGGTACCTGTCGCAGCACTCACTGGCGCGGCTGTCGGTGATGCCGAACGCCGGCCTGCCCGAGCTGACCCCCGACGGCGCGGTGTACCCGCTGACCCCCGACGAGCTGGCCGAGGCGCTGCACCGCTTCGTGACCGAGTACGGGACGAGCCTGGTCGGCGGCTGCTGCGGTACCACTCCGGCGCACATCAGCGCGGTCGTGGCGCGCCTGGCCGGCGCGACCCGGGCCACCCGCGAGCCCCGCGTCGAGGCCGGTGTCGCCAGCCTCTACCATCACGTACCGTTCGCGCAGGACGCCAGCGCGCTCATGGTCGGCGAGCGGACCAATGCCAACGGCTCCAAGGCGTTCCGCGAGGCGATGCTCGCCGCCGACTTCCAGAAGTGCGTGGAGATCGCCCGCGACCAGGCCCGCGACGGTTCACACCTGCTGGACCTGTGCGTGGACTACGTCGGCCGGGACGGCGCGGTCGACATGAGCGAGCTGGCCGGCCGGTTCGCCACCGCGAGCACCCTGCCGATCATGCTGGACTCCACCGAGCCGGCGGTCGTGGAGGCGGGCCTGGAACGGCTGGGCGGCCGCTGCGTGGTCAACTCGGTGAACTTCGAGGACGGCGACGGGCCGGGGTCGCGCTACGCGCGGGTGATGCCGATCGTCAAGGAGCACGGCGCGGCCGTCGTCGCGCTGACCATCGACGAGGAGGGCCAGGCCCGTACGCGGGACTGGAAGGTACGGGTGGCCGCCCGGCTCATCGACGACCTCACCGGCCGGTGGGGCCTCACGCTGCCGGACATCCTCGTGGACTGCCTGACCTTCCCGATCTCGACGGGGCAGGAGGAGACCCGGCGCGACGCGATCGAGACGATCGAGGCCATCCGCGAGATCTCCCGCCGGTACCCGGAAGTGAACTTCACCCTCGGCATCTCCAACGTGTCCTTCGGCCTGAACCCGGCGGCCCGCCAGGTGCTCAACTCGGTGTTCCTCAACGAGTGCCGCGAGGCCGGGCTGACCAGCGCGATCGTGCACGCCAGCAAGATCCTGCCGATGGCCCGGATTCCCGACGAGCAGCGCGAGGTCGCGCTGGACCTGGTCTACGACCGGCGCCGCGAGGGGTACGACCCGCTGCAGAAGTTCATCGAGCTGTTCGAGGGCGTCGACGTTGCCTCGGCGCGCGCCTCCCGGGCCGAGGAGCTGGCCAGCCTGCCGCTGGACGAGCGGCTCAAGCGGCGCATCATCGACGGCGAGCGCAACGGCCTGGAGGCCGACCTCGACTCCGCTCTCGAGGAGCGGTCAGCGTTGTCGATCATCAACGACATCCTGCTGGAAGGCATGAAGGTCGTCGGCGAGCTGTTCGGCTCCGGCCAGATGCAGCTGCCGTTCGTGCTCCAGTCGGCCGAGGTCATGAAGACCGCGGTGGCCTACCTCGAACCGCACATGGAGAAGGCCGACGCCGCAGGCAAGGGCACGATCGTGCTGGCCACGGTCAGGGGTGACGTGCACGACATCGGCAAGAACCTGGTCGACATCATCCTGTCCAACAACGGGTACAGCGTGGTGAACATCGGCATCAAGCAGCCGATCAACGCGATCCTCGAGGCCGCTGAGCAGGCCGACGCCGACGCGATCGGCATGTCCGGCTTGCTGGTCAAGAGCACCGTGGTCATGAAGGAGAACCTGGAGGAGATCACCAACCGGGGGTACGCGAGCCGGTGGCCGGTGCTGCTCGGCGGCGCGGCGCTGACCCGGGCGTACGTCGAGGACGACCTGCGCTCCCGGTACCCGGGCGAGGTGCACTACGCCCGCGACGCCTTCGAGGGCCTCGCCCTGATGGACAAGGTGATGACCGCCAAGCGCGGCGGTACCGCCGTGGTCGACCCCGAGCGCGAAGCCGCCCTGGCAGCTCGCCGCGAGCGCCGGGAACGGCAGCGCGCGATGGTCTCCACGTCCCTTCCCGGGCTGGACGACACGTCGGTACGCTCCGACGTCGCGATCGACGTCGACGTGCCGACCCCGCCGTTCTTCGGTACCCGGGTGGTGCGCGGGCTCAGCCTCGCCGACTACGCCGCGCTGCTCGACGAGCGGGCCACCTTCCTCGGCCAGTGGGGGCTGCGCGGCTCGCGCGGCGGCTCCGGCCCGTCCTACGACGAGCTGGTCGAAACCGAGGGCCGGCCCCGGCTGCGGTACTGGCTGGACCGGCTCATCGCCGACAAGATACTCGAGGCCGCCGTGGTGTACGGGTACTTCCCGGCCTACTCCGAGGGCAACACGCTGGTGGTGCTCGACGAGAACGGGCACGCGGAACGGGCCCGGTTCACCTTCCCGCGGCAGCGCTCCGAACGGCGGCTGTGCCTGGCCGACTTCTTCCGGCCCCGGTCGGCCGGCCTCGACGTGGTCGCCTTCCAGCTCGTCACGGTCGGGCAGCCGATGAGCGAGTACACCGCGAAGCTGTTCGCCAGCAACGCCTACCGGGACTACCTGGAGGTGCACGGGCTGTCGGTACAGCTGACCGAGGCCCTCGCCGAGTACTGGCACCGCCGCATCCGCAGCGAGCTGGTCCTACCCGGCGGCGGCACGGTCGCCGACGACGACCCGCCCGACCTCGACGGGTTGCTGCGCACCGACTACCGCGGCTGCCGGTACGCCTTCGGCTACCCGGCCTGCCCGGACCTGGAGGACCGGGCACCGCTCGTGGACCTGCTCGGCGCTGACCGGATCGGGGTGCGGCTGTCCGAGGAGTTCCAGCTCGAACCGGAGCAGTCCACCGACGCCATCGTCGTCCACCACCCCGAGGCCAACTACTTCAACGCCAAATGACGCCTTCACCCTCCCTGACCTGGGCCGGAAGGCATCTGGAGATCCGCTAGTCCGTCTCCAGGTCGTCACCGGGATCCAGGTCGTCATCCGCGAACGCCTGGTCAAACGCGCGCCAGGTTCGGCCCTCCTCACGCGCTGCTGCGGGAGGTACGCCAGCTGCCCGAGTTGCTGCGCCGGCGGGTGTCGCAGAAGCCGCTC
>WNGL01003155.1_pt1 | contig 19827 bp, 17 predicted proteins | sample 5400591 | NCBI WGS metagenome assembly WNGL01 (sample SAMN13153377, study PRJNA577476) | soil metagenome | isolation source: 80 cm soil or saprolite under Garry oak tree replicate 1 | place: USA:California | collected 2016-06-15 | reverse complement strand
ACGACGGGCGATCCGGCGACTCTGGCTGCCGCCATCCGCCGCGAAACCAAGGCCGTGATTCCCAATCTGCCTCCGCCGTTGCTTCGCACGATGGACGATCTGCTCTCGGAGACCGTCGCGCAACCGCGTCTCCAAACCGCGTTGCTGAGCCTGTTCGCAGGCGTGGCGCTTCTGCTGGCGGCGGTCGGTCTCTACGGGGTGCTGGCCTACGCCGTGACGCAGCGCCAGGGCGAAATTGGTGTGCGCATGGCTCTCGGCGCGCAAAAACGAAACGTGCTGTCGCTGGTGATCGGGCAGGGAATGCGTTTGGTGGCGATCGGCGTCATCATCGGCGTGCTGTCTGCGCTGGCGCTGACGCGAGTCTTGAGATCCCTGCTCTACCAGGTGGCACCGACCGATCCGCTGACCTTCGCGGCTGTTTCGGTGTTGCTCCTTGTTGTCGCTCTGGTCGCTTGTTGGTTGCCCGCGCGACGCGCGACGAAAGTCGAACCGATGGAGGCGCTGAGGTATGAATGATCTCAAATCCGCCTCCCGCCAAGTGCTGAGGAATCACGGCTTCGCCGCTGTGGCTCTATTCGCGATAATTTTCATCAAGGACGTTCACGCCCGGCGCGATTACACGGCCAGTTCATGGGCGTGTTCTCGGAACGTCTCCCTGGCCGCGCGCACCGCATCAGCAATAGCTTCCTCATTGATGCTCCCGCGCCATTCTTCGACGATGCATTTCCAGGCCATTCCACTGGCGACCTGCTCCAGCACGTCCGCCACGAGAATCCGCGTGCCGCGAAACGTCGGCTGCCCGTGGCAAATCTTCGGATCACTGACAATGTAACGCCCCACCACTTTCTTTCTCATACTTCAGCTATGAATACGTCGTTTCAGTCAATCCGTCAACGAAGCCCGTTGAAGCGTGAAGCGTGATGAGTGAATCATGACTAACGACAGCAAACTGACAACGAACAACTGACCAATGACCAGAATCTCTATGAATAAAAAAATCATTAACTTTTGGTTTCTTGCCGGCCTCACATTGTTGGCACCAACACCGGCGCAGACACAACCTGCGCGTCCAGGAACAGCAGACCACCAGAGGAAATCTGACCAACTTTCGGCGGCTGTTCCGCCGCTCACGGAGTCCACCGCAGCGCGTGGGCAGGAAGTGATCGAGCACGTTGACCGCACGCTTGCCTTTCCTTCAGGCGGGACGCTTCAGCTTCACAACTTCTCCGGCGACGTGCACATCACCGGCACTAGCGGGAAGGATCTCGTGATCCATGCTGTCCGGCGCGCCGAACGGGAGCGGCTCGATCACATCGAGCTCGATATCCAGGCCTCGAGCTCGACCGTCATGATTGATGCGAACAAGCGCGACCCGGCCTGGAAGGAGCACAACAACAACAACGTCGTGGAGACGTATTTCGACATCAAGGTGCCGGCTGGCGCGAAGCTTGAGGTGGACGCCTTCTCCAGCAATCTTGACATCAAGGGCGTCTCCGGTGCCGAGCGGTTGAAGACTTTTTCAGGCAACATCGCCGTTGATGCCGCCGCCGCGGGTACCACGCCCCGCCTGGTCGCCGAGACCTTCAGCGGCGGCATTCGCGTGCGTCTGGCCGACTCCGTGAAGGGCGATGTCAATTTCGAGAGCTTCAGCGGCAGCTTCGACACCGATTTGCCGCTCACTCCGCGCTCGGCCGGGCACAAACGGGGGTCCAGCGCGTTAACTGCTCCCGGCGGTGACAGACCGCTGACATTCACTACGTGGAGTGGTCAGGTTCATGTGACCAAATAGGAGCCTTCTGCACTGCGAGCCCATTTTCCCTTAAAACACTCATGAAACCTTAGAAAACTCTCTATGAACCCGCTTCATAAACTTTGGGTCCGAATCCGGGCGTTGTTTCAAAAACGAAAGCTCGACGCGGACATGGACGAGGAGATGCGCGCGCATATTGAGATGCGAACGCGAGAGAATGTTCAAGCAGGTATGCCCCCGGACCAAGCGCGCTATGCAGCGTTAAGGCAGTTCGGCTGGTCCGAGACCATTAAGGAAACGTGCCGAGAGCAAAGGGGCGTGACTTGGCTGGAGAATCTTGTTCAGGACGTTCGTTTTGGCTTGCGGATGCTTAGGAAAAATCCGGGCTTCACCATAGTGGCTGTCCTCACTCTAGCGTTGGGCATCGGAGCAAACACGGCAATTTTCAGCGTCGTGAATGCCGTTCTGCTCCGGCCCCTGCCTTACAAGGAAGCGGACCGTCTGGTCACGCTTTGGGAACGTAATCCCAAAGAAGGGTACGAGCAGAACAACCCTGGTGCGGGCACGTACCGGGATTGGAAAGCTCAAAACCAAGCCTTCGAACAAATGGCGATCTTTGATGCGAATGAAGGGTTCAATCTCACGGAAGCGGGGGAACCCATGCGCCTCAGTGGCACAGCGGCTTCCGCAGATCTTTTCCCGGTGTTGGGTATTACGCCGGAACAGGGACGAAATTTTGTGCCGGAAGAAGAAATTCCTGGCCGCGGCCAAGTGGTGATCCTCAGCTATAACTTATGGCAGAACCGGTTTGGCGCCGACCCGCGGATAGTTGGCAAAGTTATTGTGCTCGACGGGAAAAGCCGCACTGTCATCGGCATCATGCCGCCGAAATTCCGATTTCCGGGTATGACCGGAGTCCTCCTCGGCTCCTGGGTAAATCAGCCGGCAGATATATGGGTCCCCCTGGCCCTCGATCAAGGGGCTTGGAGTCAACGTGGCAATCATTATTTGCAGGCGATCGGGCGGCTCAAGCGAGGGACCACGATCGAGCAGGCCAGCGCGGAAATGGACACAATCCAGCAACGGCTGGAAAAGCAGTACCACGGAAACTTCATGGGCACACACACTAAGCTAGTGCCACTGCAACAACAGAGCGTGGCGTCTATCCGTACCGCATTGCTGGTACTGCTCAGCGCAGTCGCGTTCGTGCTCCTGATTGCCTGCGCGAATGTGGCGAACCTGCTGCTGGCTCGGGCGGCTCGTCGCCAGAAAGAGATTGCCATTCGGGTGGCCTTGGGAGCAGGCCGTTCCCGGCTCTTGCTGCAACTTCTGACCGAGAGCTCGGTCCTGGCGATTTTTGGAGGTGTAGTGGGCTCGCTGTTAGCGATGTGGAGTGTGCGACTGCTGGTAGCTGGAGTCGGCGGAGAGGCTTCAAACTCCATTCCGGGTTGGAACGATATCCGAGTGGATACGACCGTATTGGCATTCACGCTCGGCATCTCACTGATGACGGGCGTGCTGTTCGGTTTGGTCCCAGCTTGGCACGGCACGAAGACGAACGTCAGCGGCTCATTGAGTGAGGGCGGGCGCGGCTCGAGTGAAAGTCGCCGGGGCAACCGCTTGCGGAGCGCACTCGTCGTTGTTGAGATGGCTCTCGCGCTGATGCTTCTTATCGGTGCGGGCTTGATGATTCAAAGTTTCGTTCGACTCCAGAAGGTGAATCCTGGCTTCAATCCGGCACACGTTTTGGCGATGGAACTGGATTTGCCCGATTCAAAATACCCTGACGATCCCCATCGAGCGTCGTTTTTTAATCAGCTTGTGGAGCGAGTCCAAGCTTTGCCCGGCGTCGAGTCGGCCGCAGCCTCAGTGGCAGTTCCCTTTGTCCATCGCGGTCCGAACTGGGCGATTAACGTCGAGGGCAGATCGGCGGGTCCGAATGGAAAATGGCTTACCGCCGACTGGAGCGCAGTCACCCCGGACTACTTCCGCGCGATGGGCGTTCCTCTGGTGAAAGGCAGGGTCTTCACGGCGCAAGATACGGCAGAATCACAACCGGTGATTATGATAAATGCAGCCTTCGCCCGGCGTTACTTTCCCGGCCAGGATCCGGTCGGCAAACGGATCGAAGTGGGTGAGAAGCAACGTGCGATTGTCGGCGTGGCCACGGACTTCCGGCAACTGGGTTTCGATGCAGAGATCCGCCCCGACATGTACACTCCGAATGCACAGACACCTTGGTCTTCTTCACGCGTAATTGTTGTCCGCTCCGCAGGTGATCCGGTAAGCATGATGAGTGCACTCCGCACGACTGTGCAATCCCTCGACAAGGATCTGCCGATTATCGCGATGCGGTCGATGGACACGATTCTATCGGGCTCGGTGGCGCAATCGCGTTTTCGCACCCTTCTCATGGGGTTGTTCGGCGCTTCGGCGTTGCTGCTGGCGACCATCGGCATCTACGGAGTGCTGGCTTATTCCGTATCTACACGTCTTCACGAGATTGGTATTCGGATGGCATTAGGTGCGCAGGTGATGGACGTGCTGTCGCTGGTGATCGGGCAGGGAATGCGCTTGGTGGCGATCGGCGTCATCATCGGCGTGCTGTCTGCGCTGGCGCTGACGCGAGTCTTGAGATCCCTGCTCTACCAGGTGGCACCGACCGATCCGCTCACCTTCGCCGCTGTTTCGCTGTTGCTCGTGGTCATCGCTCTGGTCGCTTGCTGGTTGCCCGCGCAACGCGCGACGAAAGTCGATCCGATGGTGGCGCTGAGGTATGAATGATCATAAGCTCTGCAATGATCCAACTACGAAACATTGAGAAGTGTTACAAGACGAAAGCGAGGTTCACCTATGTCCTGCGGCAAATCAACCTCGACATCGCTGAGGCCGATTTCGTCACCGTTATGGGGCCTTCGGGCGCAGGCAAATCAACGTTGCTGGGCATCCTCGGCCTGTATGACGCAGACTGGGAAGGTGAATACTTCCTTGAGGATAAGCCAGTCCATCGCGCGGGGGCGAAAGAACGCTCACTCCTGAACAAGCGGTATGTCGGCTTTGTTTTTCAACAATTCCACCTGCTGGACGACCTCACGGTGTCTGAAAACCTGGATATTCCGCTGTCGTACCGCAACATCGTGAAGTCTGAGCGCGAGGCGATCGTGGCCGACAGCCTGGACCGCTTCAATATCGTGGCGAAGAAGGACCTGTTCCCCAGTCAGCTTTCCGGTGGCCAGCAGCAACTCGTGGCTGTCGCGCGGGCCATAATTGCCAAACCCAAATTGCTTCTGGCTGATGAGCCGACCGGAAACCTGCATTCCGATCAGGGCCGCGAAATCATGGATTTGTTCAAGAAGTTGAATCAGGAAGGCACAACCATCATCCAAGTCACACATTCGGAAACCAATGCAGCTTATGGTCACCGCATCATCAGACTCAAAGACGGTTGGCTCGAGAAACAATCCTCGCTCGCGGATGCCCAGCCACCGACCGCCAGTCTTGCCTCCGGAATCCAGCCGCGAGAATCCGGTAGCTAACTCCATGGACATTGCCCGCCCGGACATCTCACGCAAGAAACGACGCCAGCGCATCGTTGCCGTTCTGCTCACCCTGGCGCTGCTCGCGCTCATTACGATAGGACTTTCGCGGCTCAAACCTGCGCTGCCTGCAGTGGATACGCCTGTTTTTACCGACACCGTCAAACGTGGAACGATGCTCCGCGAAGTCCGTGGCAATGGCACACTTGTGCCGGTGGATATTCGCTGGGTCCCGGCTTCGAGCGCCGGGCGCATTGAACGCATCCTGGTTGAAGCGGGACAGCCGGTGAAAGCGGATACGGTACTCATCGAGCTGAGTGATCCCGCCCTGGAACAAGACGCTATCGGCGCCCAGGCCCTGCTTGAGGTTGAGGAAGCCAACCTGGAAAACCTCCGCGTCCAGGTCGAAAGCCAGCGGTTGACTCAACAAGCCGCCGTGGCCACCGCCCAGGCCAATTACAATGCAGCCAGGCTGGACGCTGAAGTGAACGAGGACCTGGGCAAGAGTGGTTTGGCCCCTGACCTGGTCGTGAAGCAGGCCAAAGCAAAAGCTGCGGAACTGCGGAAACTCTTTGAGATCGAAACCGAACGGCTGGAAATGACTCCTCAATCAGCCAAAGCCCAACTCGCGGCGCAGGAAGCCAAGGTGAAGCAGTTTCGCACTCAATACCAAATCAAACGCCAGCAGGTTGAATCCTTGAAAGTGCGCGCTGGGATTGATGGCATTGTGCAGCGGCTCGGCGACACGCTCCCCTTGCAAGCAGGCCAGCAGATCGCTGCCGGAGTGAACCTGGCCAGAATCTCCAACCCAGTTCGCCTGAAAGCCCAAATCAAGATCGCAGAAACTCAGACTCGAGATATAGTGATAGGTCAATCCGCCAGCATTGACACGCGCAACGGCATCATTCCGGGTCACGTCAGCCGCGTCGATCCCGCTTCCGAGAACGGCACTGTCACTGTGGATGTGGCTTTGGACGGACCGTTACCTAGGGGCGCGCGCCCGGACCTCAGCGTGGACGGCACCATCCAACTCGACCGGCTGGAGGACGCGCTCTTTGTAGGCCGTCCCGTCAACGGCCAGGCGGAGAGCACGACCAGTCTCTTCAAAGTCATCGAGGGAGGCAAAGGCGCCGTGCGTGTGCCAGTCAAACTTGGGCGCAGCTCCGTCAGCAGCATTGAAATTTTGGACGGCCTTCGGGTCGGGGACCAGGTCATCCTTTCCGACATGTCGCAGTATGATCGGCACGATCAGGTCAGACTCAAGTAGCAAACACGTTCGTTACAAAAACTCACCATGAAAACCCAGGATGCCACCCTCATTGAACTTAAGCAGATCCGGAAAGTCTTCCTGACCGACGAGATCGAAACCCACGCTCTGGCCAACATCGATTTGGAGATACGCAAAGGCGAGTTCGTCGCGATTGCCGGGCCATCCGGCTGTGGCAAGTCCACTCTGCTGTCAATTCTTGGACTGCTGGACTCGCCGACAGACGGGAATTACAGGTTGAACGGCAAGGCTGTGGCCAACCTCAATCACGCCGAGCGCGCCCGCATTCGCAATCGTGAAGTCGGATTCATTTTCCAGAGCTTTAACCTGATCGGAGACCTGACCGTGTATGAGAATGTTGAGTTGCCTTTGACCTATCGCGGAATGACCTCCTCCGAACGCAAACAGCGCGTCGAAGCCGCGTTGGAAAAGGTCGGCATCTCCCACCGCAGCAAGCACTACCCCTTCCAGCTTTCCGGCGGCCAACAGCAGCGGGTTGCGGTTGCCCGGGCCTTGGCCGGCAAGCCCGCGATTCTCCTGGCGGACGAACCCACCGGGAATCTGGACTCAAAGAATGGTGAAGCCGTCATGCAATTGTTGGGCGAGTTGCACCGCGAAGGCGCAACCATTTGCATGGTCACGCACGATGCACGCTTCGCCAGGCATGCCCAACGCACCGTCCATCTCCTCGATGGCCGAGTTGTCGAAGGGGAAGTCCCCGAAGAATCCGCCCCGGCGTCAAACTGAGCCGCAGCTTGTTCGTCAGCGTGCCTTGGCGCAGGCTCATTGCGTGGAACCTTACCGGAAGCGAAAAAGTGGCGCCCACTATATTGCCGGACTGATGTCGGGCACTTCGGCCGATGGGATTGACGCGGTGGTGGCGGAGCTGCAGGGCAGCGAGCGTAGGTTGCGGGCCAGGGTGGTGGCGCACCTGCATAAACCGTTTGTGGCCGGATTGCGGCGGCAGATTTTGCGGGTGTGTCTGCGCGGGACGGTAGCCGAAGTCTGCGAACTGAATTTTGTGCTGGGTCAGCAGTTTGCGCGGGCGGCACTGGCAGTGATTCGCAAGGCCAAACTCAGTCCGGCGGACGTTGCGGCCATCGGCTCGCATGGGCAAACCATACATCATCTGCCGAACGCGCGGACGCCTTCAACGTTGCAAATCGGGGAGCCGTCAGTCATCGCGGAACGGACGGGCATTACCACCGTGGCGGATTTTCGCGTGCGCGACGTGGCCGCCGGCGGGCAGGGTGCGCCCCTGGTTGCTTATGCGGACTGGGCGCTCTTTACCCACAACTCGCGGCCGCGGATCGTCCAGAACATCGGCGGCATTGCGAACCTGACGTTTCTGCCGCCTGGCGCGGAGCTGGAGGAGGTGCTGGCGTTTGACACCGGGCCCGGCAACATGGTCATTGACTCAGTGGCTACGGCATTGAGTGGCGGGCGGCGATCCTTCGACAACGATGGTCGTTGGGCGGACCGCGGTCAGGTCTCAGAGAAGCTGCTGGCCGAACTGATGGCCCATCCGTTCCTGCGACGGCCTCCACCCAAAACGACGGGTCGCGAAGAATTCGGTGAACCCTTTGTGCGGCGCTTGCTGGCATCGGCGCGGCGTATGCGCCTGCGCAGTGAGAACATTGTCGCGACAGTCACTGCCTTCACCGCGGCGAGCATCGCCGATGCTTGGCATCGCTTCATCTTTCCCGCACTCGAAGTCAAAGACGGTTCCAAAGTGGAGGTCATCTTGGGCGGAGGCGGCGCAAAAAATCAAACGCTACGGCGGATGCTCTCGGAATCCCGACGCGTCGGGATGCGCAGAACTCTCCTGCGCCGTTCTGCGAAGAGACCAATTGATATCCAAATCCTCACCCACGAAGATTTCGGTATCGCCAACTCAGCCAAGGAAGCGCTGGCCTTCGCCATTCTCGCCCATGAGACTTTGCATGGGCGGGCGAGCAATGTGCCTCAAGCCACTGGCGCGCGCCATCGAGTGGTGTTGGGGAAAATTCTCCCAGAAAGCGCGCGCATCTTGTGAGTACCACCAGCCGCCGCGCAGTCCTTCTTCTCCCTCTCTCCATCCGATGGAGAGAGGGTTGGGGTGAGAGGCCGCGCGCGACCCAGCTGCCAGCGGGTCTTCTCCCTCTCCCATCCGATGGGAGAGGGCCGGGGTGAGGGGCCGTTCCTTCTCTGACCGGTGGTACCGACAAAATGCGCCCGGCCCTACCCCAGAAAGCAGATAAGGCTTGGAACCATTGCCGATAGCCTGCGAAAATGATCCCATGTCGCTCCCAAAAATCAAACCTGCCGGTTCGTGCCAGTATGACCTGATCGCGCTTGGAGAAATCATGCTGCGACTGGACCCGGGAGAGGGGCGCGTGCGCACTGCGCGCGAATTTAAAGCCTGGGAAGGCGGCGGCGAATACAATGTCGCGCGAGGATTGCGGCGCTGCTTCGGTTTGAAGACCGCCGTCTGCACTGCGTTCGCTGACAATGACGTTGGACGGTTGCTGGAAGATTTCATCCTGCAAGGCGGCGTGGATACCCAGTTCATCAAATGGGTCCCCTATGACGGCGTGGGGCGCGCGGTGCGCAACGGGTTGAATTTTACTGAGCGCGGCTTTGGCGTGCGGGGAGCGGTCGGCACCTCCGATCGCGGGCACACGGCAGCCAGCCAACTCAAGCCGGGCGACTTCGATTGGGACCATATCTTTGGCAAGCTCGGCGCGCGCTGGCTGCACACGGGCGGCATCTTCACCGCGCTCAGCGATACGACGCCTCAACTCGCGATCGAAGCCGTGCAAGCCGCCAGAAAGCACGGCACGATTGTTTCCTACGATCTGAACTACCGCCCTTCGCTGTGGAAGAGCATCGGCGAGCAGCGGAAAGCCCAGGAGGTCAACCGGGCGATTGCCCGCCACGTGGATGTCATGATCGGCAACGAGGAGGATTTCACCGCCTGCCTCGGCTTCGAAGTCGAAGGTGTGGATGAACAACTCTCGCGCCTCGAAGTGACAGCCTTCAAGAAAATGATCCGGAAGGCAGTGAAGGACTACCCGAATTTCAAAGTGACAGCGACCACGCTGCGCGCAGTCACCTCTGCCACGCGCAACCATTGGGGGGCGATCTGCTGGGCGGATGGGAAATTCTACGAGGCCCCTAATCGCAAAGACCTGGAAATCTTTGACCGCGTCGGCGGCGGCGACAGCTTCGCCAGCGGCCTCATCTACGGTCTGCTCCAATTCAACGACCCGCAGAAAGCCGTCGAATACGGCGCGGCGCACGGCGCGTTGGCGATGACCACACCGGGTGACACTTCGATGGCGTCATTGAAGGAAGTCGAAGCGCTGGTCAAAGGCGGCAGCGCGCGGGTGCAGCGGTAACCTCCCTCAGACCTGCCCGTGCGCATGGCTGAGGCGGGCCCCTACGGCTTCCTTGGAACGCCGGAAAGTGCCGACAATCGCCACTTGAGCGCGACTGGCGCTGCTGCCACTGTCCTTCCTGCGATGCGTGAAGCCGAAAAGCAATTCTCCCTCACCCGCGCAGCGTCAACTGCGACATGAAGTTGTGTTCGATACTGCCCGGCTGGATTGGAATCCTGACCAAGTCCTGCGCGTCGCCGCAGGTATTGTATGGCAGCGTGCGTCTCGCGGGACGTTCCGAGAGCATTCGGGGCTGTTGCCGGAGGCGTGAAACCTTCCGGACAATGCAGCAAATCTGCCAACCTCAAGCCGAGGGGACTGCTAGAATTGGGAACCATGGTCAAATGAACTGAACACTCCCGAGCATCGTAACGCGGAGAGAGCCATACCAGGCTGTTCAAGGCTCCGGCCAAGATGGCGCGCAGTCTGTCGGAACAGAGTCCGGAATTCCAAACTCAGAGATTAGAACCTGGTGCTTGCCTCGAATCCTGATTGAGCCATCGTGTTTTCCATGTCATCGTTCGACCGCGTGCGTTGGATCATCGGACCTTTAATGATTTTTGAGGGCGTTCTGGCCTTGAACGCGACTGATGCCTATTCAATCCGCGAGGAACCGGTGAGCTTCACCAACGGAACGGTGGTGTTGCGTGGCACGCTGATGTCGCCAAAGCCGATGACGTCGCAGGCCACTTTGATACTGGTGCATGGGTCGGGGCCGGCAGAGCGCGACGGGTTTGTCTTCGCGCCCGAGTTGGTGAAGGCAGGCATTTCGGTCCTGGCGTACGACAAGCGCGGCGCTGGCGAGTCCAGCGGTGACTGGACCAAAGCGTCGCTCGACGATCTCGCCATGGACGCGCTCGCCGCTGTCGATTGCATAAAATCGCGCTCTAGCGTCCGGCGGATCGGCCTCTGGGGCGGCAGCCAGGGCGGCTGGATCGTGCCGATGGTCGCGACACGCTCGACCAACGTGGACTTCATCATTTCGGTTTCTGGCGCCGGTGTCAGCCCGGGTGAACAGGTCTTGTATTACCAGGAGAATAAATGGCGCGACGACGGGATATCTCCCGCGCACATCGCGCAGCTTCGTTCAGCCTGGAAAAGATTTTACGACTACATCAGCACTGGCCAGGGCGCCGATGCGCTGGATGCCGACGTGGCGGAACTTGAGAAAGTGAAATTCCTCGATGACCGCCGTCCGCAGAAATCGACGGATATTGCGCCTGATTCCTTTTACCAGAAATTCGGCTACGGCTTCGATCCGCTGCCGTACTGGGAAAAAGTGCGTTGTCCCGTGCTTGCGATCTGGGGCGAAGCCGACATGATGGTGCCCGCGCGCAGAAGCGCGGAGTTGATCCAGCATGGGCTTAACCGCGGTGGCAATACCGGGTACACGATCAAAATATTTCCGAAAGCGGACCACGGCATCAGCGTGCCAGGCAAGCAGCGGCTGGCCACTGGCTGGGTGGATTGGCAGTTTGCGCGCGGCTATATCGAGACGATGGTCGAGTGGATCAAAAAGCAGGATACGCGCTAGACAATGCCTGAGGTGAAAAAGCTCGTGCAGGAATCCAACAGACGTCAGCCGATGTGCTCGACTACCCCCGCAGCGTTAGTGCCGAATGGATTGCCGTTAGCGCCCAGGATGGACGTCGCTGGTTGGCCCGCCTCGACACTCCGGAAAATGTGGTCGCCGAACTGCCGCAAGCCTGCAACGAGATTGACATCTTCCCAAGCGGACAAACGGTCCATGTGTTCGCCCGCCCGGGCTGGCGCAACGCCGAGGGGCCGATGAAGTACCTCGTTTACGACTTCGCTCGCGCTGCGAAACCATACTGCGAAAAGAGTTTACCGTGGGTGCGAGTTGTTTGGGACATGGACCCTGAGACGGGGATAGCGATCATGAACGACAACAACAGGTCCTGGGGAAGGATTTGGCTCCTCGATTTGAAGACCGAGAAGCGGAAGTCGATTTCAGCAGATTGGCCTTCTCTGATCCTGCAAAACGAAGTCGCGCAGAAGTGGACCGAGCTTTCGAAGCCCTGATCGGCGGGGCGCAGCGTGGCGATTGCTTACAAGCAGCCTCTGCCGTTTACGGCTTAATAGCACCGCTTCCCGGACTTCTCCAGAGAGGGTTGGAAGACCAATTTCTTCTCTTATTGACAAGAGTTGGCGAGCTGGGGAGTCTGTGCTCGTGAAACTCCAATCGCTCGGGCGCCTGAGCGCGTCTCTTGTATTGCTCGCGTTGTCCGGCGATTTCTCGGTTCTCCATGCCCAGCCTTTCTGGCCGCAGTTCCGCGGACCCAACGGCCAGGGGGTCGCCGAATCGGCGCATCCGCCGACCACTTTCAGTCCGTCAGAAAACGCGGTTTGGTCAGCCGAAATCCCGCCGGGACATTCCTCTCCCTGCATCTGGGGCAAACGCATTTTCCTTAGTACGTTCCAAGATGGCGGCCTGCAATGTCGGGCCTATGACCGGGCAACAGGCAAGCCCCTTTGGAGCCGCGATGTTCCCGCCGGGAAAATCGAACGCACCCACGACTTCAGCAACCCGGCCGCACCCACGCCCGCCGCGGACAAGCAGCGGGTGGTCTTCTATTTCGGCTCCTTTGGCTTGGTTTGTTTCTCCCACGAGGGCAACGAACTTTGGCGCAAGGAATTACCTGCGCCGATCTCTCGAGGCGCTTATGGGAGTGCTACTTCGCCGATTCTCCTGCGCGATCTCATCGTCCAGACCCTTGATACCGATCAGGGCGGCTCGCGTTTGCTCGCCCTCAAGCTGTCGAGTGGCGCTACGGTATGGGAAACGCCCCGCCCGTACTGTTCCGCCGGTTGGTCAACTCCGGCCATTTGGACCACCGCAGGCCATTCAGCCATCGTTGTCCTGGGTTCCAAACAACTCGCGGCTTACGATGCGTCCAAAGGTGCGGAGCTTTGGTCGGTAGGCGGCTTCCCCTCGGAAACCGTCCCGAGCATTGCGATCGGCGAGGGCCTGGTCTTCGCCTGCGCCGCGGGCGTGGGCGGCAGATCAAATCCCGGCTTCGAGGGGGTCCATTGGTTGGACCTGATGCAATTGGACCAGAACAAGGATGGGAGACTGCAAAAATCCGAGGTGCCCAAGGATTACAAGTTGGTGCTCCGCCCGGAGCTGCCCGAAGGCCACCCTGGGCGACTGCTGCCATTTCCGTTGGTAGATATGTTTGATGGGATCGACAAAGACAAAAAGGGTGAGATCACCGAGGAGGAGTGGAATTCGGCAATGGCGAGCTTCAGCAGCCTGGACACTCCAATCGTGATGGCCCTTCACCCGGAAGGAGCCCGGACCAATGAAGAAGAGCGCATTGCCTGGAAACACTCCCGTGGGATTCCGGAGGTCCCTTCTCCCCTTTACTATGACCGCAAGCTCTTTATCGTCCGCGACGGCGGGCTGCTCCAGTGCCTCGAAGCGGCTTCCGGAGCGGTTTTGTACCAGGAGCGCCTCGGTGTGGGAGGGGGCTACACGGCTTCTCCGATCGCTGCCGATGGCCGTGTTTATCTGCCGTCACATTCGGGCACCATTGTCGTGGTGGATGCGCGCGCCAAAGAGTTGAAGGTGCTGGCTCGAAATGTCATCGGCGAGAAAATCACCGCCACACCTGCCCTGGTTGAAAACCTCTTGTACGTCCGGACCGACCGGCACCTCTTTGCTTTCGGACGGAAGTAGGCGTCAAATACCCGCGCAGCGTCAATGAATCGGCGGGGTGCGAAAAGCAATTTCTTACTTGCTTCGCCCTCATGAAACGGCGTGTGCATTTTTTGTGGCCCGTAACCGGTCAGTGACGGCGGACGGAGCGCGGACTTTCCAGTCCGCAGGAAGCTCCTCTCGCACAACCGGGCTGCGAATTGGCCGCAGGTCGGGGTTCGAACGATGCTGCGGACTGGAAAGTCCGCGCTCCGCGATTTGCGCCCGCCTTCACTGACCGGATACTGTGGCCCCGATTTTGTGCCTTGCTTATTGAGTCAGAACGGATGCGGAAACGAACGCGCCTCAAGAATTAGCAGTCCGTACATTGCCGAAAACCCCTTTCGGGAGTAACTTCCGGCCATGACAGCAGCCAAAGTGATAGACGAGATCAAGCAATTGCCGCCAGTCGAACAAGCGGAGGTCATTCAATTTGCGTTTGAGTTGGCTCGGCGACGCCAGCTCAGCGCCGAGGAATTAGGGGAATTGGCCGACAGGTTAGCCGAATCTAACGACCCTGCGGAAATTGTTCGGATAAAGTCGGCCATGAAACGCGGATTTTACGGCGAGTAAGCCATGCCGAAAATTCTTCGGCGAAACCTGCCTCCGGCGCTGTATGATCATCTGCTTGAGCGGGTTCAGCAAAGGAAAATCTCCGGGAAACAGCTTACTTTAATGGTTGCCTGGCTTGATTCCAAACCCGATGTGCCAAACGGAAAATGGTTCAAGACATTTCCGGCCATGATAGTCTGCGGAGAAGGTGAACTGGTAAAAACTTTTCTTGTGCCTGGACAAATTCCCATTGGGGAGGAAGTCCATTAGCCCGTTTCGAGCCCAAGAGATGACGGCACCCGCCCAGGAGATGCTGACAGATTGATGAGCGCCGCCCTGGCCGCCAACGGAGCCAGGGGAGCTTGGCCGGTTGGCCCCATGAGATAAGCTGCGACAATCATAGGCAGCATTCGCTCTTATAACCTACTGTGCCGGGACCGGCATCCCAACATCCGTGCACAGTCTATTTGCCGCTTCTGGATTTACCCATCGTATGAGCGCCACGAAATTGATAAGCGTTGGACTGTCCGGTTTTGCTTTGAAGATGTTCCGCAGGCTGTTCACTACTTTGTGGTATGTTGCCGCATACTTCTCATGGGTTAGCCTGGTTGCATAGGTCTCCATCACGGTCCGGGCAATAGCATCAGTTTTTCCATCCGGTAGATACGGTAGCTGACAAAGAACTCGGATTAGCGATATTACCTCCGCTTCGATGAGAGTCATCCAGCTCTGTTTGATCTCATCCGCATCATAGTTTGCGTGCAACCGGTCGCGGATGGCGGCGGCGATTTCAGTGGGTTCGCTTCGCCGCGCGATGAGGTCCTTGACCTTTGCCCAGGCCATTTGCCTCTCAACCTCCAAGGGAACACTCTCCCGGGCTTTGATTTCTTCAGCAAGGCCCTTTAGCCCCAGTTCGGCGCCGAGAGCTCTGCCCAAAGCCTGGGCTTCCTCCTTACGCAATCTGTCGGAACACGTAATGGACATCACCACCAGCCGCTGCATTTCGGGTTTGATCAGGCGTAACACAGCCGCCAGGCTTTGCGCCGGTGGCGCCTGTTGAAGGCGCGCGGGTAAAAGATGTCTGACGAACTCCGTTATCACCTGGTCCAGGTCGGACACTTTCTCAGCCCGTAATGTGAGCACATACCTGAGGGTTTTGCCTGCGTCGCCGCCTTTGCCCACGTTGTTCAGGATCATCAGCCGTTGATCCGGGTTAACGACAAAGGCCAGCAATGATTCCGCCTGCACGATCAACTTTTCATCCAGGTTGTCCTGGGGTCCGGTAACCACCAACTGCTCGATCAGAGCCGGTAACCGCTGGGCAAAAACAACCTCAGGCGCTTCGGTGGCTTGATTCTGACAAAACTGCAGCAGCTCGATTAGGAACGACAGCTTGGCAAAGGCGTTCCTTTGCGCCCGGGCCTCTTCGGTTGGGGCCTTGCTGCGCTGAATTCTCTGGTACAACGCCAGCAGTTCCTGTCGTTTCTGCGGCAGCAAGGCGGCGTGTTGTTGGAATAATGCTTCGAAATCGTTCTTAAACCCCAGCACGATCTCCTCCGGCTTCGGATGTGGATTGAGCTTTGGGTCGGTGGTCATATCGTTGAAAAAGATCACAGCTTCCTCGCCAAATTCTCTGACAATCCGTTCTCGGGGCACTTGGCCCTTAACAAAACAACGATTGGCCCGCGCCATCGCCGGTGACAAAAACAACTCCGGTTGCGCGATCAGAGACTGTAGCATCTGGCTTTCTAAGGGTGTATCCAACTGAATCAATTCCTCAATGGCCGGCTTCAAGGCGGCAACCACGTCCCGTTTGGTTTGGTCCAACGTTTTCAGCACCGCTGGCTGCGGTAAAATTGAGCCGGGTGTGCCCTTGACCAGCGCAGCCAGAAACTGGCTTACCTCGGCGTTATGTTCGACCAGTTTGGAAACTATCACCCCCACGTCATTGATCGGCAGCTTGCTGACCAGGGCGGTAAGCAGCATTACCAGTTCGCCATGCGATCTTTGCCGGTGATCAATCACCTTTTCTAATTGGGACCGAAGGGCTTTGTTCTCTTGCTCCAAGGCGCATTTTTCAGCCTCGAGTTGCTCCACCCTCAAGCTCAGTTCATACCATCCCTGCTGGATTTCTTCCAGGGAAGCGGCTGGGGTTGCCACACTCTCGTTAGCTGTCATGGATATAATCTTGCTCATCGCCAAGATCTTTTCCACCCCTTTTCTGCGGCAAGGCCCGGGGTCAGCCCGCTCCCCGACGCGGCCTGTGGTCGTATGGTCTAGCCCACTTATGAGCCGGTGCCAACCAATTGGCGTGCTTCCTGCTGCATGATGGCGACGAACTTGTTCACCCTCACCTGGCCGGCATAACCTTGGGGGTCCAGGGCCGATTCGAGAAGTAGCCGACGACGCGAGGAGGGACGTTTTGCAGCCTTTTGCGCGATTCTTGAATTCACCCTGTTGGTGGCCAGAGCGGACCGATATTCGCCACTTGCACCACTGCCGGGGTGAGCGTTTGGAGGCACACCCCGGATTCCAGCACATTTCTAGGTTTTCTGTGTTCAAGGCTCTTGACATTGGGGCATCCGCTGAGGTAGTTTTACAAATAATCTCAGCACCGCATTGCCTTGTTCCGGGGCTGACAACTGACAAATTTGACCTGGCGCGACACCAAAAGAGTGTATGAATGCTAACATCAAGCTGGTTTCCCAAAGACAGCCTCCGAGAAGAAAGTCCAACAATCGCTTCGTCGGCTTTACTTTAATTGAGCTCCTGGTCGTGATCGCCATCATCGCGATTCTGGCCTCCATGCTCCTGCCGGTATTGAACAGGGCCAAAACCAAGGCCAAAACGATCCATTGCATGAACAACTTCAACCAACTTCAGAAGGCGTGCTTCATGTACCAGTCAGATTACGCCGATTACTTCCCGCCCAATCCTGATCAAAGCTTTCCCGACAACCCAGGCTATAATTGGGTCGCCGGCAACGTCTCCGGCTGGATGCCAAATGTAACCTCGGGCGGCAATCCCAATGCCGGAAGAGACGACTTTTTACGCGACCCAAAGTGGTCGCTGCTCGCCCCTTATATAGGAAGTAGCATTGGGCTTTTCAAATGCCCGGCTGACCCGCGCGTCTGCCGCTACACGGGTCCGGACGTCAACAAGACGGGCCAGAATGTTGCGGTCGTCCGCAGCATTTCGATGAACCAGGGGGTGGGCACGAAGGGCGCGGGATTCGGGGGCGTTGGGGGCGGAAACAGTGCGGTTAACGGCCCCTGGCTGGACGGCAGCCACGGTCACACGGCAAACCACCCGTATCTCACCTTCGGAAAGTCGAGCAGTTTCTCTAGCGTCGGCCCTTCGGAGATTTGGGTTTTTGTGGATGACGATCCGTGGACAATCAACGATGCCGCAATGGCGGTCATCGCCGCAAGGCCGGAATTCGTGGATTATCCCAGCCCGATGCATGCCAATGCCGTTGGTTTGTCATTCGCCGACGGCCATTCCGAGATTCACAGGTGGAAAAGCAGTTTGTTTGTTCACAGTGGCGTGCCTGCCAGGACCACTGCCAGGCCTGGTTTGGAGTATAACGATTGGTTCTGGTGGGCGTCGCACGCGACTCGCAGCACCAGGACGGCCACGGTTCCTTGATCAATCGAAGGAGATCAACTGAAGGGGACAAGCCCGATACTTTTTGTTCTGACGGCCGCTTTGCTGGCCTTTAGCGGGACCGGCTGCAAAGGGAAAGCGTCCCAGCGGCCTCAGACGGTGGAGGAGGGGGTCGAGCAACTGCGCGCGGCCCTGCTCAACGCCAGCCCGGAGGTGCAGAGCAATCTCTACAATGGGGTGGCCTACAACATCCGCTATGGCAACTATGAGAACGCCTTGATGTCCTTGGATCGGATCGCCAACGGCCCCAGCCTCAACGACCGGCAGAAGAAGCTCGTCAACGATGTCATCGAGTTGCTCAAATCCAAGATCCAAAGCCAGGACAATGCCCCCAAACCAGCCCCATGAACAGCCAGTCTGAGCGTCCTTCCATTTTGGTTAGGTCTTTCCTTGGGAGGGCGATACGGCCTGAGCTAAGCTCTTACTTTTGAGTAGATCAAGCAAGTCATCAGCAAGGCGGAGCCTTCCCGGTAAGCCCGCTGCAACGCCCTGACGCTTCGACGCCAACTCATCCTTCCGGCATTCGCGTAATACTAGAATACTGATAGCATTGCGCCAATACGCCACGCCATAACTCACTTCACCGCGCCGAAGGCTCTGCGAAGGCGGGTGCTCTACGCCAGAATTTTTTCCACTACTTTGCCGGCCACGTCCGTTAGCCGGTAGTCGCGGCCTTCAAAGCGGTAAATCAATTTCGTGTGCTCGATGCCCAGGCAGTGGAGCAGCGTCGCATGAAAATCGTGAACGTGGACCGGTTCCTCCAAAATGTTATAGGCGAAATCATCGGTTTTGCCGAGGGTAATGCCGCCCTTGATGCCGCCGCCTGCCATCCAGATGCTGAAGCAGCGCGGATGATGGTCGCGGCCGAAACTGGTCTTGGTGATCTCGCCCTGACTGTAAGATGTGCGCCCGAACTCCCCGCCCCAAATGACCAGCGTGTCTTGCAAAAGCCCGCGTTGCTTCAAGTCCAGGATTAGCGCGGCGGAGGCTTGGTCAGTCAGCTTGGCTTGTTTTTTGATTTCCTCGGGCAAGTTGCTGTGATGGTCCCAGTCGCGATGAACGAGCTGGATGAACCGCACGTTGCGTTCGGCCAAACGGCGGGCGAGCAGGCAGTTATTAGCGAAGGACGGCTTGCCGGGCTCGGCGCCGTAGCTTTCGAGAATCTCTTTCGGCTCCTTTGAGATGTCCATCAGCTCAGGCACACTGGTCTGCATGCGATAGGCCATCTCGTAGGCCTCGATGCGGGTAGCCACTTCCGGGTCGCCGAACTGCCCAAGCTCCAGGCGATTGAGCTGCTGCACGCCGTCAAGCAACTGCCTCCTGGTTTGCGGGCTAATCCCGCCGGGATTTGACACGTACAAAACCGGATCTCCCGAACCCCGGAACTGCACGCCCTGGTGATTGCCAGGTAAAAAGCCGCTGCCCCAGTAGCGCGTTTGCAGGGGCTGGCCTCCGCTGCCGGAGAGCAAGACAATGTACGCTGGAAGGTTTTGGTTCTCGCTGCCCAGGCCATAGGACGCCCACGCCCCCATCGTGGGCCGGCCCGGCTGCTGGTTGCCCGTTGCAAAGAATGTCACGGCAGGATCATGGTTGATGGGTTCGGTGTACATCGAGCGGATCAGAGCGATGTCGTCCACGATCTGACTCGTGTGTGGGAGCAGTTCGGAGAGCTCCATGCCGCATTGGCCGGCTTTATTGAACTCGAAGGGCGAGCCCACACACAACAATTGTTTCTGCCCGCTGGTCATGCCGGTGATGCGCTGGCCCATCCGCACCGACTCAGGCAGTTCGGTGTTGGTCAGTTCCTTGAGCCTCGGCTTGTAGTCGAACAGATCAATGTGCGATGGCGCGCCGGACATGAACAGATAAATGACTCGCTTTGCTTTCGGCGCGAAATCCAGCGAGCGAAGCGCGCCATG
>WNGL01009107.1_pt1 | contig 19829 bp, 20 predicted proteins | sample 5400591 | NCBI WGS metagenome assembly WNGL01 (sample SAMN13153377, study PRJNA577476) | soil metagenome | isolation source: 80 cm soil or saprolite under Garry oak tree replicate 1 | place: USA:California | collected 2016-06-15 | reverse complement strand
AGCCGCTCGGAGACGTGCGACATCATCAAGCACAATTTCACGCTTGTGCAAACGGCCGACCGATGCCGCCTCATGGTCCACAAACGATTGGACGCCCAAGCTGATGCGGTTCACTCCGCAGCCAGCCAGAGCATCAACCATCGCCCCAGAAAGGGTGCCTGGCGCGCATTCCACTGTCATCTCGGTTCCTGGCAGGATTGTGAAATTTTGCGAGACAGTGACAAAAAGGCGCTCTAATTGGGTTATTTCTAGGATAGTGGGAGTACCGCCGCCGAGATAGATAGAGTCAACCGAGCGCTCGAACAGACCACCCATCTGTTCGGCGGTTTCGCTGGCGTGTTCGATTTCCTCGCAAATTCGGGCAATGTAGCGGTCGAAAACGACACGCGAAAACACGTCAGACGCGAAGTTACAAAACGTACACTTGGTCCGGCAGAACGGGACGGAAATGTACAATCCGAGCGGCATCTGTATGATTATGCACTGCGAGGACGGCACTTCGCATCTCGCATTTAGCGCTTTAGCATCTGGCCAGAATCCTCGTGTGTTAAGTACAAGCGGTAATTGCTGTCGGCTTGCACGAAAAGGAGAATCTCTTCATTGATGCTTCCTCGCGTCGTCATCACAGGCATGGGCGTTGTAAGCCCCAACGGAACTGGTAAGGAAGCTTTCTGCCGCGCGGTACTTGCAGGTAAGTCAGGCGTCAAGCGAATCTCACGATTTGATTCCTCTCACCTCCTCGTGCATATCGCCGGCGAGATCCCCGAATTCGACGAACTCGCTTGGGTGGACGCCCGGGAACGCAAGCACGTTTCGCGAGTGGTGCCCCTCTGCTTGGCTGCAACAACGGAGGCTGTCGCTGACTCCGGTCTGGACATGGCTGCGATGTCCGTCGAAGAAAAACGACAGATAGGAATTATTCTCGGCACCGGCGGCGGGGCGCAGGAATTTTCCGAACAGCAGTACCGCTTGTGGCATAGCGGAAAGGAAAAACAAGTCAGCTTGTTCTGCATTCCAAGCGGGACGATGGGCACGATTCCCAGCGAAATCAGCATGCGGTTTGGCTTCCGCGGTTACAGTCACGTTGTGACTGCAGGATGCACGTCGTCAACGGACGCGCTCGGATATGCCTATCAGCACATTCAGGCTGGCGTGCAACCGATGTTTTTGGCGGGCGGCGTGGATTCGCCAATCACCGAGGGGATTGTCAAGGGTTACACCATGATTCGTGCCCTGACGCAATCCTGGAACGATGCGCCAGAACGCGCATCACGGCCATTCTCCGCCGATCGCGATGGCTTTGTGCTTGCCGAAGGCTCGTGGATGTTCGTTCTTGAAGACTATGACCACGCTAAAGCGCGGGGTGCGAAAATCTACGCCGAGATCACTGGCTACGGCGCGACCTGCGAGGCCTATCATCGCGTGCGGATGAGTGATTCGCCGGAAGAGCCCGCGCGCGCGATTACGCTGGCGCTCGATGAGGCCAAACTTGCACCTGAAGACATCCAGTACGTAAGCCTGCATGGGACGTCAACTGAGATGAACGACCGCGTGGAAACTCGCGCATTGAAGCTGGCGCTGGGCGATCACTCCTACAAAATCCCCATGACCGCGCTGAAATCGCAGATCGGACATGCCCAGGGGGCGTGTGGCGCTGCGAGCGTGGCCTCCACTCTGATTGCCATGGAGCACGGGCTAGTCCCCCCAACCATCAATCTCGATTCTCCGGATCCCGATTGTGATCTCGATTATGTGCCGGACGTTGGACGGAGGGCGCAGATTGAGCACGCGGTGTGCAACTGCGTGGGATTCGGCTCGAAAAACTCGGCACTGGTGCTGAAGAAAACCGCCTGATCAATCCGGTCTTACCCACCTTCTCGTCCCTAAATCAGCTCTGGCTCCATTAAGATCTTTGTGATTAAATTCCCGGCATGCGTATGCTACTTCTTCTCCTGATCACACCTACTTTTGCGTTCTCACAAGGGCTAGTTCAACCGACATATTTGGTGCGAGCCGAAACAGCAACTTTCGATCCACACTATGGCTGGACACACTTTTGTGTTCTCGTCTATCCAGACGGCAAATACCACCTGGAGCGCGAGAAGGTTGATACGGACAACAAGAAAAAGTCCAAGGTCTACCTTGGACAACTGCCGGATTCCAGTATTAGGGAGCTGCGGGCCGCAACCGACGACCCGGATTTTCAGGTCATCACAACTCCCTGGAAGCATGGTGGCTTACTCCGAGATCCCGACGTGATCAGGGCATGGGTTCCCCGCGAACAGCAGTTACAGTACATCAGCTTTGAGACTTCCAAGCAGCGTCATCCTTACGAAAAGATCTTGAAACCATTGGTCAACTGGATGAAAGAGGTGGAAAAACAGAAGGGTTCCGCTCTGGAGTCAGAGACCGCGAACGACTGCGCTGCCCCACTAGTTTTCTATCGGCACTCTGTTCCTGATCCCTCTCAGGCTGAGTCGAAGACCCCCGAGAAGAAATGAGCAGAGACGAGCCTGGCTCTAGTGACGCCCGAACCACGTTCTGAGAAAGCTACGCGGCTATACGATTCTGCCAACTAGATCGTAATCATGGGTTTCGGTGATCTGGCAACGGTAGAACTCGCCCGGAACCGGCGCCAGGCCTTCGGGAAGATCGGCGATATAGAGCTTGCCGTCAATTTCGGGAGCGTGCATCGCCGTACGCCCTTCGAGCAGCAGATCGCTTTCTTCGGACACACCTTCGAGAAGTACATCGAATTCTTTCCCCCGCAAAGCTTTCTTCTTGCGCTTACTGATGCCCTTTTGGATTTGCATCAGATGCTTGCGGCGCCGTTCGATTTCGCGCGGCGAAAGCTTTTGATCGAGGGCATAAGCTGTCGCGCCATCCTGATCTGAGTAGGCGAAACTGCCCATCCAGTCGAATTCCGCCTCGCGGACGAACTCGCACAACTCCGCGAATTCTTTTTCTGTTTCACCGGGGAATCCCACGATGAATGAAGTACGCAGGGTCACGCCAGGAATCGTGCGCCGCATTTTTTCTATGGTGCGCAGGAAAATCTCCGCGCTGCCGCCGCGCTTCATGCGCTTCAATGTTGCCGCGGATGCATGCTGCAAGGGTACATCCATGTACGAACAAATCTTCTCGTGAGCGGCGATGGTGTCAAGCAGGCGGCCGGTAATCTTGTTGGGATAGGCATACAAAAACCGCACCCAGCGCAGTTCTTCAATACTTGCCAGTTTTTCCAGCAGCAGCGCCAAACCATCCTTCAACCCAAAATCTTCTCCATAACAGGTCGTGTCCTGGCCGATGAGCGTAATCTCGTGCACACCGGAGCGCGCCAGGCGCTCGGCCTCCGCAACAACCGATTCAAAACGCCGCGAGCGAAACTTCCCGCGTAGTTGCGGGATGATGCAGAAGCTACAAGGGTGATCGCAGCCTTCGGCAATTTTGATATAAGCCGTCGAGCGTGGGGTGGCAAGGACCCGTGGCGTGGCTTCGTTGTACAAATAATTTGGCAGATCGGAAATAGCGCCATCCCACGATTCGCGCGAGAACCGGCCGTTCGCTGCTCGAGCCTCTCCTTCGGCCCGCGAAGTAAGAATGCGGAATGGTGAGTCGCGGGGCTGATGCGGCGTAATCCCGGCAGCGGCAAGAATATTTTCCAACTCGCCTGTGCCTACTACCGCGTCCACTTCCGGAATATTTTTGCGGATCTCATCACGAAAGCGTTCCACCAAACATCCCGCAACAACCAGCTTGCGCGCCTTGCCAGATTTGTGCCGAGCCATCTCCAGGATCGTATTGACCGATTCCTGCTGCGCACTTTCGATGAATGAACAGGTATTCACGACGATGACGTCGGCGTCTTCCGCGCGCGGGACAAGCTCGGCGCCAGCCTGTGCCAACATGCCCATCATGACCTCGCTATCAACCAGGTTCTTGGGACACCCCAGGCTCACGAATCCCACTCTAGGGCCGGTCGGCGATTGCGATTCAGGTTTCTCGGTGTTTACGGCAAGGGACTGGTTAGGCATGCAATCCATTGATTTTACCATTCAGACGCCGCTGGTCCGGTTCACGTGGGGACAGCCGAGCCCCGCGGTCCCACGTTTCCATCAGTCAGAGACCATTACCTCGGGCATCTTTGCATTAGGAAGCCCGACCGATAGAGTCCAGTCATGAGCTCCACCGGAACCGGCAAGCAATTCGTCTGTATGCAATGCGAAATGAGCGAAGCGAAATGCTTTTGCGAGAAGTACTGCTGTTCCTGCCAGAGCCAGTTAGACGTTCGCCTTTGCCAGGATGGTCTTTACTATTGCCCGCCTTGCCGCGAAGCCTGCGACTACAAGGTCGCTGACTAAAGCTTTAGCTGCAAAAAGCCTTTAACCGCAAAGGTCGCAAAGGCAGAGATCGCAAAGAAAACCTCACGTCGTTGGAAAAAAACCGCAATCCAAGCCTCTCTTTGCGACCTTCGTGCTCCTTTGCGTACTTTGTACTTTGCGGTTAAAAGCTTTCCATCAAATTACCACGGTCTCCTGATATTCACCGAACACTCCACGCATGGCATCTGAAATTTCGCCCACGGTGGCGAAAGCTTCGACAGCAGCCAGAATTCTCGGCATAAGGTTCTCACCAGTACGAGCCGCGTTCCGTACTGCGTCAATCGCGGTCATCCAAGCCCCCGAGTCCCGCCTGGCTCGCAGCGCGCGGACCCGCTCGATCTGTTTGCGCTCCAGTGACTCATCAATTTGCTGGATGGGGACCTGTTTTTCGCTCTCCTGAGCGAACCGGTTCACACCCACAACTGTCGCCTCGCCATGCTCTACGGCTCTCTGATATTCGTATGCAGCATTCTGAATTTCCTGCTGCACAAATCCGCGCTCTATGGCTTTCAACATGCCACCCAGCGCATCGATCTTTTCCAAGTAGCCATTCGCGTGTTTCTCAATTTCGTTGGTAAGCGATTCAATGAAATACGACCCCGCGAGCGGATCGACCGTGTTCGCTACCCCAGACTCGTAGGCGACGATCTGCTGAGTACGCAACGCTATCCGCGCCGCCTGCTCTGTCGGTAACGACAATGCTTCGTCGAAAGAATTTGTGTGCAACGATTGCGTTCCGCCCAGCACCGCTGCCATTGCCTGAATCGCGGTGCGGACAGTGTTGTTCGCCGGTTGCTGTGCGGTAAGGGTTGAGCCGGCAGTCTGAGCATGGAACCGCAGCATCCATGAACGTGGGTTCTTCGCGCCAAACTTCTCTCGCATGATGTGCGCCCACATGCGCCGCGCCGCTCGAAATTTCGCTACCTCCTCCAAGAAGTTGCTGTGCGAGTTAAAGAAAAACGAAAGTCGCGGAGCAAATATATCCACCTCCAGTCCGGCATCAATCGCGGCTTGAACATAGGCGCTGCCGTTGGCTAGGGTGAACGCCACTTCTTGTACCGCCGTGGCGCCTGCCTCGCGCATGTGGTAACCGGAAATCGAAATCGCGTTCCACTCCGGCACGTTCTCATTCGCCCAGGCGAACAGATCAGTGACGATTCGCATGGCACGTTCAACCGGGTAAATGTAAGTTCCGCGTGCAATGTATTCCTTCAGAATGTCGTTCTGCACAGTGCCAGAAAGCTTGCGTAGATCGGCTCCCTTCCGGCGCGCCACTGCCACGTACAACGCCAATAAGATTGAAGCCGTGGCATTGATGGTCATCGACGTTGAAACCCTGGTCAGATCGATTCCCTCGAAGAGCCGGTCCATATCCTCGATGGAATCGATCGCCACTCCAACCTTCCCGACTTCAGCAGCCGCCAGCGGATGATCGGAATCCAGGCCAATCTGGGTTGGAAGATCGAAAGCGACCGACAGTCCGGTAGTTCCGTGGGCGAGCAGATATTTGTAGCGCTTGTTCGATTCTTCGGCGTCCCCCATGCCCGCGTACTGGCGCATGGTCCACAAGCGCCCGCGATACATGGTTGGTTGGACGCCGCGCGTGTAGGGAAAATCGCCCGGATAACCCACTTGCTGGTCGTAGTCCCAGCTCTCCAGGTCAGATGGCGTGTAGAGTTGGCGAACCGGAATGCGCGACGAGGTCTCCGGATCAGCCGCCAGATCGCGCCCCTTAGGTTTGTTAGCCATTTATTTCTTGGCTCGTGCTCTCCAGAATGAGCTTGTGCCAAACCACGCAAACAACAGGCTAAAACCCGCCGCCGCCGCCACCTTCCCAGAAGTTGCATGGCCCGCCCGGTACGCGGCATACTCCTTTACCAGTGCAACGACCCCGATTGCAGCAAAAGCCAGAAAGACAAATCCTGTCACTTCCAGCCACAGTTGGTGTAGCACTTTGCCAAAGTGACCCAAACTGGTGCGAGCGCCAGTCAGCAGCGCACCGTAGGTCCGGCTGCGCTTCATCTGCTTTCCTGCAACCCGGGCGGCCAAACCCAGTTTTCGGGCGGTAGAAACGTATCCCATTCCTCTCGATTTTACCAATCCCAAGGTTTAGAATACTGTGAAATCAGGTTGTAGGCTGCTACCTCGGGCCTGCGACGGCATCTAAAGATTGAGCTTCGATTCGGGCGGACCGGGGGATTCGTGGATCAGCAACTGAAGCACCTGATGAAGGAACTTGGCGAGGCAATTAATGAGTCCCTGGCGGATTCTGAGCAGATTGCCGATGTCGTATCGCGGATCAAGGATGGTGGTTACGACATTTTCCTGGTGCTCGAAGCTACGATTGGTGTAAGCCGCCCTGGCGAGAAAACAAGCGATAAGACCTCTATGGTCACTACTCTGACCAGCAATCCTGATCTCAAGGTCAGTGAGCAGGATATTAAATTCCTCAAATCCCTCCGCATCAAAGTCGAAGACGACGCGGCCTAGCGTCTCCCGATAGGCCATAACCTATTCTGATTTCCCTTCGTGTGCCTGTTTCGCGAAATTACCACTCACAATCACAGGACGTTTCAGGGCAACGACTCCGGGTTGCGGCAGAATCCAATTTCTGCCATTTACCGGATGTCATGACGGAATCCAAGCTTAGGACGATTGAGCAGGTCTCCACGATATGGAACCTGGGAGGCTTGACGCCTCGCCAACTCGCGAAGAGGATCGTGTCTGGAATCAACGATGACAACCTGCTGGGTCGCGCGTCGGAGCTGGCGTATAACTTTATTCTTGCGTTGTTTCCACTGCTGCTGTTCCTGCTGGCTCTTTTGGGAATGTTCGCCTCCCGCGCCACAGTGCTAAGAACCAATTTGCTGACCTATCTTTCCCAAGTCCTTCCACCAGGTGCGTTTCAGGTCATCACCCACACATTGGACGAGGTCATGCGCAGTGCAAGCAACGGCAAACTCACGTTTGGCATTGTGTTGACGCTGTGGTTTGCTTCCGGTGGGATGATTTCAATGATCTCCGTACTAAACGGCGCCTACGGAATCAAGGAGTCCCGCCCATGGTGGAAGGTGCGCGCCATTGCTTTCGCCCTCACCACGGCAATTTCATTGCTCATCATCATGGCGCTCTTGTCCGTGCTGGCCGGCGGCTATGCTGCGAATTGGATCGGGTCGTACTACGGACTGCGTGAGGTGACGATCATCGCCTGGAAAATTGGGCAGATACTGCTTGCAACCGCGTTTGTAACGCTTTCTTTTTCTGTTATCTATTATTTCGGACCCGATGTTGAGGAGCAGTTCTGGTACTGGATCACGCCAGGATCGGTTGTCGGAGTCCTTCTTTGGATCGCGGCCTCCTTTGGCTTCCGCGCTTATCTGCATTTTTTCAACAACTACAGCCGGACTTACGGTTCGCTCGGAGCGGTGATGATTCTGCTAATGTGGCTTTTCGTCACCAGTTTTGCATTCCTGGTTGGTGGAGAGATCAACGCACAAATTGAACACGCTGCAGCGCTGCGCGGACATCCCGAAGCAAAGGCGCCGGGAGAAAAGAAGGCGGCCTGACGGCGGCGTTTCAGTTCATGGATTCGGGAGCGGTTTGGTCGTCTCCCAGAATGCACGTGGCCTCCGGCTCGATCAGTTCATGTCCGCGAACCGTGAGAATCTTGTTCGCAAAGAATCTGACGAACTCACGGAACGCGGTCTGATCCGGGAAAGAGGTAAGAAGGCCGTGCTCTGCGCAGCGCACATTTTGAACAGTCTTTGGCCCATCGCTGACGATTGTGACGTCCCTGCCGCATTGGTTTAGATCGCAGAACAGATTGGTTTGGAAGGTATCATCGTCCTGATTGACTTTTACTTCGATCTCGAGGTTCGTGGGCTCGACAGGCATGAAAATTGGAGTGGTTTGCATTTAGCTATTGTACTCGCGATGCCATTGCTCTTAGCACAGCAAGCCTCCGGCTAAGCTGCCTTTTCATCTGTGTTAGTGCCCGGACTGCCGACTAAATCTTGCCGGAGTTGCTCCATTTGTGCCGCTGCCACCTTTATTTGCTCAGCATATTCGTGACCCTGTCGAGGCAAAAATCCCCCGTAGTTCTGAAGCAACAGGTCGGCGTTGGCTTCGATGGCGGAGGTCTTAGAGCGGGCTTGATTAGTGAGGGCAGACGTTAGTTTTTCTAGCTGCGAATCGCGCACGGCTAGCGCTTGCCTGCTTTCCGCAGCTTCCCGTTCAAGTGCTTTTGCGTGATAGCGGACCAACGCAACCAGACCTGCTGTCAGGACGAGCAACCCTAAATTAGCAAAAATCGTTTCCGCAAAGGCCTTTTTTAAGCCAGCATTCCTCTCATTATCCAATCTAGCGAAGCTGCTGCTCTCAGCCAACGACAACGAAGACAAAAGCCCGCGAGCTCTGTCCATGTACTCCGTACCTTCATTCGAATCCACCACCTTGAACGCGCGGCGACGATACCCCTGTTGGCGCAAATTAATGCTGCGCTCCATCTCCGTTTGCTTTGAGCTAGCCAAAGATTCGAGCTCCGACTCCTGTGACCGTTCGCGCTCCGCCCGATTCGCTAACCCTGAGCGAAGGCCGGCAAAATCGGTCGCGATCCTATTCTTCGCGTCAGTGTAGGGCTGCAGGTACGAATCGTTCGCGGTCAGCAGGTATCCGCGCTGGCCTGTTTCCATATCGGTCAAATCCCTCAGAACGCTGGAGATGTCCGTCTGGATCATGGAGCTTTGCAGTGTGCGCGCCGCAATTTTCTGCATCTGTCTCAGATGGTTGATCGCAAGGTACGCATTCAATGCCATGAAGGCGAGTAGCGCAGGAGCCCCTATTTGCAGCACAGTTTTTCGAATCGTCTTAATAATCGTGCCATCCTTCCGTGGAGTCATTTTGAGATTCATCGTGAAGATTCTCCTATGCGCCACAGCCATTCACGAGCGCTCAGAATCTTACACTTAGTTCTGAGCTGGCACTTGGTGAAAATCAATTATCGGCCCGTATGGACACGCCCAATACTTGCCCTCAGCGCAAGACGACAACAGCATCGCTCCTCGCGAGCCGGAACACCTTAAAGGCGTTAAACCATTTCCGGATTACGATCTGGTCAATTTTGACCACTCTTCCTTGCCCAACAAGCTGATACTAAAGGTGGAAGATTGCTGTCCGCGCCAGAATATTTGCGCACAGCGGGCGAAAATGCACCGTCATTGCCCGCCTTGATTCACCGCTGACGAGGATTCAACGCTGACAAGCGAGTACTCGTTCTCGAAAACCAACTTTATCCGGGCTAACTCAACGGCATTCCAGGAACAATTGATGTCAGTCATAGAAACAGGACCCTCGACCGGAATCCTCGAATTCGTTAAGAAGCACCCTATGGTCTCCCATGAAGTGCCTGCGGCACCGGTTCGGCCGCATTCGGGCGCAGGGTTGCCGAGCCGTATCGCCGTGGTTGGCAACTATCTTCCCCGGCAATGCGGGATCGCCACCTTTACCACTGACCTGTGCGAAGCAATTTCTACAGAGTATGGATCGGCACGATTGTTTGCGGTGCCGGTCAATGATACGGAATTGGGCTATGCGTACCCTGCGCGGGTGAGACTCGCCCTTCAGCAGGACGATCTGTCATCTTACGAGCAAGCCGCTGACTTCCTAAATTTCACTAATTTCGATTTGGTATGCCTGCAGCACGAGTACGGAATCTTCGGGGGACCGGCTGGTAGTCACATTTTGAGTCTGCTCCGTCGGCTCAAGATGCCGGTCATAACTACCCTCCATACCGTTCTTCGCGAACCGAATCCCGATCAACGCCTGGTGATGGAAGAAATCGCTGCGATATCGGACCGTCTCATTGTCATGAGTCAGCTCTCATCCCAGTTTCTGCAAGAAATCTTCAAAGTGCCAGGCAGCAAGATTGACATGGTTCCCCATGGCGTTCCCGATTTGCCATTCCTCGATCCCAATTTCTATAAGGACCGTTTTGGCGTGGAAGGAAAAGCGGTGCTACTTACGTTCGGCCTGCTCTCGCCCAACAAGGGAATCGAAAACGTGATTCAAGCCTTGCCGCAGATATTGGCGAAACACAAGAACGTGGTTTACATAGTCGCTGGCGCGACTCACCCGCATATTCTTCGCCGCGAGGGTGACCGGTATCGAGCTTACTTGCAGGCTTTGGCGAAGGAAATGGGAGTGGAGTCGAACGTGATCTTCCATAACCGTTTCGTCAGCCCCGAGGAAATGGTTGCATTTATCGGCGCTGCCGACATCTATATCACTCCTTACCGCCATGAGGAGCAAGTTGTTTCGGGGACGCTGGCTTATGCGCTAGGTGCGGGCAAGGCGATCATCTCGACTCCCTACTGGCATGCAATCGAGTTACTGGACGATCGCCGAGGTGCGCTTGTTCCTTTTCAAGACCCGGACGCGATTGCGCGAAAGGCCGTCGAACTGTTGGATACTCCCGCCATACGGCACGCTATGCGCAAACGTGCATACGTATATGCACGGGAGATGGTCTGGAAAAGTGTAGCGCAGGGATACATGGCAAGTTTTGAGCAAGCTCGCGCTGACCGCGCCCGGCAGCCGCGCGCGATGTTCGCAGATGGCTCGCCGGAAAAATGCCTTGACCAGTTGCCAGCGCTAAACCTGGACCACCTGCATCGGTTGACTGACCAGACCGGCATGCTCCAGCACGCAACCTTTACTGTTCCCAATTACGGCGAGGGATACGCCACCGACGATAACGCCCGCGCCCTCCGTCTAGCCGTTCTCATCGAGCAACTTGCAGGACCCGAGTCGGCGGGAATTGAAAAACTTGCTTCGCGGTACCTGGCATTTCTGGGGCATGCACTCAATCCGGAAAACGGAAGGTTCAGAAATTTTCTTACTTACGAACGCAAATGGACGGAAGCCGCAGGCTCAGAAGATTGTCACTTGTTGGCTTCAGCAGTCCCCGTGCCTGGGCGTTCGCGCTACTCGGGATACAAGAGTACCTCGACTGGTTTCCAGGCGATCGGGATGCTCAACAGATGAGATCGGTACTGGCAACTCGGCTGCTCGAGCTCTACGGTTCGAACCAGTCTCCGGAGTGGAACTGGTTTGAAGATGTTCTGGCTTATTCAAACGCCAGACTGCCACAGGCGGTCTTGATTGCCGGACGTCGCACCTCGGATAGCCTGATGGTATCGGCGGCCCTCGGAGCACTGAATTGGCTGAGCGAAATCCAGCGTTCCCCGGAGAATGATCATTTTGTGCCCATCGGCTCGCAAGGCTTCTATCGCAAGGGACGCGAGAAAGCACGCTTCGACCAACAACCGCTGGAAGCTGGAGGGGCTGTGTCCGCGTGTCTCGAAGCTTATCGTGCGACCGGGGATGATCGTTGGCTCAAGGAAGCCTGGTCGGCTTTCAACTGGTTCTTGGGCAACAATGATTTGCAAATTGCCCTGTACGATCCAACCACTGGGGGTTGCCGAGACGGCCTGCACCCTGAGCGAGTGAATGAAAACCAGGGAGCAGAGTCAACTTTGGCTTTCCTGATGGCGTTGGTCGAAATGCGCTCGCTCGGAGAAATTGATGATCTGCGTTCAAGGCGTGACCTATTCATCGCCCGCAACAACAGTCTTGAGACTGCAAATGTACTGTGAAATGTCCTTGAGTGAAATCTTATGAGCGTTGCCATAACTACTCGTTACGAACCTCTTCTGCTTCGGCATCCCGCGAATCCGATCTTGAGCGCTAAGGACTGGCCGTACTCCATTAACAGTGTCTTCAACGCAGGTGCCACATTGTTGGCGGATGGATCGACCCTGCTACTGTGCCGGGTAGAGGATCGGCGTGGCATATCCCACCTCTGTGCCGCCCGCTCTCGAAATGGCGTGGATGGCTGGGAAATTGACAGTGAACCGACGTTAATGGCGAGCCCGAAAGAATATCCCGAAGAACTCTGGGGTATCGAAGATCCTCGCATCACCTTTGTGCCTGAACTGCAGCAGTACGCAGTTACCTACACCTCGTATTCGCGCGGAGGTCCCGGAGTGTCTTTGGCCTTGACCAAGGATTTTCGCAGCTTCGAGCGGTACGGCGTGATCATGCCACCGGATGATAAAGACTCCGCACTCTTGCCGCGGAGAGTCGACGGGTATTGGGCGCTCATTCATCGACCCATGACGCCACTCGGCTCGCACATGTGGATATCCTATTCTCCTGACCTGCGCCATTGGGGCCGCCATAGGTTGATATTAGAAGCGCGCCGAGGCGCCTGGTGGGACGCAAACAAGATTGGTTTGTCGCCGCCACCTATCGAGACATCCAGAGGATGGCTCGTCCTTTACCACGGAGTACGGCACACGCCGTCCGGCTGTTTGTACAGGTTAGGCCTCGCACTGTTCGAGATTGAGAATCCGGAAAAGTGTCTGCTGCGCGGCGACTCGTGGATCTTTGGGCCGGAGGCCGACTACGAGCGTCACGGTGACGTGGACGACGTTGTATTCCCCTGCGGATACACGATGGACGCCGACGGCGACGCCATCAACATTTACTACGGAGCTGCTGATTGCTCGATTGCCCTGGCCCGCAGTAGCGTTCGCACCCTACTGAATTGGCTGGATGCCAATGGAAGCAGCGAGCGAAGGCGAGATCAGAACCCATGAACCCGCTACGTTGGATGTTTCAGTTCGCCTTTTGCTGTCATCACGGTCACTTGAGTCGCGTGTTCACGATCAAGAAGCGGACGTACAAGGTATGCTTGGATTGTGGAGAAGAATTTGGATTACCAGACCCCTATCAGACGTCACAGTCCGATGTTTCTGATTACGCCCGCGCACGGCTGAAAACGATTCGACATGCTGACGTTTCCTTGACTTGATCCAAGGCATTCAGTCGTGTGTCCCCTATATTCTCTTGTATGTGAGCTATCTTGCTCAGACACGAGAGCCGGCACCTGTCATTCTTTATTCTCCTGAGTGTGTAGACGGAGCCGCGACTGCTGATTCGTGGCTCTCATTCTCAGGTCGCTGCGGACCGGCCCTATTCTAACGACGGCGAAGCGACCACATCCAGCTAATCGGCGTTCTTCATCCGTATCCGTGTGCTGCCGCGAAGTCTCCGGCGAACACGATTCGACCCAGGAAGCTCTCGAAAATAGAAGTTAGGGTAACGCCTCTAGACGGATGCGAGGCGGTAGCCCGCGAAATAGAAAGGTCGAAGATCATGAATTTAATTCAAGTGGTAGAAGTTTTGGTCGTAGTGGGTGTCCTGCTGTGGCTGGTGAATCGCTTTATTCCAATGCAGTCATCCATCAAATCAATTCTGAACGGCGTGGTAGTCATTGCCGTGGTTTTATGGCTGCTGAATGCGTTTGGACTCTTTCATTCTCTTTCCCGCGTGCGCGTTGGCTCGTGAAGGATGGCGTCGAAACCAGTCCCAACGCTGAACGCACCAACCACGATTCGACAACAGGCAACACGGCAGATGTCTGCCACAAGGAGATACTGTGAAAGCGAAATTTTTGTTAGCAGTTGGAATCACCCTCAGTCTGAGCGCATTTGCTCAAACCAATTCTCAAACAGCCATCGTCGTCGAACCCCTAAGTCCGACACCCATATTCCGAGTGAACGTAATTAGCCGCAGCGTGCAGGCAGTCAACTATAAGCATCGCGGCGGAGCCACCAAGCTGGATTTCGCTGGCACGGACCTGATGCCGCTAGCGAACGGCCAAGCCAAAGTTGAAAGCAAGAAGGGCTACATCGAAATCGAAGTGGAATTTGGCAATTTGCAAAAGCCCACGACTTTCGGCAATGAATATCTGACTTACATCCTTTGGGCAATCTCTCCCGAGGGCCGGGCAGTGAATCTCGGCGAAGTCATAGTGGGCGATAACCACCGCAGTAAGCTGGACGTCACCACCGACCTTCAGGCCTTCGCTTTGGTCGTCACCGCGGAACCTTATTATGCGGTGCGTCAGCCCAGCAATGTCGTCGTGCTCGAAAACGTGGTTCGCGAAGACACCAAAGGGACTACCGAGGCAGTAAATGCCAAGTATGAACTTCTGGAGCGCGGTGGCTACATTCCGACTGGCTATAAATTCGATCCGGTAATTCTGAACACCCAGTTGCCGTTGGAATTCTTTGAAGCGCGCAACGCCGTGCGCATCGCAGAATCCGAGGGAGCCGAACAGTATGCTAGCGACAGCTACCAGCACGCTGTCCGATTGATGAACAAGGTCGACGAATTTGCCACGGACAAGCACGTCGATAGAAAAGCGATGATCGCGGTTGCCCGCGAGGCAGTCCAGACCGCGGAAGATGCGCGCGCAATCACAGTCCAAAAGATCGATGAGGAGCGCCAGGAAAACGAACGTCAAGCTGCCGCCAACGCGCAGGCACAAACCCAAGCGCAAGCCGACGACGCCACCCGGCTGAAGGAAGAGGCGCAGTCTGACCGAGCCCGAGCCGAATTTGCTAAAGCTCAGGCTGAGTCCGACACAACGAAAGCTCAATTGGCAAAGACTCAGGCTGAATCTGATGCAGTCAATGCCCAAACCGCCAAAACCCAGGCTGAGTCCGAAACAGCAAGAGCCCAGGCCGACGCTGCCAACGCCAAGGCGGATTCCGACAAGGCCCTGGCAGCCAGCCAGGCTTCATCAGCAAATGCACTCTCCGCAGCCCAGGCTGATGCGGAACAATCCCGCTTAGCGGCACAGCAGGCCCGGTTGAGCGCGCAACAAGCGGAAACCGAAAAAGCCGCCATGCGTACGCGATTGTCTGAGCAGTTGAATACGATCCTTCGGACTCGCGACAGCGCGCGCGGGCTCATTGTCAGCATGTCCGATATATTGTTCGACACCGGAAAATATTCATTGAAGCCGGGTGCGCGAGAGAAGCTGGCGAAGGTCGCGGGTATTCTGCTCGCCTACCCTGGACTCGACATCGCGGTTGGCGGCTATACGGACAATGTGGGCGGCGATTCGATGAATCAAAAACTGTCTGAGAATCGTGCCGGCTCGGTGCGCGATTACCTCGTGCAACAAGGAGTCGCGACGAATTCGGTCACGGCCAGAGGTTTCGGCAACAGCTTGGCAGTCGCTACGAACGATAACGCCGCAGGACGACAGCAGAACCGAAGAGTTGAGCTTGTCGTATCCGGCGAAGCAATCGGAAGCCCGGCCAACACCACGACAGGAAGCCTGCAATAGCAAGTAACGGAGGCAACACCTATGAAATTAATTGGAATTGTGAGCACAGCAACTCTGTCTTTGCTTCTCGGAATAGCTGCTCCTGTGTACGCACAACAGGAGCAGCAGGACGAGAAGAAAGGCCATTCCGAACAGCAACAGAGCAGGCACGAGCAATCCAAGCCCAACCCACAGCATGCTCAACAGCAACGGCAGTCGGCCCCGAGGGAGCGGCACCCGCAACGTGCCGAGCAACAGCAACGGCAGGACCAAAGCAGGCAGCAAGAGCACGCCCAACAACAGCAGCGGTACGATCAGAGCAGGCAACAAGATCGCGCCCAACAACAGCAGCGGCAGGACCAGAACAGGCAGCAAGAGCGTGCCCAACAACGGCCGCGGTACGACCGAGATCGGCAACAGCACGCCCAGCAACAGCGAGGCAATGACAGGCCGCAACGCAGCGAGGAACGGCAGCGAGTGGAACGGAGCGCATGGCAAGAGCATCGCTCACAACGCTGGGAGTCCGATCACCGCTCCTGGCAACAACGCGGCGGCTACCGCGGTTATCGGGTTCCTGATGACCGTTACCGTGGATACTTTGGACCAGACCATGGGTTCCGAATCGGCGGCCTGCCCTTCTTGGTTGTAGGCGGATATCCCCGCTTCCAATACAACGGCTACTGGATCAGCGCCGTCGACCCCTGGCCGGAATACTGGGGCGATAACTGGTACGACGACGACGATGTCTACGTCGCCTACGTGGACAACGGCTACTACATGTACAACCGCAGGTATCCCAACTCGGGAATTGCGATCAGTATTTCGTTTTAGCGGTTACGCATGGGAACAGCCTCAGAAGAGGCTGCTCACATGGGGTTCGCTGGAATTTAGCAGGATGAAGATAAGGAGTGAAAATATGCTGGGAACCATATTGATCGTGATTTTGGTCTTAGCACTTTTTGGCGCACTACCCAGGTGGCCGCACAGCAGAAGCTGGGGCTATTATCCGACCGGAAGAGTGGGCCTGATCCTCACCATTGTTCTCGTTATCTGGGCTCTCGGGCGGATCTAACCATGGGTCACCTGGCAACAGTACCATGGGTAATATCGAAGCGTTGCCGCCTGCTTTCTGGCCGTGCGGCGGCGCTTTTTCTCATTGTCCTCGTGTGCTGTAGTGGTTTGTTCGCATATTCGGTCCTGACCCATGAGGAGATCGTGGACCTGGTGTGGGCCGACGAAATCCGCCCTCTTCTGCTCCAACGCTATTCGGGACTTACGGAAGACCAAATCAAAGAGGCACATGCCTACGCCTACGGAGGCGCTGTCATCCAGGACCTCGGCTACTATCCGTTCGGCAGCAGGGATTTCAGCAACCTGGTGCATTACGTTCGCAGCGGAGACTTTGTTCGCGAGTTGTTGCTCGAAAGCCAGGATGTCAACGAATACGCATTCGCGCTGGGCGCCCTATCGCACTACGCGTCGGACATCGCCGGTCACCCGGCAGTCAATCAAGCCGTCGCGATCGAGTATCCCAAGCTCCGGGCTAAGTACGGCAAGTCAGTGCGGTATGCGGAAAACAAGACGGCCCATTTGAAAACCGAGTTTGGGTTCGACACGGTACAGGTCGCGAAGAACCGTTACGCCTCGCAGCAGTACCACGATTTCATTGGGTTTCAAGTGTCAAAGCCGGTGCTGGAGCGGGTCTTCCCCGTCGTGTACGGAGTTGAGTTGAAAGACGTGCTCACTCACGAGGACCTGGCGGTGGGTTCGTATCGTTTCGCTATCAGCCGCCTAATCCCGCAAATGACCCAGGTCGCGCTGCAAACCCATAAAAAGGAACTGATGCGCGAGACACCGAATTTTGCAAGGCGGAAGTTCCTGTATCGTCTGTCGCGCTCCGGTTACGAAAAGGAATGGGGAAAGGACTACGTGAAGCCGGGTGTGGGAACTCGCATCTTATCAACCCTTCTGCGATACATGCCGAAAGTTGGGCCCTTCAAGGGCTTGGCGTTCAATAACCCAACTCCGCAAACCGAAGATCTGTACATCAAGAGCATCAATACCACCGTCGATCAATACCGGGCCTTCCTCGAACAGGTGCGCGCCGACACCCTGGTGCTGCCCAACTGCGATTTGGATAGTGGGCAAGCGACCAAGGCGGCGGAATACTCGCTCACCGACGACAGCTACGCAAAGTTGCTGGCCCAGTTGTCAGAACGGAAGTTCGACCGGACGTCGCCGGAGTTGCGCGATAACATTCTACAGTTTTATTCCGACCTCTCAGCACCGATCGCGATGAAGAACGACCCGGTTCGTTGGCAAGGCGTGTTGACCGAACTGGATCAACTGAAGTCGATGACCCCCGTCACCAGAGCTGCTCAGTGATCCGCGTTCATGAGTTAGCAACCCAGACTCAATCACTAGCCTCAAAGTCCAGTTCGCACGCCGACAAAATGCTGCAGGTGGTCGTCATTTCCCGCTCGTCCAACAAAATGCGGAAACCCATAGTGCTTGCGGCGTTGGCAATCGTGGTGATTCTTGCCGCAGGCGTCATCTTCCTGGCGTGGCGCTGGCCGTTCACCCGTGAAGCGGTCTTGAAGGACTTGGAAGAGGCGAGCATGAGCAAGGTGGGCATTGGCGCCTTTCATGGCACGTACTTCCCGCGCCCGGGGTGCGTCCTCGAACACCTAACGTTTCAACACAATCCGGAAGCTGGGTCGCCACCGCTCATTACCATTCAAAGGCTGAGAGTTGAGAGTGGCTTTTCCGGCCTTTTTACGAAGCACGTGAGGCGTATTCGCGTGGAGGGTCTGCACATCCTGATACCTCCTCGGGGTTCAGGTGAACACTTTCAAACACCTCAAAGATCGACTTTCGTGATCGATGACGTGATTGCCGATGGAGCGATTCTCGAAATCGGGACCCGCGACCCGCGCAGGCAACCGCTGCAGTTCTCTTTTCATAACTTTGGGATCAGCAATGTTGGCAGTAATGGGCCGGCTTCATTTCGGGCCAAGCTCTCAAACCCCGAGCCGCCCGGGGAAATTACCACCACAGGCAAATTCGGTCCGTGGAACGCGGATGATGTGGGCAAAGTTACAGTGTCTGGAGACTACCTGTTCCAACAAGCAGACCTGGGTGTGTTCCGCGGCATTGCTGGCCTACTCTCTTCTTCGGGCAAGTTCTCAGGCACAATCAATCGCATAGAGGTGCAGGGCCTGACTGATATGCCGAGCTTCACCGTGACTTCAAGCTCACACCGTGTGCAAGTGAAAACTCAATTCCTTGCTCTTGTGAATGGCGAGAATGGCGACACATTTCTGCAGCAAGTGGTTGCAACTTTCTGGAAAACGACGGTGTGGTAGGAAGGCAGTGTGGCGGGAACACCCGGACAACCCGGCAAAACCACTTCGGTCGAATTAGCGGCAAAGGACGGAAGAATCCAGGATCTTCTGCTGCTGTTTGCACGCTCAGAGCGCTCGCCGATGTCGGGGACAGTTAGTTTCCACGCCAAGGTCTCCATCCCGCCGGGAAAACGAGAGTTCCTTGAGAAAGTCGAGTTGCAGGGAGATTTCGGAATAGACGCCGGCAGCTTCACAAAATTCGAAACCCAGGAGGGGGTAAACCACCTCAGCCAGGGCGCACGCAGTGACGAAAATGCTCACAAAACCGAACAGGAACAGAATGATCCTGAGACCGTGCTTTCGGATTTGAAAGGGCATGTGCTGCTCAAAGACGGAACCGCCAGCTTTTCTAATCTTTCATTTAGTGTTCCTGGGGCCGTGGCGCAAATGCAGGGAACTTACAATCTAATCACTGAGAAGATTAATTTGCACGGGACTCTGAAGACCGACTCCGCACCTTCTAATACGAAGCAAGGACTGAAGGGCCTGCTATTGAAGGTGTTGGATCCCTTCTTCAAGAGAAAACGTGCCGGCTATGCTACGCCGGTCAAGATCACAGGCACCTACGAGCATCCGTCATTCAGGCTGGACTTGGGCGACCGGGACGATAAGGCAGCTCGAGAGGAGACCGCACGCGCATCTCAACTACTAAAGGGCGCGAAACACTGACTTGCATTACTAGCCACCCTAGTTTTGGGTCAAGAGGCGTGTTTACAGGTTAGCTATAGGGAGACTCTGATTAAGCTCTCTGCTTTCCACAGTCGGTCAAGTTAGAGTTGTCTGAGAAAATGAAACAGAGGACTCTAGCGATGATGACTGGCTTTGAGCAGTACACCAGGAAGACACGGCGAGCGATATTTCTGG